>Ga0208957_1000004_pt1 | contig 308149 bp, 294 predicted proteins | sample RifOxyA1_FD_184029 | JGI IMG/M metagenome (GOLD analysis project Ga0208957, IMG submission 184029) | Groundwater microbial communities from Rifle, Colorado - Rifle Oxygen_injection A1 (SPAdes) | ecosystem: Environmental > Aquatic > Deep subsurface > Groundwater | place: Rifle, Colorado, United... | reverse complement strand
ATCCCGAACTCAGAAGTTAAGCTCTCCTGCGGCGAAATTAGTGCCAGGGAAACTTGGTGTGAAAATAGCACGATGCACCCTTTTTAAAATAAAAAACCAGCTGAAAGGCTGGTTTTTTTATTTTAAAAGTAGTCAATTGTGATATTTTGTGAACTGTTTGTCTGAGTTAGCTAAAAAATTATTAAATTGACACCTATTGCTTTAGAATTGATAATTTTTATCAATTCTAATAACAGGAGCTTTTATGAAAAATAGAATAGTTGCAATTCTAGTGGTACTTGTGGCTTTATCAATTAATGTTTTTGCGATGGATAATGAGAATCGAATGGAAAACAGACTGCAAAAAAGAGAAGAAATGAAAGCAAGTTTTGAAAAAATGAAAAGCGAAATGAAGGCATGTCCAGACAAAGTTTGCAAATGTGAAGTAAGAAAAAAACATTTAAAAGAAACCTTAGATAAACTGAAGGCACGCGTACAGGAAATGGAAAAGAAATATAATGAAATGAATTGCAGCAAAGAAAAATAATAGAAAAATATTTTAATATTGCTTAATCATTAAAAAGGTACTTTGGTACCTTTTTTTTAAAGTACTAATTATGTTGGTTAAGGATAAAAAAGACTACTCTTGTTTGCTTGTATTTGATATGAGCATAACCCAATAATAGTTTTTAAATGAGCATATGGATAAACAAGTAGAAATTGGAATTTGTGAAAGACCCCATGGCATTAAAGGTGGGTTTGTTTTTAAACTGCATCACCCAGAGGATAGTTTTCTTAAATCGGGGATGGAAATATTTCTGATTCCGATTTCATCTAAAAGTTCTTTGCCAAAACAAGGTAAAACTTTTGAAATAACGAATATTTCGTTTGGTAATAAAGTCATTTGTTACCTTACGGGTATGTTGGATAGATCTCAGGTCGAGGAGATTCTTCCATTTTCAATTAATATTTCAAGAGAAGTTTTTCCTCAAGTGCAAGAAAATGAATATTATGTTGCCGATTTAATTGGAATGAAGGTGATAAATTTTATAACAAAAAGCGAGATTGGAAAGATTCATAGCTATTATGATAATGGCAGTCAAACTATCTTTGTTATAGCTATGGATGATAGTGGACTTAAAGTTGATATTCCCTTCACCCACTCTTTTTTTCCTGTGGTTGATATAGAAGATGGGAAGGTGGAAGTGAACCTGCCCATAATGGTAGATGATGGAACAAGATAAATTTAGAATTTGGATACTTACCCTGTTCCCTGAATATTTTGAAGTTTTCAAAAAATTTGGAGTTGCGGGAAGTGCTCTGAGTGGTTGTAGAGGTGCAAAATTTGAACTTCATTTAGTGAATGTAGGAGAATATTCACAAAAAAAATGGAAAGGTGTTGATGATTCACCCTACGGTGGTGGAGCTGGCATGGTGATGCGACCTGACGTCTTAAAAAATGCTTTGGTAGAAGGGGTAGTTGAACCGGGAAAATATCCCGAAAATTATAGGGAAAAATTGCACATAGTTTATACAGGTCCTCGAGGAGAAATTTGGTCAGATGAGTTAGCTCGGGACTTTGCGGCTCAACATTGGCATAGTGGAGAAAGAAAGGATCTGGTTTTTATTTGCGGCAGATACGAAGGAATTGACGAGAGATTTATTGATCTTTATGTTGATCAACAAATTTCGGTTGGTGATTATATTTTAACGGGAGGCGAGATAGCCGTTATGCTCATTTTGGATTCCTCCTTAAGATTTGTGGATGGGGTGCTTGGAAATAAGTTAAGCTCAAGTAATGAATCATTTACGGGTGGACTTTTAGAACATCCTCATTATACGAAACCACAAGTGTTTGATGAAGTGAGTGTTCCTGAAATTCTTTTATCTGGTCACCACGATAAAATTGAAAAGTTTAGGGCAAGTGAAAGAGTTAGAGTTACTAAAATATATAGGCCTGATTTATTAAAAGGAAAATCAAAATGAAACTTTATGTAGGCCTTGTGCATTATCCAATTTCAAATAAATTAGGAGAAACTGTTACAACTTCTGTTACTAATATGGATATTCACGACATTTCTCGAAGTTGTAAAACGTACGGAGTTGAAAAATTCTATTTGATCACGCCACTTCAGACTCAACATGAAGTGGTACAGCGAATTCTTGATCATTGGAAGGATGATAAGAATTGTGCTTATAATCCAGACCGGTTTAATGCACTTTCGTTGGCAGAGCTTAGTTTTTCGTTGGCAGATTCTATGAAAAAAATAGAACAGATTGAAGGACGAAAACCATTGTTGGTGGTAACGGGGGCCAACATTAAAAATCCTACGGGAAGTATAACTTCTTTAAATGAAAGGATAATGCTTGACAATATACCTTGTTATTTAGTATTTGGTACAGGATGGGGATTACATGCTTCTGTAATGGAACAGGCGGATTTCAGATTAAATCCTTTGAAGTGTGCTTCAAAAGATGATTACAATCATTTATCTGTCCGTTCAGCTGTGGCCATTTATTTGGATAGACTGCGGGGAAGCCTCTGAATCATAATGATGCTCTTCATAGTCCTTAAAAGGACTCTCTGAAGAAAGAGTAGATTATAATATCTGCTAAAGGAGTTCGAGATGAATTTGATTGATGTGGTAAATCAGGATCACAGTAGTGAAAAAGTAAAAAACATTCCTGATTTTAGAACCGGTGACACTCTTGCGGTGTCGGTAAGGATTACTGAAGGTGAGAAAAGCCGACTTCAGGTTTTTCAGGGTGTCTGTATTGCCATTAAAGAAAGAGGCAAGATGAGTGGCCATTTTAGAGTTCGAAAAATTTCTAGTGGTTATGGAGTCGAGAGAGTTTTTCCTTTTCATTCACCCCACGTTGAGTTGGTGAAAGTTCTTCAAAAAGGTAAAACCAAGAGATCGAAGCTTTATTACTTGAGAGAAAGATCAGGTAAGGGCGCTAGAATTGCTATTGATTACGATAGAAAATCATAGTCGAAAATTGATTATCATTAAGAAGGCCCTTTTTAAACGAAGGGCCTTCTTTGTTTCTAGGATTAGAAAAATATTTGTGCACCAAGGGTGTAACCACTGCGCTTTTGGGTGGTATACGTAAGAGAATTGGAATAATTTAACTTCTCATTGAAGAGATTTCCATAAAGTCGAAGAAAATAAATATCGAGATAGGCACCGTACATATTTTTGTAACCTGAAAGTTCAATTCCGTTACTTTTTCTCGCAAGATAATTTTTGTAAATTCCTTGAACCCCTAAAAAACTAAAAAGATTGATGGCCAATTTACCTTGGACAAACTGATTGTTATATTCATTATCATTTTCCACATCAAATGTTTTATTTCCAAATCCGATGGTCAAATTTGTTCCTTGATAAGCGGTTCCCAAAATACGCAGACCAATCATTCCAGACCGAAGATCATATTTTTCGTTGGATTTATCATACTCCAGTTCAATCCCCAGAATGGATATATATGCTCCGAGTTCTCCACCCAGCGATTTTTTGGCTTCTTTGGTTGCAGTGTTACGATTATTAAGATCGTAATTATTTTGATGACCGCCTAAATAAAATTCAAACAAATTAGCGGAAGAATTTAGGGCCAGCCACATATCCATGATTTTCATTTTGTTTTTGGTTACCATCCAATCGGCAAGAGACCAGCCTCGCTGTTTTTTTTGTTCCTGTTTTTGCATAACAACAACATAAACATCGTTGGCAGAGAGTTTTATAGGAAAAAAAACCATAACCAGTACCAGTCCTAAAAGCACAATTTTCATAGCAAACTTCCTTCGGTAATGTACCCAGGATATTTTAACATTAATAATGTTAAAATATGCAAAAATTTCATAACTTGATTTGACATAATAGGGAATGTCTCTAATGTTGTTTTCATAATATTGTCCAAGTGTGGGGTATGATAAAAATTGATTTTGATCGGGATTTTTTGCGGGAAAGCACAGGTTTTTTATCGGGGGTCGATGAGGTGGGCAGAGGATGTTTGGCCGGTCCAGTGGTGTCCTCCTGTGTATGTCTAGAATATGAAAAATATAAGGAGGCAGAAAGTTGCTTGGTTAGTTTAGCTGCTCTGGGTGTTACTGATTCCAAAAAATTATCTCCCAAAAAAAGACAACAAATTATTAAACATTTCCATTTGACTCGCAGTGAACTGAAATTAGACCAGAAATTTTTGTTATGGGAGTTCAACAATTGTTCTCTGACTGCTGCAATCTCTAGCATTTCAAACACCTGGATAGATAAAATGAATATATTGAATGCATCCCTACTGAGTATGAAAAATGCCTTTGAGCAGGTATATACGAAAAATAGAGATGGTATTTTGCTGGTTGATGGCAACAGGATTCCAGCACTTCATCATTTGCCCATTATCGTTAAGCCTGTGGTTAAGGGAGATCAAAAATCATTACTGATAGCGCTTTCTTCAATTTTGGCCAAAGAATACCGGGATTTTTTGATGTTTCAAATGGATGCCATTTATCCGGCCTATAATTTTAAAAATAATGTAGGTTATGGAACGGCAGAACATTTAAATCAGTTAAAGCAAAAAGGGCGATGTAGAATTCATCGGCAAACATTTAAGGGGGTAATCCCAACGGATGAATAAAATGAGTGCTTCACGGGTTAATAAAGGATTTGAGCTTGAAAAAAAATATTCTGCCATTGTTCATAGGTGTGGAATGCCTGTTTTGTTATCATCACTCCTTCTTAGAGAAATTGGCGCAGGGCAGGTGGATTTAGCCGTGATGGAATATAATCGGCCAGTCGTTTATCTCTACGAAATTAAATCTCATGGTCATCTATCTTATAATCAGCAAAAAAGATTAAAATCTAGCTCAATTTTTGTAGGTGAAATTTTAAATTGTGTGGTTTTATGGAAATTGCTTGCGGGAGAGCCTCTTTACGAGATTAAAGACAAAAAAATGTAAATAATTTTTGCCAAATGCCTAAAGCTTTTTTAACCTATAAGAGATGGAAATTAAAATGATGTTGAAGGAATAAACTTTGAAAGTAATACTGTTTGCCATTTTCTTGTTGTTTAGTAGCTTTCTTTTTCAAGGTCAGGCTCAGGCAGAACTTGATCCCAAAGTTAAAGTGATGGCCACGATGGCCGCTTATGGCACAGCAGGAGGGGCACTCCTGGGGTTTGCTTCTATGGCCTTTAAAAGCAATGGGAGAGCGATCTTTCAAGGAGCTTCGCTGGGATTATGGGCAGGATTGATCTTTGGGGGGTATGTAGTGATCTCTCATAGTATCAGGCAAAGTCGGGCCAATTCATACCCTTCTGATTCTGATTCTGAAGAGTCAGAGTACCCAGCAGATGAACCAGGGCCTTACCAAGATTCATACTATCAAAATGGTGAAAGGGGAGGTTATGCCTATAACCCTTACTGGATCAAATATGAGTTTAAGCTTTCAAATAATCTTATCAAGTATCAGGCGCAACCGAAGGTTGATCTATCTCGAGTTTATGTGGATGTAGTTCAAATCACTTTTTAAAAAAAGTGATTTGAATGTTAATTTTGAAACGTTTTTGATCTATTTCCAAACTTTTGATTGAGTTCCATGGTTTCATCATCATCGAATTGATCTTCTATGAGACTAAGGGCATCGAAGTCGTAAAGTTTAAATACTCTTAAAAATTCGGTTTTAACATTTTTTAATTTAATCCGCGCTTTCTCTGTATTGAGCAGTTTGATGGTGTCGACGAAATAACTAATCCCACTGGAGCCGACAAAGTCCAGTCCATACATATCCAGCGTGATATTTTGGGCAGGGTTTTGTGAAAGCATGGTCGCCAGCTCTTTTTTCAGTGGTTCGGTGTTTTCAAAGTTTAATCCACCTTTCATATGAATGGTCAGATTTCCATTAACTTCAGTTTTAATCATGGCCTTTAGTGACATATACATTCCCTTTGTTTTATAAAACCAAGAGTCGATGCCCTCATTTTATCACCTGGGTGATTTGGTACGCTAGGGTCGGCAATAATTGCTTTGAAGTAATAAAATAAAAACTATTCTATCCTTAAAAAATAAATGACTTAAAGCCGCTTGGAGCAATATTTGGGAAGTTTAGTTCTTTTTTCGCTACCTATTGGTAATCAAGGCGATATTACCATCAGAACCAGGGAAGCTCTCTCGCAAAATGGTATTTTTTTAGCAGAAGATACCCGGGTGTTAAAAGATTTTTTACGCACCATAGGGGAAAGGATTGAAGGAAAAAAATTTATTTCTTTTCATGAACATAATGATCAGGAAAGAATTGCATATGTTCTCAAATTGTTATCTGAAAATGATGTGGTCTATTTAACTTCGGATGCAGGCAGTCCGATTATTTCAGATCCGGCCTACCCGATTATTAAAGCTGCCTTAGATCGTAATTTTGAGGTGTTAAATTTGCCGGGGGTTTCTTCTGTCATCTCGGCCATTGAGCTTGCGGGATTGCCTCCTTACCCGTTTTTCTTTTATGGATTTTTACCCAAAGAAAAAAATAAGCGCAATGAAGTATTTAAAAACCTACCAAATGGATTGAGTATTTTTTTTGAATCACCTCATCGTATCTTAGATACACTGGGATTAATTGAACAAACCATACCGGATGCTAGAGTTTCGGTGTGTCGAGAAATGAGCAAAAAATTTGAAAGTATTTACCGGTTTGAAATTAAAGAATTAAAAAAGTTGCAAGACAATATCATACTAAAAGGAGAGTTTGTTCTTTGTGTGTATCGGACTAAGACGGAAGAAGCGGGTGCTTACAATGACCAAAAATTGAAGGAATTGGTAGAAAAATATCTTAGTCAGTCGGGTAGTAAGAAGGACTTGGCCAGGATATTTGCCAAAATAACCGGTGGGGATGTTAAAACAATATATGACAAATTAGCACATTAGTAAGAAAATATTGATGATTGTATGATGGGGATAAAAAATGTTAATTAGAATTGTAGGTGGGCATGGTGGGGTAGCTCCTGGATTTAGGGCCACTTCTTATCTGGTAGATGGAAAATTATTAATTGATGCCGGTTCTGCCGCAGTAGGGCTTCTTATCGATGAACAATTAATGATTGAGAACATTTTGATTTCTCATCCTCACCTTGATCATATTTCTGATTTGGCCTATCTTTGTGATAATTGTTTTGGATTGAAGGATTTACCTTTTGAAGTTTATTCCAATCAAAGAGTGAGCCAGGCCATCAAAAAACACCTGATGAATGATGTGATTTGGCCGGATTTTTCTAAACTACCGAATGAAAAAAATCCCACTATCAGATTTAATGAGATTATGGCGGAGAAAAAAGTTTTAGTTGGTGGTTATGAAATCCTACCTATTAGAGTTAATCATCCCGAAGACGCCTTTGGTTTTATTATAAGTAAAAATAAGACTTCAGTCTTATTTACTCAAGATACCGGCCCTACTGATAAAATTTGGGAATATGCCCATAAGACAAAAAATTTAAAGGCCATTTTTACAGAAGTAAGTTTCCCTAACAGATTACAAAAAATTGCCACGGATAGCCAGCACCATACTCCCAATTCACTGAAAGAAGAGATAAAAAAAATGCCCGAGGGGGTTCCGCTCTTTATTGGACATTTAAAGCCCAATTTTCAAACCCAACTCTACCAGGAAATTGACGACCTTAATTGTGATCGGATTACTTTACTGGGAGCAGATGATACTAGCTACGTTTTTTAGAATGTTGGGTTAATAAACTGGTCAGATTTTCTATGCGCAGTTGGTATTCATCGGAGACCGGAAAGGATTTTATTTGTTCCATTAACTCTTTGCCAAGTCCCATTTCGAAAGCAATGGCATCAGCTTCTAGTTGGGCCAGGACAGGATTTAATTCGTGATGGGAGTGATCTAAAACAATGTGCCCAATTTCATGGGCCAAAATGGAAACCCCATGCATCAAGGATGCGCTATGAAGTAATTTAATCAGATCAGGATAGACAATCAGTACATCCGATTGGGGGGGGAGTGACAGGGTACAAGCTAAAACGCCATAAGATCTTAAACAGATTAAATTTTTTTTCCATAAGATCTGCAGCAATTTATCATTTAAAGAATCAAAAAGGATTAAAAAGGCTCGTTTTAATGCCTTACTTTCGGTTATCCATAAGTGATGGGGCATATTAAAAAAATTGGCTTGGAATAGTTCGAGCCTGGTTTCGAAAGGTTCATCTTTTTTTGCGATATGAAATTTTTGTTTAAGGTAACTTAACATATATCTCCAGCGGTTGACCTTTCATCGTTTCGGGAGTCTTGGTTGGTTATATGTGGGTGACCTGGTCTATTTTGAAAGGCGGCAATTTTTTCCGGTTTTGGATCTTTTAAAGGAGGTGGGATTTTCAAGTAAAATAATAGATAAGGGAGTATCTTCATTGAAAACTATAATTTTAGTCGGTTGGTTTTTGGTCTATTCAAGTGGCGGGTATGCTTACGAAAAAAGTGATACTTTTTATGTGCAGGTACATGATCAATTTGTTAAAGTGTTATCTCCCGATCAATATAAAGAAAATCTCAGCGTGATTGTCGAAAACAAGATGAATCAAAAACTACTGGGCAAACTGGTTAAAGGTAACGGTGAAAGAGTAGGTTTTTATTCTATTGTACCACAAAGTATGTCCTCTCTTGATGTTGTCTTAAAAAAGCAGGAGAGGCTTTTTTTTGTACCACTGTCACCTTCATTTCAGGAAGTGGAATTGCAAATTGGAAAAAAGTCATATGAGATTCCTCCAGAAAGATAAATTTAAAAAAACCATCCTGGTCATTTCCGATCTTCATTTGGGGGCAGGAGCATTCTTTGATGGGAAACGCAATCCGTTGGAGGATTTTTACCACGATAAAGAGCTAGTGGATTTTTTAGATTTTTATAGCGACGGTGAATATCAAAATAGGGAAATAGAGCTAATTATTAATGGTGATTTCCTGGATTTTTTGGCCGTCCCATATGTGCGTTATTTTGATGATGAATATTGGAGTGAGGAAGCCTCTTTGGAAAAACTTAAGTTGATGGTGGCCGGCCATCAGGAAGTTTTCCATGCGCTAGGTTTATTCTTATCCAATAAGAAAAGAAAAATTATCTATATCATAGGAAACCACGATGCCGAACTTATTCTTGATCAGGTGAAAGCATCTTTTTTGTGCTTGTTTGCCGAAACTGTGAGAGATAATATTAAAATTATTGCTAACGATAACGGCGATTATAATCCGGAGATAGGTCTTTTTGTAATTCATGGGCACGAGTATGAGCTGGCCCATTTTTTTAATTCCAAAAGATCGATTGTGGAGGACGAATCAGGGCGGAAATATTTCAGGCCTTCGTGGGGTGCCTATTATATTACCAGGGTACTTAATAAATTTAGGGAAGAAAAAGGTCACATTAATGCGTTTAAACCGATAGGACAATTATTCATCAATGGCCTGATTTATGAGCCGCTATTTACTATTCGCTTTTTTTTCGCATCGGTTTGGTATTTTATTATGGTAAGGTTTATTTATTTTTATAGGCAACATAAGAACGTGAAAAAAATCTGGGAACATGTCAAAAGAGAATTGTCCTTATTTAAAGATTATGAACAGATTACCGAGGATTTTTTTGAGAATAAAACCTTTATTAAAGCGTTACTTGTGGGGCATACCCATATCCCTGCTTTTAGGCCACGTCCCGATGGCTCAGTTTTTGTCAATACTGGAACCTGGACCAAAACCTTTCACTTGGATTTTGGAACCAGTGTAGGCGGTACCCAGCTGACCTACGCTCAAATTGATATTCCCCAAAATCTTGAAAACTACAATTACCAAATTTCACTTAATAATTGGAATGGGAGACATCATTTACCCTATACAGAATATTAATCCTCTTCCTTGTAGCATAATTCCATGTAAATAGTGCCATAGGCCGAGTTCATGGGAATAATCACCACGTTCGTGCTGGTGGGATAGGAAATTGTATGATTTTTTCCTTCAATGATTGAAGGGACGGCCATGTTGGAAGAGTATCCAAGCTCAACCAGATGTCTTTTGGCGCTGCCCATGATCATATTGCAAATCTCACCACCTACGTCGGATATATCCTGGCTATATTGAGTGCGGTTTTCCATTAACATGGCGTTGGCCACTTTGACATAGGTGTCGTAGCTAAATGCGATAACCAGCATGGCCTTATAATTTTTTTTAATGCTATCTTTTTCAAATTCTCCCATAATCCCAAGAAAGGCTGTGATATCACCAAGAGAGGTGTTATCCTTCTTGATCAGCGGTTTTTGGGGCTCCAGTTTGGTGAAAATCATGGTTTCAAAAACCTTTTTAGCTGCGTCGATAAAAGGTCTTGAATAATTGAGAAAACCTGTTGTTCCCATTTAAGAACTCCTTTTGATTTTATAAACCCAGGTCTTGAAGTAGGTTATCAATGTCAGCCTGGCCGATGGGTTGTTTAGGTTTTGCCGCCACGGAGGAACGCTCAATGGATTTGAATTTTTCCGATAACCATTTTAAGCGGGTGACAAAGGCCTGGGTATTAAGGGATTCAAGTCCCTTGGATTCTCCGGTTTTGATAGCTTTAGTCATGCGCTTTAAAAGATCATTGGCATCAAACAAAACGGCGACCACCACTTCCAAGAGGGGGATATCGGTAACCTGGCTGGCCTTGTATCCAATCAGTTTTCCCAGCTCACAAAATTTTCCAATTTCATCTGCACCGATCGATTTGGCAGCACCCATCACCCGGTCAATGACTTGTCCGAAATTTTCCATTTCGGTTTGGTTGCTGGGGTCATCTTCAAGGTTGTCAAGCACGCTGTCGAGCTCAAGATAAAGCTTCATGGCCTCATCACAAAAATCATCAACGATTTCCTTCATAGTAGGATCATTAATAATATTCATTGGGTATTTTCCTTACTTTTTGCTGGCAAAAATGGTGTTGATCTTTTCTTTCAGTGTTTGTGCCGAAAAAGGTTTGACAACATAATTATTAACCCCAGACTGTACAGCGGTGACGACGTTACTTTGTTCGGCTTCAGCCGTCACCATTAAAAAAGGAAGGCCATGGATTTCGTCAGTGGATCTGACGTGTTTAAGAAGTTCTATCCCGGTCATGCCAGGCATATTCCAATCAGAAATAACGAATTCAAAGGGGGTTCCTTCCTCCAAGTGTGATTGGATCATAGGCCATGCTTCACTGCCATCTTGGGCCTCATGAATATTATTAAAGCCAAGTTGAACCAACATTTTTTTTATAATTTTTCTCATGGTTCCCATATCATCAACGACAAGTATCTTAAGATCAGATTTAAGCTCCATAATCACTCCTGAAATGTATTTGCTTTATTTAGGACATGTTTCTTTATTATTCTACTGATTAGTGTTTTATAGTCCAGTTATAAATGAAAGGCATGGTCGAAAAAAGTGCTTTAAAGCTGGAAAAAAAGATTGATAAAAAAAGTCGGATAAGCGGTTGACAAAAAAAAAATAAAAATGATTAAAAAACTAAGGTCTTTTTTGAATGATCCGATCTGGAGTGTGAAAGTTTTCAACATGGTGTTGGAAACATAAACGAATTAGAAAAGCAGTATGCTTATTGATCCTCACGGTTTGGGGGCAACTTCCAGAAGGAAGCTATATATCCAAGGGAGGAATCAATGGGTTTACGAATCAACACAAACGTTACTTCACTATCTGCCCAAAGAACTCTTGGGAACACCAATCGAGCAGCATCCGACACAATTAACAAATTGTCATCGGGCTCAAGAATCAACAAAGCAGCTGATGATGCAGCTGGTTTGGCGATTTCTGAAAAATTGAAAGCTCAAATTCGTGGTGTTAACCAAGCAGAAAGAAATGCGGGCGATGGAATCTCAATGATTCAAACTGCAGAAGGTGGTTTGAATGAGATTTCTAGCATTTTAACAAGATTGCGCGAGTTATCAGTCCAAGCTGCTTCTGATACAGTTGGCGATGTTGAACGATCATTTACTAACGTGGAATATCAGAATTTGAAGGCTGAAGTTGAAAGAATAGCTCAAGTTACTGAGTTTAACGGCAAAAAATTATTAGATGGTTCTGGCGATAAGTATGATTTCCAGATTGGCATCAATAATAATGATTTTCAAGATAGGATTTCTTATAATGCACAGGCTTCCAATTCAAGTTTGGAGAGTTTGGGGGTAAATGAGATCAATGTTAGTGACAAAAAAGCTGCTCAGGAATCGCTGGCGATTTTGGATTCAGCGATCACTCATGTTTCAGGACAAAGAGCGGATCTTGGTGCAATCCAAAACAGACTATTTTCAACCATTCAGAATTTGCAAATCAGTTCAGAAAATTTGAATACTGCCAATTCAAGAATGCGTGATACTGATTTTGCAGAAGAGACTGCCAAAAATACGAAATACAACATTCTGACGAACGCAGGTGTTTCCGTATTGTCTCAAGCGAATAATGAGGGGACTGCTGCCCTTAAATTACTCAGCTAAATTGCGCTTTAAAAAATCATAAGTGTTTTATAACACCTAAATAGACCCAGCGAATGCTGGGTCTATTTTTTGGCGTGCTCGGATTTTTTAATAGGTGAAATTTGATCGGGAAACTGACTTATTAAGTTGGCTAAAGGATTGTCTTAGTCAAATGCTATCTTATTAAGATTAAAGGGAAAAAAATGCAGATTTGATGTGTTTTGGTTTTGGGGTGATAATGTATATCATGAAAAATAAAAATGGATTTAATCTGGTTGAATTGACCGTTGCGCTGGGGGTAAGTGCGATTGTCGGTTTGGGTGTCATGACCTTGGTTTCTAATTTGCAGAAAAGCAGTAAAAAATTAGAGCAGGATTTTGCGGTCAGTGAGATGAAATTTCTGGTACTCAAAGCAATGACCCAGCCCAAACACTGTGTGGCCAATTGGGGGGGGCTGGAGGTGACTCCGTGGCTAAGCAAGCCGGATTCGGAAATTTTTTCCAATGATCTTTATCTTGGAACGACGACGGTTAGTTCCACTAACAGCATGGTTTATTCTAAAAGCTCAGTCCCTCTGTTGAAAATGTTCAGGACTAGTTATGCGCAACCTAAAAAAGATACCGAGGTCGGTGCCAGTCTTTATTACCGTTACGGTGAGGGTGATGGGCAGTTTCGAGTCAGTTATATTGGGCTTAGCAATCTCAAGCTATTAAGGGATATGGAAATGAAAATCATGTCCGGGGGTATCGAGAGGGTGGTCAAGGCCCAAAATGCCACTGTTAACATGAGTATAAAGTATACGGTAGGTGAAAATGTAGTAGGGGAAAATAAAATAAAAGATAAAAAGGCCAAGCAGGTGATTGAACAAAAATTTGTGCTACCCCTTACACTTAGATACAGTCCAAACGGAAAGCGGGTTTTTATTCATGATTGTGGGTATCAGGGGAGTGTTGACAGTGTGGCATGTAATACCCTAGGTGGTGAATTATATAAGCAGGGAAATAACTTGGAATGTAAAAGCATAGCGATCAGAAAGAGAAGCATCTCACCCCATGCAATAAAAGCTGAAAGTGATGCTTCTGCCCTTGAAGTCGTGGTCAGTAATAACGCCTTATATCCATCTAGAATAACGGCCGGTGCGACCCAATTATGTCCAACGGGGAGTGCTTATTGTCAAGGAACGATTAACGAATTCAAATCACCAGTGTCATGTAAAACCAAAGCTACTGCTCCCGGAGGAGTGAGAGTGGAAGATTGTGTGGTGCTGGGAACCATGTCAGGAGATGCGATCCACGATTCGAAACGGGTAACCGATTTTCTGGAGTTTTGGGTTAACAGTGTTACTGGCGATCCGGAATATGACCGGGTCAAAAGAGAAATTGAAATTCAATTTATAAAAGATAAAAAAGTGCGACAATGTACTTGTCGGCAAAACGCCCAAAGTAGAGGTAGCTGTACGGTATTAGGAGCTCCCGATGCTTCGGGATGGGTAAAAATCAAGTCAGACAGTTATACTGGTTGCAGTGGACCGGTCGTGGAAGGAGGACCAGGTGCTCCTGGATATTTTATTCCTCCTCAGAGTTTGGAGACCAGGGATTGTAACGGTGATGCCGTCGTGGATGGTGGCTATCGCAAGTGCAGTTTTGGTAGCACTGAAACAGATGCTTTTAACTGCCAGGATGTTTGTGGTGGAAACGGCGATACTTATATTCCTTGCGATAAAAGCGGGAGTAGCGGGCTTAATTATTGCGAAGTCACGGGAGATAATCGACACGATATCTTCCGATTGAAAGCAGGGGATCTTTATGTGGGGGATTCTTTTTGCAAGAATTACCCCACCGTCTGTAAGGTCAAAGGTGATTTGGATATCTATGATCATATGACGATTCGAAAAATGTTCTACGATTCGGATCTCATACTCAAGGATAACGTAAAGGACCTAAGTCTAGGGGATGCAAAAAAAGTGCTGAATATAACCGGGGTGAGTTTTGATTGGAAAAGAAATAATCAGCATGATCTAGGGGTGGTGGTTCAAGAGGTGGAAAAATATTTTCCGGAAATTACTCATCGTAATGAAAAATTGAATGTGAAAACCCTGGAAACGGAAAAATTAATAGCTCCGCTCATAGAGATGATCAAAGAAAATGAAAGAGTAATCGCAAGTCAAAAATCGAGGATTAAGGATATAAACAGGAAGCTTAAGCATCAACCGTAAAAGTATTGGGTGGGTATGTTTTATGAATACAAAAAATAAAAATAATTTGATTAAAAATCATGGCTTTTCCTTGGCAGAGGTGATTGTGGCGGCAGGGCTTTTGGGCGTGATTGCTCTGGGGGGAATGAAGATAATCGATTTTCAAACGGAAAGAACGAGAGATACTTCAAAAAATTTTCAAGCGGACAATATTATGTATGACTTGATGTTTGTCCTTAGAGATCGTGATAGTTGCTATGAAACGTTCAAGGATCACAATACCTCTAATGCATCTTTAAGCCAAATTGTAAGAAAGGAGTTGAGCGGAACTGTGACGCCGGTACTGGTAAAAAGTAAGGAATATGGTTCCTTGGAGAACGAATCAGGGGTTGGTAAAGTTAAGATTAAGGATTTGAAGCTTGGCAATGTAAAGCTTATCCAAGGAAATTTAAGAGGAACCAGTTTGATTGTTACATTTGAAAAGAAAGGTGTCGGTAGCGCCAAGGAGATTGAGACGACTAGGATACTCCCTATAAAATTCATCTTTGACGGGGCCGGAACTACACTGCTAAGGTGTGTTTCTGAAAATTCAAATAATTTGGAAGATCTTTGTAGCGCCCTGGGGGGGATACTGGATTATTCCGATAATGATCTATGTAAAAGTATCAGTATAAAAACTTTTACTGCCGCAAATTCAACGGCGATGGGCGGAACACCTGGACCGAGACCCTACGCTATAAAAGCCGATGGCGCCGTGGATATTTTTGGAAAGTTAACTTTTAATCATTCGGGAGGAGTTCCGGTCATCGTGGAAAATGGAGTTATTAATAATGTTACCAAATTATTTGTCAACGGATCGGCGGCTGCCGATGAGGTGTCCGCTACGAAATATAACCATGTCTCAGACCAAAAGGAAAAAAAGAATATAAAAGTGATCAGCGAAAAAGAGGCCAATAGAATTCTTAGCTTGCGAGGAGTCAGTTTTAATTGGAAAAATACCGGGGAAAAAAGTTTGGGTCTGGTGGCCCAGGAAGTGCAAAAGCAGTATCCAGAACTGGTTGATCAGGTCGGTAATGGGTTAGCCGTTCAATATGCGAATTTAATTGCCCCCATGCTCGAAGTCATCAAGCGACAGGAAAAACAGATTCGAGAAAATGAACGGGAACTTAAAAAAATAGAACGTGCGCTTGCCTCAACCGCAAAAGGTGACAAAAAATAATTTTTGTCACCCAACCAAAAAACTATTTTAAATTATCTTTAACCGTATTTAAAAAATCAATGGGGAGTGGGAAGAAGGTGGTGGATCTGCCTTCGCCGCTGGATATTTCTTTCATGGTATCTAGATATCTAAGAATGATGGCATTTTTATTTTGATCTAAGATAGCAGCCGCTTTGGATAATTTTTCCGCAGCCACCAATTCGCCCTCAGCCGAAATAACTTTTGCTCTTTTTTCTCTTTCAGCTTGGGCCTGTTTGGCCATGGCCCTTTGCATTTCAATGGGAAGGTCGATGGCCTTAACTTCCACGGCGGAGACTTTGATACCCCACGGCTCAGTCTGTTCATCGATGATTGATTGTAGCCTGTGATTGATGGTGTCTCTTTGGGACAAAATTTCATCCAGCTCAAATTGGCCAATCACCGATCTGAGGGTGGTTTGGGCGATTTGCCCGGTGGCCATTAAATAATCTTCCACTTCAATAATGGACTTGGCTGGCTCTTCCACTCTGAAATAGGCTACTCCATTGACTTTTAAAGTCACATTGTCCTTGGAAATAATATCTTGTGGAGGAATGTCCATCGTGAGGGTTCGAATATCAACTTTTCTGATTTTTTGTATTAAAGGGATGATGATAATAAGGCCTGGACCTTTGACCCCTGTGAATTTTCCAAGCGTGAAAACCACAATTCTTTCATACTGGTTGACAATTTTGATCATGTTCGCGAGTAAAATAAATAAAATGACCACAAATGGAATAAAAGCACTTCCAAACATAAACGCTCCTTAGTTTCTTTTTATATTGAGTATTATCTCTTTTTTATTATTATCCAACACCACACACTTGGTGTTAATAGGCATGTCATCAGGGGATCTTGCCTTCCAAATTTCCCCCTTTACTTTGATATAATATAATTTTTCTGCATGAGTATTATCTATTATTTGGGTAATCACTCCGATGCTTCCGGTTAAATTATGAAAAGACGTTGCATCATTATTTTTCATTGCTTTAACAAACAAATATAAAATGATTAACAGAAATGAACCGATGGATAATATCGATGAGAATATGGCCATCTTGCTAAAGTGCAGATATGCATCATCTGTTCTAAATAAAAATAATGATCCGATGGTCAGTGAAACCAGTCCAGCTAGGGCAATGAGTCCAAAGCTGGTGATAAAGGCCTCTAAAATAAAAAGAATAAAGGCCAAAAGGATTAATCCGAGTGCACCAAAATTCAGGGGGAGCAAATGAAATCCAATCCCGGAAAGAATAACGCATAAAAAACCCAGCCCTCCGGCAACGTATCCTCCGGGGGCTTGAAACTCCAAGTAAATCAAGGCTGCTCCAATTAAAAAGAGGATGTAGGTAAGACTTGGGTTGGATAGAATATTTAATAATTTTTGTCCCAGATCCATTTCATATTCATCCAAGGATGGATTGATCACCACTAGGGAAAGGTCATGATTTTTTACTTTTATTGATTGATTGTTCATAGCTTGGAACAAATCATTTTCGCTGTGAACGAGTCCGTTAATTAATTTATTATTTAAGGCATCCTGTGCTTTAAAAGATTTAGCTTCCTCAATCATCATGCCAAAATCTTTTTCACTACGGCCCCTGGTTTGGGCCAGACTTTGCACCAGTGCTTTCAGATCATTAATGGCCTTATTTTTTAAGTCAGGTTGCTCAATATCTTTGCCTAAGGTGATCGGGGTGGCTGCACCAATATTGGTACCAGTGTTCATATAAAGTAGGTGTGCCCCGCTGGCGATGATGGCCCCTGCGCTAGTGGCAGAAGCCCCCTCGGGGGTGACCCATACCACTATAGGGATATCACTTTCACCGAACATGGTTAAGATTTGTTTGGTGGTCGTGATTAAACCTCCCGGGGTATTCATTTTGATTAAAATTAGATTGTAACCGTTAATATGAGCATGTTTAAAACCGCTTTCAAGGTAATTGGTGGTGGCCGGATTAATGGAGGATGAAATATTTAAACTTAGAATCTTATTAACGCCATAGGTTGTGGTTTGGGCCCAAACACTAACCTGCAAAGACAACCAGCATGCCAGGAAAAAAGGTATGTATCGGTATTGAAAACTTGTCATAGGTGTCACCTTACATTAAATAATTAGAGTCAATTTAATGTCAGGGAGCTAGTTTTGCAAGACCCAACTTATAAAATATTTCTATGTGATTTTATTAATCCAGAATCGGATCGAAAGGCCATTTTAGTGAGAAATGGGGCCATTGTGTTAAAGAAACAAAATGGTTTGAAAAACCAAGTTTTTTATAAAATTAAAGAGCATGGAGAAGAAAAAAAAGTTCTACCCAAATATTGTAACAAGCAATCAGTGGAAGTAGTCCAGATGACCAAACTGCTGGCGTTGCCAGCTTTTTTTGATATGCACTTTCATTGGGTTCAAGATGAAGTATGCCATAAACCTAAAATATCCCTGCTTGACTGGCTTAAAAAACACACTTGGCCATATGAGGCAAAATTTAATAATAAAATGTTTTCGCAAAGGAAAGCCGAAGCATTTTCAAAACTTCTGACTAAAGTAGGCACTCTGGGAGGTGCTTGCTATTCTTCAATTCATGCGCATGCACTCGATCATGCCTTGCATGCGTTTAGAGGGGATTTTTTAATTGGTAATGTGTTAATGACCATTAATTCTCCCAAGTATCTATCTATGAAATCCAGTGCTACGGCCAAGCTGGTAAAAAGAATGATCACCAAGTATCAAGGACGTTATGCACTTACTCCCCGTTTTGCATTATCAGTGGATGCTCCTTTGATGCGTGAACTTAGTGTGTATATTAAAAATAAAAAGGTGTTTATTCAAACCCACTTATCAGAAACCAAAATTGAAATTCAAGCGGTGCTTGATTTATACAGGGGACTGGCGGGTTTTGAACAGGTTAAAACCTATACCGAAATATACGATAAATGCGGACTGATCGGTCCGCATTCACTCTTTGGACACGGTATTTATTTATCCACTAAAGAACTGGCACTGCTTAAAAAGAAAAAGGCATGGATCGCCCATTGTCCCACCTCTAATGCACCCATTAAGGATAAAGGTTTGGGGTCAGGTCTTTTTGATTTTACAAAAATTGAAAGGGCCAAAGTTAATTGGGTTCTGGCTTCTGACATTGGTGGAGGACCTTATCTTTCCATGTTTGATGTGATTGAGTCTTTTGTCAGTCAAAATCAAAAAAAACATATTAAAAGTGCCACCTATGTAAAAGGGCTTTATCATTCCACCTTAAAATCAGCTGAATTTTTGGGACTTAAAAAAACTCATGGAAATTTTCAAAAAGGTAAATATGCTAACATGATATTTGTTGAATCGCCCACCATCCGGCACCACGAGAAAACCGAAGAGGTGTTAAGCAGGATTATTTCGAAAAATAAATTAAATAGAGAAAAATATAACGATATGGTTTATTATACCTATTATAAAGGTCAGGAAGTTTACTCAAGCTCAAGATAGCTTGGGCAATGGTCAGATCCCGGTACGTCTTGCCCATGCCATGTACGGCGAATTTTTGATTCAAGCTTGCTGGAAATAAAAAAGTAGTCAAGCCGCCAACCGATATTTTTATTTCTGCTACCATAGCGATAACTCCACCAAGTATATTGTCCTTCTTCTTTGGGATGTTGTTTTCTGAAAATATCGACAAATCCCTTTTGCATGAGTTTATCCAGCCAGGCCCGCTCAATGGGTAAAAAGCCGGTATTTCCCTCGTTGGATTTAGGATTTTTAAGATCAATGGGTAGGTGGGCAGTATTAAAGTCGCCAGCAATAATAATTTCCTTTTTAGTTTGCTCCTTTAGAAAGAGGGCCTTGGCAAGCACGGCATCGCTATATTCTAATTTATAAGGGACTCGGAAAAGATCCCTGCCACCGTTTGGGAAATAACACGCAAAAAAAATAAAATCATGGTAGTGGGCAATAATAGTTCTTCCCTCCTCATCAAACTTACTGATCCCAAGTCCAATTTCTACGGTTGGTTTTTCAATAAGCTTATGTGAGTAAAGGGCCACTCCCGAATAGCCCTTGGTTAAAGCACTTGCATACCAAGAATGATAATTATCTAAAATGAGTAGTTCAGGAGGGATTTGGGTTTCATTAAGTTTGGTTTCTTGGAGTGCAATAATCTGACAATCGTTTTGCTTGAGCCATGAAATAAAATTTTTTTTAGCTATCGCCCTAAGACCATTAACATTCCAAGTGGCAAGTCTTTTCATTTTTTTCCTCATCTTTTATTTTGTATAAAAATGTATTACATTTTTATATGTGCAAATTAAATATTATTTTTACAAAATGCATGCGTTAACTTGTTGTAATTATATATAGTTGATTAAAACAAGTAACTAAAACATGTTTGGCCAGATTTGAATAATTTTGATAAATTAAATGTATTCAAAGATATTAAAATAATGGAGTGAAAGGTGAAAGAGAAGGAGAGTATGCGTTGCTTTGAAAATATTGCGAAACTTATTAAAGACAAGCGTCTTGGTCATCCCAAAGGGTATTCGCAATCAGAATTATCGAATTTGTTGGGATATAAAAATGGGCAATTTATCAGCAATGTTGAGCGGGCGCTATGTAACGTTCCACTTAAAATGCTTAGAAGGGTTACTGAAGTTTTGGATATTCCCGCCACTGATCTTAAAAAGGCAATCCTGGATGATAATGAAAAAACTTTGGATAATTATCTTAATTCCAAGTCCTCTGGTGAAGATTTAAAAGAAGATATGTACGATGCGGAAGGCCTTTAACCAGTCTACCTAATACTGTTTAATCTGATTGTAATCATCCAAAGTGCCAATACTTTCTTGGGTGTCCGCGGAATAATCGGTTTCCCTCTGAGAGTTTAGAAAATGTGGATCTTTCACTTGATAATCATCAATAGGTTTATCACCTTTTTTATTGAGGTCGTGATTGGTGGAATAGATGGTGTCTTCCGGGTACATATTAAGCTGTTCATTTAAATATGCTTTTTGTGGGTCAGTCAGTTCTTTTAAAAAAGTCTGGATATCGATAAGAGTCTGCTCGTAGCTATTTTTTAATTTAAAAATAATTCTTTCATTGCTTTGATAAATATTTTCAAAATATTTTTTTCGGGCCTGGTTATGTAGTTCCAGTAGGTAGTTATAGCGGGTGTATACTTTATCCAATGAAAAATTCTTTTCTGGTTTTCCCCGATAATTGTTCCTTCTGGGCCGGTAGTTTGGATTGAAATGTTTGTTAGGATTGGAACTGGTTTTCAAGGAATGAGAGATGACTGCCACATCGGAAAGTGGAGCGGGAGTTTTGGTATTTGATTTATTGGGGTTATATTTATTAAACTTGGAGTTGCCTCGATAATTATTTTTGCTGCCATTTCTAGAATTATTTTTTGATTGATTTTTTCTATCGTTAGAAAAATTATTATTCATCATATACTCCCAGGAAAAAATAAATCATGAGTGATCTTAATATAGGGTTTTCCTTTTTTCCTATAAAACTAGCAGATTTTTAATAAAGGGTCTATAATTGAAATGGCTTAAAACACCGTCAAAAAAGCTGGAATCCTAGTAATTTTCGGATGGGGGGCGTGCATGCTTAGAATGATTGTAAATTCCATACAAATATGTATTTTTTTGCTTATATGTTTTTTTCCCACGGAGAGTTATTCTCAGTGTCAGGCTTCGCTATCAAATGATTCAGGACCCTTAAATTATCGAGAAGGGCAATTGCCTACTAATATGGCTATACCTGAGAAAGATTGGAGATATTCGCTTTATGAAAATATAAAAAATGATAATCTCGATCGGTCGGCTAAATTGCTTGGATTGTTGACCATGCTGCTGATGTTCTTTGGTTTTTTTGCCAACCGAAAAAAAATCTTCAGAATATGCCTGGCGGTTTATGCTGCACCTATGATTCTTTATTATGTTTCTTTTGAAAAATTATCACCGATATCGCTGATGGTTTTGCTTATTTTGACCATCATGATGTTTGTGTGGGGAGCCAGTTTCGATTTTGTCTTAAAGTATTCCAAAACCATTTTTTTCCATCTCGTGACATGGATACTAGTGGGAACTTTGCTTATTGTCCCAGCGGTCTATATCAGATTGTTTGCGGGGTGGGAAGAGCTTCAATCTTTAGGTCTAAATATGGTATCCGGTAGAAATGCACAATTAATCTTTTTTTTAATGACCCTTTTGCTGGGGGGGGCAGCAATTCTACTTTTGCATTTTGGATTTAACCAGGTTATGAAACCTACCCTGGTGGAAGTGGGCAAGGGTAAACAGCTTCCGGTGGTGGGTATTAAAATAGTTTTGTATCTTTTTTGGGTGGGAGTTTTTTTATTTGCCAAACCCTTGGGGGTTTATCTAATAACCCTATTTTTCTTAGGGAATATTTTTAGAGAGAAAGATATTGTTGATGATATGATGATTAAAATGAAAAAATACAGGTTGTTTTTAATATTTAACTACCTATTGGCCATTATATTGGGTGGCCAATATGTGTTAAATGGTCTGGTGGCATATGATAAGATTTTGCATGTTACGCTGGTCATTGCCCTGATCTGTTTTTTATATTTTGCAGTGGCTTTGCTTTTGAAAAAAGTGTTGAAGGAGAGAATTGATTTGTCGCACTTGATAGCGGTCAATCCATTTTTCATGTTGTCATTTATTCTTTTTAACCGTCACTTAATCTCTGATTCATTGAAGAATTTTTTTTATTTGAGTAGTGTTATCACATTGATCGTAATTGCCTTTATGGTTTAAAGGCCTGGTTGTTTTTCTTTTTGTATTCTTCTAAGGAATTGAAATAAGTTCGTTGATCTTCAATGGATAGTGGTTTAATGGATTCAACATTTTTTTTTCTAATGCCATTTTGTTGGATAATTTCATCCATCAATCTGATCTTAGCAGTAATTTTTTTGGCAATTCTTCTAAGCCACCTTGGTACTTGGGTTTGAAATTCGGCAGAGGGAATTCGTAAAACTTCACTATCTTCAAAGGCAATAATGTGAGCACTCCGATCCATATGATCAATAAATGAGAGCTCTCCCAAATATTCATTTGGTCCTAAATAAGCAATCGGTGTGATTTGTCTTTTTTGGTTTACGCAGATAAGTAGATTACCTGAAATAATATAATAAAGATCATGGTTAATGTCCCCGGCCATGCACAAGACATCGTTTTTTTTAAGCTTGATTTTATATTTTTCGAGATTACTCATACTGATTGACATAGGTTGATCCTTTTTTATATCTGAAAAAATTGTTTAATAAGAAGGATGATCTGCTGGCTTATTTCTTCATAAAAAATGGTTTGGGGGAAAAATACATCTGAAAATAACACCCGTCTTTCAATACTTTTGTTAACCAGGGAATGAAAATCAATATAGTTTAGTCTATTGGAAAGCGCTGCCTGTGTGATGATGGAATTAAAGACACCGTTGCTGCGCCAAGGAACACAATCAAAACTGGTGGACAGGTTGAAGGCCTGGTTTGCTTCATTGGTTTTACCCAGTAATAAACTGGCCTGCCCCAGCAGATAGTAAACCTGTGCATTAGTGAATGCTTGCTGCGACAGTTCCTTGAGTTGCTGGTAAGCCACTTTGGTTTTGCCTTCGTCTAGGTAACTTTTTATTTTCAAAAGATGATTGCTAAGATTGGTAGTGGTGGAATTTGAACAAACCCTGCGGGGGGGAACTTGAAAGTTGAGAGGGGTGGTTAAAAGAATAATTTCGGCATTAGTTTGACGAATGACTTTGATGAGTTCCATTAAATGATAGTGGTAAAGCGAGTAGGTGATTTCCATTTTGCGCTGTTGTTCCAGATCGCTATAGGTTCTAGTATCTTGCTTTAACTCTTTTAATATATTAATTTTGGTGGGTTTAAATATAATTTTGGATAATTGTGGAAAAAATTCCAGGATAAGCTGCACATAAGGAATATTGAATCTTTTAATATTGGTAGCTATTTGCTGATAATCATCAATTTCAAAAATATTTTCATAAAATTCATCGGCACTTCCATGATAAATGATGAGCGGAGGGATCTTTTTTAGTTTTTTTATTTTATCCAGGGTGCGTACGATACTCTCATTTTTTTTACACCAGTTAAAAATTTTAAGAGGCGATTGCAAATTTTTGGAGGTTTTATCCTGGATGTACGGGATATAATGGGCCAGAGCAACTCCCATTTTATCCCCGATCAATAAAACGTTGGCACTAGAAGCCGAGGCGACTTCCTTGGGATCTAGAATTTGATCACTGATTAGGTATGCATAAGGATGATTTATGAATTGAGAGTTGGAAGTAAAAAAAATAAGGATTAAAACGACCATGAGGGTAAGCAGCACTATTGGTCCCATGGCAGCAACTTTCTTAAAAATAGAGGTTTTTTTGGTTTTATTTTTGGTCATTTTTATAAATTAATTTCTTTCACTTTATTCTATCTTATTTTCTTGATAAATGGCATAAAACTCTGATGATAATTAGCTGGAGGGGGTGCGTGGCGTTATATATTCCAGAATTGGTGGCCCCAGGCGGAAGCTTGGAAAAATTGAAAATGGCCATCTTGTATGGAGCCGATGCTGTCTATATTGCGGGTGAAAATTTCGGTCTGAGAACGGCGGCAGATAATTTTTCAAAAGATGAGATTTTAAGAGGTATAGAATTTGCCCATTGCCGAAGTAAAAAAATATATGTGGTGATCAATGCTTTCTTACACGATAAAGAATTGGGTGAATTGGAGTCCTTTATTGAGTTTTTGTCCCAGGTAAAAGTGGATGCCGTGGTGGTTTCTGACTTCGGGGTGATCAGTTATATTAAAAAAATATCCAATCTCAATATTCATTTATCCACTCAAAATACCTGTTTAAATTCTTATGCAGCGTCCTTGTGTAAAGAGATTGGGATTAACCGAATTGTGTTGGGGCGTGAAGTTTCGATGGAAGAGGCAAAGATCATTAAAGATCAGACCGGTCTTGAAATGGAGATGTTCATTCATGGTTCCATGTGCATGTCTTATTCAGGAAATTGTCTGATTTCCAATTACGTTTTTAATCGTGATAGTAATAGGGGCGGGTGCAAGCATAGTTGTCGATTTTTGTATCAGATTGACGGGCGTCGGGATTATTTTTATAGTTCCAAAGATTTGATGGGATTTGAGTTTCTATTAAAAATTTGTCATGCCAAGATTGATGCTTTGAAAATTGAGGGCAGAATGAAAACTCCCCATTATCTTGCCACCGTGGTCAAAGCATATCGTGCAGGTCTTGATAGTTTGAAGGAAAAAAATGAAATGGATTGGTCGCAAATCGGTGAACTGAATAAAATTCAAACCAGAGATTATTTCGGTGGGAATCTTATGACAAAGGCCACCGAGGAAAGCGTTTTTTCCAAGGGTAAAATTGATAAAGCGGAGGATATTGCGGGAGTGGTGTTAGAGGCCAAAAAGGGAGAGCATTTGCTTATTCAAGTTAAAAGTGCTTTTGAAAAATTTGATCATCTGGAATTTTTACCCTTTAGAGGAGAGTCAATTATGCTGGAGGTTTTGCATATGATGGATGCCAGCGGTCAACCTATCGATGCAGGAAAAACCGGGTCTGTGGTGAAACTGCCATATAATCCCAATATAGAGAGTGGGAATATTGTAAGGATCAAGAGAAAAAAATGAATTTGGTATTTTATGCAGATACGATTGAAGAGATTAATGACTTGTATTATCAAGGTATATTGGAAGTTATTTTATCACCCAAGAACCTGGCTTCGTTTGGTACGCAAGATTTTGCGCAAATCCAAGAGTGTTTATGTTTTAGTAAAGAGATCGGGGTCACCGCAGTCATCGAATGGGATATTTTAATGACGGAAGAGAGCTTTTCCCGTTGCGCTTTTGAGGTATTAAAATATTATGATGAGGGGGCAAATATTTTCCGGGTCAGGGATACTGGTGCCATTTATTTTATCAAAGAAAAAACCAAGGCTCACATTGATTTGATTCAAGGCCATTTCAATCAAAATATGGACGCCATTTTATTTTGGCAAAGTTATCTGACAAATCGTTTGCGTAAATTGGTGGTATCCCAAGAAGCCACTTTTGAATTTATAAAAAAAATAAAAACCCATACCTGCCTGGAACTGGAAGTCATGCTTCTGGGGAAAATCTTAATGTCCTATACCCCTCGGCGGCTGCTTACGAAATATAGTGGGAATAATCAGGGGATCACCGAAGTTTATCCCTTGGAAGGCCCGGCTGAAAAATTTGAGGCTTTGCAAAATAACCATGGCACTTTTTTATTTTATTCAAAGGATTTTTCCCTTTTTGACAGCGTCCAGGAGTTAATCGATATAAACCTGGATGCATTTAGAGTGGATTTAAGATTTTCCAAGGATGCCACGGTTTATGCTGACATTATCAAGTATCTCCATACGCTCGATTTGGCGGTACTTGAGCAAGTTAAGACGAAGTATAAGCATGACCTGACCAACGGCTTCTATCCTTCCAATTCTTCGGATAAAATATTTCAAAAATTAAAAAATGAGCATTTGAAAATTACTTCCGGGAAGTTCGTGGGCGAAGTTATCGATGTTAAGAAGGACGAGTTCGTGGGGGTGCTTTTAAAAGGGGAGCACGCTATTGATAAAAAATCTAGACTATATATAATCACCCCTGATGGCCGGAAAAAAAATCCTAAGTTGTCATTTCTTAAAAATACTAGTTGGCAGGAGATTGACCATTCAGACCATGAATGTATTGTTTATTTTAACTATGTTGGTGGGGTTACTTTTAAAAGTTTAGTCTTTGTGAAGGACTAGAAAATTTACCTTGATACCACCATTACTGAAAGTAATGATTTCCTTGATCAAATAATTTTTAAAATTTATTTTTTTATAGTTAATATTTTGAGGGATCACAATTCCCACCACCTGGGGTGTATAGTTGTGATAAATAGCATCCATTATTTTTTGATAATATTGAATCAGATTTTCTTTGATGATTATTCTTTTACCGTAGGGAGGGTTGGTAATGACCGCCAGGTTGCCATATAACTTATAAGTCCTCTTTAAAAACAAATCATGGGTAAAAAAATGGATCGGGGCAGTCTGTTTTAAATTTTTAAAATTGTTTTGGGAAGTTTCAATTGCCCGATCATTAATATCGAGTCCGGTATAGGATAAAAAAGAGGTATGGGCATGCTCGCCAGGGATGGGAAGAAGCAAGTCAGACTCGGGCGGCAGATTAAATAAAGTGAAGGCAAAATTTCTGGTGCTTGGTAGATAAAAGCCAGCCGCTTCCAAAAGGAAGGTACCACTGCCACACATGGGATCAACCAAATGTGTGTTTTTCAAGCTACCCAAGGCCAACACTAAAGCAGCGGCAATATTTTCTCGGATAGGGGCAAACCCGATATTGGTCCGATAGTTTCTGATATTTAATCTGGTCCCGGTGGTATCAATGGAAAGAGTGACGAGATCATTAACTACTCTTAGAAATATTTGAGGTGGTTTATCTATTTTTTTTAACAACATTTTTTTAGTGGGGGTATTGGCTTTGAAGTATTGCAAAATACCTAAAGTAACGGTTTGTTCAATTTTTTTAGTATTAAGGAGTCTGGAGGTTTGGGAGGAAACATGAATTTTATAAAGGGGTTGGTTTAAATAAGTGGCCCATTTAAACCGGGAGATTTTTTTAAAAAGCCTGGGGAAGTCCCGGCACTTAAATTCATCTAGACGGAGTAGAATACGGGTGGGGATTTTTAATGTAAGATTGAGGGAAAAACCAACGGAGAGAGTGGTTTCAATGGAAATGCCACCTTTTTCCAGGCGGATTTCTTTGATAAAGGTTTCAGGTAAAGCAGCGGTCTTTTCCAAAAGTTCCAATTTGGCCAGGTCTTCAAGTCCTGGAGGAATTATTAAAAAAAAGGTATAGTATTGCTTGCTCATCATCTTGTTTTTTTTTATATTACAAAAGAGATATCTTTACTAGGAAACAAAAGAAATGTTTGAAATAAGCATTCAAAAAGCTTGGGAAGAAAGACTTAAAGATTTTGGTTTAGGAAGAATGGCGTTGTTTATTTGCATTTTCAATGTCTTTTTGTTTTTTATTGGTGGATTTTATTTTCAAAAGATCAATTTATATATTTTATTACCAATCCCGGTGTCGTTTGCCTTTTATGCTTATCGACAAAAGATCATAGAAAAAGGCCATGCGTTCATCCTGATTATGAATGCGGTGTTTATGAATGTGGCCATTAGTTACAATTACTACATGATAGGCGAACTAGATCGCATGGCAGGCTTCTTGAAAAGATATGACGAGGTCATGTGGAAATTTGATCTCTGGATTTTTAAAATGCCACCTGCCTTGTTAATTGAGAATGTTTTTCAGGTAACTAAAATTTATTCCTCTTTTTTTTATGATTCGATTATTATTTGTTACTTATTATATTATGCTCTACCTTATGTGGGCGGCATTCTTTATTATCTGCAATTGCCCAGGCATTTAAAGTATCGGGTAGGTCGCTTTTGTTCCAACATCATACTTTACTACTCCATGAATTATACCTTGTATTTTACTATTCCGGTCAGTGGTCCTCAATATTATCTAAGGGAAATGTTTGTAAATGATCTGCCTTTTTCCCGCATGGGGCAGTGGCTTTATGATTTAATTAAAGCTGGGCAATTAAATTATATAGATTGTTTTCCTTCAGGCCACGTGGGGGCAACCTTTCTGGTCACCTTTTGGCTTTATAAAATAAATCACCAGCAGCGTTTTCTGGTAACACTCATTTTAATCGGTGTGATTTTTGCGACGATTGCACTTCGTTACCATTATGTTGTGGATGCGCTTGCCTCCATTCCTTTGGCCATCTTTTCATACTATTTGTCAGGGTTATTTTACCCGGCTCCCGTAGATGTGGTGTCTCTTCGAGGTCCCCATGAAAGGTAAACTCATCCTGGTTCCAACCCCTATTGATGAATGCAGTCCGCTCGAGTCAGTGGCAAAAGAAAAAATAATCAATGCTTGTAGTTTAGCGCATTCACTTTTTGCTGTGGAAGAACTCAAGTCGGGCAGAAGAAGATGGATTCGTTTTGGATTGCCTAGAGAAACTGTGGCGGAGCTTATTTTATTTAATGAGCATTCCGCCAAAAATCTGACCTTTTCTTTTATTGAAGAGTTAAAGAGAGGGAAGGATATTTATCTGATGAGTGATGGGGGATTGCCTGCCTTTATGGACCCCGGGAGAGAACTGGTTAGCATGTGTCATGCCAATGATATTCAAGTGACCGCCACGCCTTTTTGTAACTCGGTGGTGTTGGCACTGGCGTTGTCCGGCATTGCCCATGAAAGCTTTCTGTTTGAAGGTCGCTTACCGATCAAGATTGATGATCGGGAAAAAAAGATGAAAGAATTGAGCACTTTCCAAGGGACGGTAGTGCTTTTAGATACGCCCTACCGGCTTAAAAAAACCTTGGAAGATTTAGCGGGTCTTGGTCGGAAGATTTTTGTGGCCTTGGATTTAAATTGCAGTACCCAAGAACTAGTTTTTGGCACAGTTGCCCAAGTCATGGGAAAAATAAAAAATTTTAAAAGAGAATTCATCCTAATAATTGAATGATTAGCGCTTCGCATGATGAAAAATTACTATGATTTAGAAGAAATTTCTTTCTACTTGACTGTGATGCATCGTGGCGGTAAATTTCCATGTGTTTTCTTCCAAATGAAGGCAAAAATTGAATAGAAAAGTTGATCATATTGAATTGGCCAAATTGAACCAAATTGATGGAAGTTTTTTAGATGACCGGTTTGATTATGAGCCATTATTAACGGGACACCCGCTTCATACAGATCATTCTTTGAATTTTTTAAATAAACGCCTGAAGTATCCGATCTGGATTTCCAGTATGACTGGTGGAATGCCGATGGGTAAGTTGATTAATGAGCGTTTGGCCTATGTTTGTAAAAAATATCAAATAGGTATGGGACTTGGTTCTATTCGTAAACTTCTGGATGATGAAAGACTTTTTGACACCTTTAACTTGCGGCCTCTGGTGGGGGAGGACGTTCCCATTGTTGCCAATTTGGGAATTGCCCAGATTGAAAATATTTTGAATGATCATAAGACTGATCAGTTGCAAGAAGTTTTAGGCAAGCTCAGGGTGGATTGCTTAATGATCCATGTAAACCCTCTTCAAGAATGGATGCAAAAGGGTGGGGATCGCTATTATGTTCCTCCATACATTAGTATTAAAAAAATAGCCGGCCAGCTGGATCTTCCAATTGGGGTGAAAGAAGTTGGTCAAGGGATGGGGCCTAAAAGCATTCAACAACTTTTAAATTTACCAGTGCGGGTTTTTGAATTTGCTGCCTTTGGTGGTACTAATTTTACTAAAATGGAACTGCTTCGTTTGGAAGATAAAATTTACCAAGAAACCATCAATCCCTTGATCACCGTTGGACATGATGCGATATCGATGATAAATACGTTTGGAAAAATTTTCCTTCCTGAAAATGGCGTAATTAGCTTGAAGGAAATAATTATTTCGGGGGGGGTTGAATCATGGAAAGACGGGTTGTGTCTTATTGACAGGTTTAAAAAGATCACTCCCCAGTTGCAGGTGGAAGTGGTGTTTGGACAGGCCTTCCGATTTTTAGAATATGCTAAAATTTCCAAAGAGGCCTTGGATAGTTATATGCTGGGTGTGATTCAAGGAATGGATTTATATAGAAGTTTTTTATCTTTGAAAAATAACGTTGATGATGAGGTATAAGTTTGAAAGAGTTGTGTGGATTTTCAAAACTTAGTAAATTGGAAAAATTAAACTTTGTCGTAGATGAGTATTTAAATGCTTCGGAAAATGTCAAAAAAGATTTTTTAAGTTGTGCCTACGAAAATGAAAAGTTTCAAAGAATACATGATCAGTTTAGTGAAAATACCATCAGTAATTTTCATCTGCCGTACGGGGTGGTGCCTCATCTGCTCATGAATGGTGTGGATTATTGCGTTCCCATGGTGATTGAAGAAAGTTCGGTGGTGGCAGCTTGTAGCAGAAGTGCCAAATTTTGGAAACGACGTGGTGGCTTTCATGCGGAAGTTATCTCTAAAATAAAAACTGGCCAGGTACATTTTTATTACACAGGATCAATTAAAAAACTAAGAAAAATATTTAACGAAAACAAATCCACCCTTTTAACCCATGTTAAGGAGATCAATTGCAATATGTCGAAGCGTGGAGGAGGCATATTGGATCTGGCGCTTATTGATAAGACTCACGATGAAGCTCATTATTATCAACTTAGTTTAAATTTCGATACCTGTGATGCTCAAGGGGCCAACTATATCAATACCAATTTGGAAACTCTGGCATTTGAGTTCAAGAAACTTTTTTCAGATAATGAGCTGGAAATTATTTTTTCGATTGTTTCAAATTACACTCCCAACTCCCTGGTCAAGTGTTATATTACTTGTGCTATCAGTGAATTGCATGATGAACAGATTGGGATGTCTCCGGATGTTTTTGCGGCACGATTTAAAAAGGCGGTTAAAATCTCCCAGATAGATATTACCCGGGCGGTTACCCACAACAAGGGAATTATGAATGGGGTGGATGCCGTGGCCATCGCCACCGGGAATGATTTTCGGTCGATTGAGGCCTGTGTTCATGCCTTTGCCTCCAAAGAAGGGCGATATCGAGGGCTTACCAATATCAGTTTGGATAATAATATGTTTTATTATGAATTGATTATTCCTCTAAGCGTTGGAACGGTAGGAGGGCTTACCAATCTGCATCCCCTGGCAAGCTACTCTTTAAATATGTTAAAAAAACCGCATGCCGAAGACCTGATGAAAATTATGGCATGTGTGGGTTTGGCACAAAATTTTGCTGCCATTAGATCGCTGGTGACCAGTGGAATTCAAAAAGGTCATATGAAGATGCATTTGATAAATATCTTAAATTATTTTGAGGCGAGTGAACCAGAAAAAGATCTGGCTTTTTTATTTTTTAAAGATAAACGAGTGTCATTTAATGACGTAAGAAATTTTTTAGGCCGGGATAAGCAATTACAATGAATATGAATAAATTAGCCCCTAATTTAAAAAAACGACCAGGACAAAATGAGCAGACCTATTTCGGGAGAGGAAAACTTCTATTAAGTGGGGAATATTTTGTTTTGGATGGTGCCAGTGCCTTGGTATTACCAACCAAACTAGGACAGTCCATGACTGTCCGGTATAGTCCTTCCTTTAATCCCAAATTGCATTGGAAAAGTTTTGATTCCAACAATGATTTATGGTTTGAATCGAAATTTGAGTTTTGGCATTTTGACTGTCTGGATTCCAGTTCCGATAGCACGGTGATGTTTTTACAAAAAATACTCAGACAAGCGAGAAAACAAAATCAACATTTTTTAAGAGATGATGTGGATGTGTATGTTGAGACTAATTTAGAGTTTCCACTTGATTGGGGACTTGGTAGCAGCTCAACTTTGATTTACAATATAGCCCAGTGGGCCTACGTTAGTCCTTTTAACCTATTGTTTAATATTTATAATGGTTCGGGATATGACGTGGCAGCCGCTTCTTCGGATTGCCCCATTATTTATGAAAAAGGAAAACAAGGGCCTAATTGGCGTCTTAGTAAATTTGATCCAGTATTTAAGGATAATCTCTATTTTGTTTTCATGGGGAACAAGGCGGATTCATTCAAGGCCATTGAAGCTTACCTGAATAAAAAAGTGAATAATACGGCAGTGGTTAATGAATTATCCAAGATAAGTGGTTTATTGGAAGAAGCCACGAGCTTAAGACAGTTTAATGCACTTATTAAATCTCATGAGCAAATTGTGTCCGAAACTTTGAATATGACCAGGATGAAGGATGCTTGTTTTAGCGATTATTGGGGTGAAGTGAAATCCTTGGGAGCCTGGGGCGGGGACTTTGTCCTAGTCACCAGCAGGAAATCTTTTGAAGAAACCAAAGAATATTTTGCACAAAGAGGAAACCAGGTCATCATTCCTTACGAAGAGATGGTTTATAATAAAAATTCAAAAGTTGATTTTTACCCGTTACCTGCCTTGGAAGATGTCAATCAAATATCCCATTTTCTACAGTAGGTTCAATGAATAATATAAAATTATCAGGTGTAATTAAGTCCAGTGCCTCTTCCAATATTGCCCTAGTAAAATACTGGGGGAAAAAAGGCCTGCAGATTCCTGAAAATCCTTCGGTCAGTTTATCCCTTTGTCAGTCGCAATCAATCACCGAGGTTGCCTGGGAAATTAAAGAGGATAGGACCAGTGCTTTGGAGATAGAGTTTTATTTTGAAGCACAAGAAAATATTGAATTCAAGCAAAGAGTGATCAAGTATTTTGAAACAATTGCATCTTTGCATGCCATTCCTCATCACCTTAAATTAAAAATAAAAAGCCACAATACCTTTCCGCATTCTTCAGGCATTGCTTCCTCGGCATCGTTTATGGCCTCGCTGGCACTAATGGTCCGGCACCTGGATGCGCTTATAAATGATCTCCCTACATCGGGGCCGGAATTTTCCCAAGCAGTGTCAAGGTTGGCCCGAATTGGCTCTGGAAGCGCTTGTCGATCGGTTTATGGGCCAATATGTTTATGGGGCCAATTGGATGGGTGGCGTGAAAGCAGTGATGAATATGCGGTGCCGGTACAAAATTATCACGATATTTTTTCCGATTATAGGGATACCATCCTGATTGTTGATTCTACCCCCAAAAAAATTTCAAGTCCGCAAGGTCACCAATTAATGCATGAGCATCCATTTAAAGAAAAAAGATATATCCAGGCCAGGGAGAATTGTAAAAAACTCCTGGATGCAATTATCATGGGAGATCTGGCGACATTTGTTAGGATTGTGGAAAGTGAGGCCGTGATGTTACACGGTTTGATGATGACCGGAACGAAGCCTTATATTTTGGTAAAACCCAATACCCTGGCCATCATTGATAAAATTGTCAGATTTCGAGAGAAAACCCAGATTCCTGTGGCCTTTACCCTGGATGCGGGGCCAAATCTCCATTTACTTTATCCCAATCATTTTCATGAGGAGGTGTTGGCCTATATAAAAAGGGAGTTGGTACAATTTTTAGAAAATCAAAACTTTATTGAGGACCGAGTAAATGCGCATCCTACCACCCTTGAGTATATATAGATGACGCAAAAAATATTTTATTCAAAAATTTTACTTTTTGGCGAATATGGAATTATTCATGATTCAATGGGGTTGGCTATTCCCTATCCGTTATTTCAAGGTGAGCTTAATTTTCAAACAGACTTTCGCTTGAATCAAATAACGATTGATAACGAGCTTAAGGCCTTTTCCAAATATCTGAAAAATGTCTCCAAAAATCATGATGAATTATCATCATTTGATGCTGATTCTTTTGAGTTTGATGTTTCTCAAGGATTATGTTTTCAATCCACCATTCCCCAGGGATACGGGGTGGGAAGTTCCGGGGCCCTTTGTGCATCTGTTTATCACCGATATTGCGCAGATGTGCAAAATGAAAGTGTTGATACTTTTGATAAAAAACGCTTATCAGAATTAAAAAAGATCTTTTCAATCATGGAGGCCCATTTTCATGGGGCCAGTTCGGGGATTGATCCCTTGATTAGTTATGTTAACCAAGCCGTTTTGATTAAAGGACTCAATAACGTGGAAATTATCACAGATCCAGTTTTTAAAAAGAAGGCTGCCGGCGGCATATTTTTATTAAATACCGCCAGGCCTAGACGGACGGAACCCCTGGTCAATTTATTTTTAGAAAAATGCAAAGAAACTTCTTTTAGAAATCTTTGTGAGACTATCTTGCTTCCCATTATCAATGGATGTATTCATTCATTTTTATCGTCTGATAAAAATGCGTTGTTGGATTTTTTTCAAAGTCTCTCGGATTTTCAGTATCGTCATTTTGATCCCATGATTCCTCATTTATTTAAAGAAGTGTGGCATGAGGGCCTAAAGAGCGAGGCCTTTTATCTCAAGCTTTGTGGGGCCGGGGGAGGCGGATTTTTGCTTGGAATGACGGAAAATTTTGATGAGGCCAAGGATAAATTGCAAGGCTATGAAATCAGGCCGCTTTATTTCTTATAATTATTTTTAGATCGCAATCAAGTTGCTTGGTTGTTATAATTCAAATTTAGCCGTCTTTCATAGCTGTAAATATAAAAAAGTAAAATGATCCAGTAAACTTTGCTTACGATAGTATTCACCAAAGGATTTTGCTTACCACATTTCATTTCTTTTCTAATCAAAAAACAAAAAAAAACGATAAGACAAACAGGTTTTAAGCGGGAGTTTTTCATGTATAAGTCAATTCTTTTATCTTTTTTAGTCTTATCCCTCTTTTCACAAGTAATTCCATTGTGCTTCGGGGAGGATTTTATACCACCTGAATACTGCAAGCAAAATGCATCCGAATTATCAGCATTTGAAAATGGTCAATGTACGAAGGCAGAAACAACACCGCTTATTTCAAATTTAGAATCGCTTATTTCAATATCAGATCCAGGTGCGTTTCAAGCGAATTTATATAATTTTGGCGTGAAGACATTGATTGAAAGAAGCGCAAAGCTTCGTGAAATGGGATTATTTCATACCCGAGAACCTTATAAACTTTGGGACAAGGAAATTCTGTCGTGTTTTGAGAAAAATAAAGAAAATGAAAATGCGAATATGTTTCGTAAAGATCAAACAGGGGAATTACATGTAAGTGACCCAGATAAGAAATTGTCAGTGGAAGAAAAGCGAAAATTATACTTTGCTGAAAAATTAGTAAATCTTATTTCTGATAAACCAAGATTGGATTTACGGGCCCAAAAAATTGAGGAAATTAAAAAGATTGTTGGTACCAATGGTGATATGAAGTTTAATCAGGAGGCTTACGATGAGATGATAGCCTGGACGGCTCCATCGGGTAGTATGATTGATTTATCGCCAACCCTGCGTAAAATTGAAAAAAAAGGAGGCCAATATTATGAAAGTTATAAAAAAATATATGACTTTAAGAAGTCTGGAAATAAAGATGGCCAAATAGCGGAAGAAAAAAGACTAGAAGGTTTGAAAAAAAGGGTTGATGAGTTAAATAAAGAATTATCTGGCGGCGGACCATTATCAATTAATTTGTTCGATAAATTAAATATAGAGCGCAGAACATTTTATTTTGGAAAAAATCCCGGTGCTAAGATATATGATACAAATAAAGTATCTCACCACGAAGTATATGCTTATTCCGGTTTCGGAAAGAAGGCCTTGGAATTGCTTTCCAAAGACGAAAAAGGAAAGCAATTAATTAAATTGATACAAGATGATGTTAATAATGGAAACAAAAAAGAGGCGATTGCCAGGGCATTGCTCTATACTAGTGGTGAAGATGAAAGCATTTTCACGGCATTAAGAGGAGATTATCAAAAAAGATCAAGAGAAATAAAAATTGATATCTTGGAAAATCTAGAACTGATTTGTAAGAGTCCAAAAGCAAAAGAGTATATGTTGTTTGATAAAGGATTAGTAAGTCACTATATAGAAAGTCTTGAAGACAAAACTATGCAAGAAGCAGCTAAAAAAAGCCATTGTGCCTTACTTGAAAAAGTGGATTACCCCTCAGTAAGTAAATGGGCAATGGGTACGGGCACGGGCCTGCTCGCATATGGTGCGATATCTGGTGCACCACCAGTGGTGATCATGGGAGGATTAATCATGGCGGGGGATAATGCTCGGGATAGGTGGAATCAACGAACACTCGAAAAGTCCATGGCCGGATTTGAACAAAGTGAAATTCAGCAATTGCTAGAAATCGCCAGAACTGAAGATATTGCATCAAAAGTAATGCTGGTTGATCTTGCGACACTTCCGGCAAACTTGTTTTCCCTTGCCAAGACCTTTAAACAAATTCCAAGAGTGGCAAAAACTTTACAACTAAAACCAGAAACAGCAGTATTAAAGACCCAAAAACCACCAACATTAAAAGAAAAAGTAGCAAAATCAAGAGAAGAAGTAATAGCATCAAGAGCGGCAGCAAAATTAGAAAATGAAATAGCAACCTTAAGAAAAGAAGCAAAAAAATTAGGAGAAGAAGCAGCAAAATTAAGAAAAAACATTCCACAAAACGAAACCACACTAGCAAGAAACACAAGATTATTAAAAATAAAAAATGCAGAAAAAGCAGCAAAAAAAGCAGCAAATACTAGTGATCATCTAGAAGGGCATTTTGCACCAATTATACAAAACAAAAAATTTGATTCAATAGATGATTTTGATAACGTTTTAAATGACATACAAAATGTTTGGAAGAAACTTAATGAATCGCGAAATAAAAATAATGGTATGCTTGATCATTTATTTAAAAACTATGCAGAGTTACCAGCTGAAAACAAACTTGAATTTATAGATATATTTGAAAAAGAGCTTAAGGCTTATAACCCTAAAGTTCTCGAATCCACCGTCTATAAAGCGTATCGAAAAGCCTTGAAAGATTTCTCTCTGCTTGCATCTGTAGAGGCTACATCTCGTTTCGATAGCTATCCTGCTCTTATTAAAAAATATCAAAATGCCTTGAACTCAACAAATCAATCAACCATAGATCTTTTAACCAGAATTCAAAAGGCATTGAAGGAAGTCGAATATAATAAAGGGCAAGCTGATTATTATCAACCAAAAATAGATGAGGCATTGTTGAAGGAGTGGGTGACTGATGCAAGTGACTGGCTAGGTGTGCAAAAAATGGATAATGATAAAGCTAAACGTATTGGAGAAAGTGTCTTAGAATTATTAAAGCAGCTCTAAAATAACACTACGGAAAAAAAATTAGGGTTTTTGACCATTTTAGGTTTAGTATTTTTTTTGGTTACTTTTTAGAAATCAAGCTTCTTTAAGGTTGAGTTTGCTATGAAATTTTAAAACCTCTTTGAAGTCCCTGGCAGATATAAAGTCCGGTTTGTCCCCATTGATTTTGGCCTCCAGGGATTTCTTCCAATCAGGTGCATACATGGTACCAAAAGCAAAATTTTTTTCAAATTCCAAAGTATGATTAAGTTCACTTAGGACGGGTTCAAGCATACTTCTTTTGGCCTGCATCCTGGCCACTTGGGATTGCTGGCAGATATGATTCAATTGGGCGGCAATTAGCTTTTCATCATCGCTATAGGATTTAAAAATAAACCCACTTTGCAATAATTCATGCATGCTAATGGAGCTACCACTGAGGATCCAATTTTTAGCGGTACTTTTGGGAATGATGGAACTTAGAAAACCAATCCCTCCACAGCTGGGGATTAACCCCATTTCCAGGTGATTAAAGTGAATGGTGCTTTGTTGATGGGCAAAGCGTATGTCTGCGCCAATGGCAAGTTCGCAAGCGGCTCCACTGGCCCCTTTTTTTAAATCTATAATAATGGTTTGGGGTAACATGAACATGGAGTAAATAATTTTTTGAAATTTTTGTAAATATTTTTGGATTTTATGTTCCGGGGTGTTTAAAAATTCCTTATATTCAAAACCGCTGGAAAAAATATCCAAATCCGAGGTCAGTAAAATGGAATTGATTTCAATGCGTTCACAGGCCCAGGAAAAAATTTGTTCCAGTTCAAAGATCATTTCAAAATTAATGGCGTTCCAGGACTCCTTTCTATTTAAAGTAACAGTCAAGGATTTGGTTTCTTTGTTAAGATCAATGTTGAGGGTGTTGAAGTTGAAAAGCTTGGTCATTTATTACCGTCCCTGGATATAAACGTTGGATAATTAATCCTTTAATTACCCGGACAGCACCATGGTCCTGCCACTATTGATTGTTTCAATTTTCATGGTTTGTTGTCAAAATAAAAAAATATTTTTAAAAAAATAGTTCAACCGTATGAGAAATAACAAAAGCTTAGATAACCCAGTAAAAAGGTATGAATAATTTTTGAAAGTCAGATCCGCCCATGTTCTTCCAAAAATCTTTCCGCTTTGATGGCACTCATACAGCCAGACCCTGCAGCGCTGATAGCCTGACGATAGTAAGGGTCTTGGACATCGCCTGCGGCAAATACCCCTGGAATATTAGTCTCTGGACCATTTTGGGTTACGATAAAACCTTGCGGGTTGAGGGTGATTTGATGGTTTAAAAATGCAGTATTGGGTTGATGACCGATACCAAGGAAAAAACCATCGGTTTTACGCAAAGTAGTTTCGTGGGTCTGGGTATTTTCCACTAAAAGGCCATTTAATCCTTGATCGTCAAATTTAAGTTCTTTGATGATAGTATTCCAGATGATTTCCACTTTAGGATTATTAAAAATTCTCTCTTGCATGGGTTTGGAGGCCCGTAATTTATCTCTTCGATGAATTAAATAAACTTTGGAGGCAAACCGGGCGAGGAATGTGGCTTCTTCAATGGCCGTATCACCACCACCTGCCACATGTACAATCTTACCTTTGTAAAAGAAGCCATCACAAGTGGCACAGGCACTTACGCCCTTGCCAATCAATTCTTTTTCGTGGGCCAGTCCTAGATATTTGGCAGATGCTCCCGTTGAAATGATCACGGTCTGGGCCTTTATCTGTTCACCATTTTCCAGATCAACAACAAACGGTCTGCTGCTGAGCTTGGCATTGATGGCCATGGTTGGAATTAATTTTGCGCCAAAGCGCATGGCCTGATTTTTCATGTGTTCCATCAGTAAGGGCCCGGAAATTCCTTCCGGAAAACCTGGAAAGTTTTCAACGTCGGTAGTGGTCGTCAGCTGTCCACCTGGTTCGTGTCCTTCCAATACAATGGGTGACATGTTGGCCCTGGCACAATAGATAGCCGCCGTCAGTCCGGCTGCGCCTGTTCCAATGATGACTACATCTGTTTGAATCATGAAGCAATCTCCTTAATTAGGTTCTTCCTCTGCGCCGGCATTATCCAATAGATTATCCATACTCTGATCTTCTTCCTGTCTTAGAAGAATTTCTTTTTTTACTTTTTCTGGTCGATCATCTTTATCGGGATTTAATTCATAAAAAGAATTGACGGAAACCAGCTCGTCGGTGTTGGTAATTTTGCGGGTTCGAAGAAATTTTTTACCAGATATGCTACACTTGTAAGTGTAGGTAATTTTTGTTTTTTTACGGGCCATGTGAATATCCTTTTGATTATTTAAATTATCCTTCTTCTTATATAAAAACTTGCCTAAGCACAAGTAAAACCTTAAAAAAAAACGCACGGCGTTGTTGGTTTTAAAATTTTTATAGTCTGTGTTACCATTATAGTATCTGTTTTTCATGAGAGTGAAAATCCTGAGTCTGATGGTTTTGGGGGTTGCTATTAAAATTATTTTTTGTTGGTGGTTTGGTTTGGGATGTTTTTGGTCAAGCTCTGGTTTCGCAGAAGTTGCCTATTCAGGAAAAATTCTCGATATCAGTGTGTCCGGGCAAAGTGTTATCATCGATCGAGGTAAAAACCATGCTCTGGTAAAAAACGAGCAAGCCATTTTTTATGTTTATGAAAAACACAATCCTATTATCAAGGATTATTTGATGAAAGAGGTGGCCAGAGGGCGATCGATTGAGGTCAAGGATAATTCTTCGTACTGGTATTTGCATCAGATAGATGATCCCAAGTTATTAAAGAACCAAAAAAAAATATATTTTATCACTTCTTCTCAAGTCCTAAGAGGTAGGGTCGATACACCTACCGAGCATGAGACAATTGTTCTGGGCAAAAATCAAAACGTTCAAAGTTACCAAGAAACCAGCGAAAATGGCTTGGCCGAAAAATTTGCTCGCAAAAAACATGAATACCGCCAAGATGAACAGGAGATAATTATTGCAACTGATGAAAATCCGACAATTCATTCGAATTATTACAGTAGTTGGAGAAATGGAAATCCCCAGACAGTCAAAGAGCTGAAACAAGATGTGGAGACCAAGTATTTTGATACGGTAACCGAAGAAAGATTTAAAGGGGAGATTGAAAAAAAGAATGAAGAGGATATTTTTTATTCTTCAGCGCAAGCCTCTATGAATACCTTTAATGAAAAACAGTTGTATGGTGAACAAAGTGATGACGATGAACAACGGCTTAATGATGCTTCGATGCAAAGATTAAAGGAACCCGATCTGCGCTGGTCAAAGGATTTAACAGATGAGGAACTTCGCAAATTTTTTATTGAAAGTGGCACCTTCAAAGAGAGAAAAAGGCAAAAATTTGCCTTACAGAATTCGATTGCCACTGAGTTTGTGTTCAAATATGGCAGCAGTATGGTCAAACATGCCAACGAAAATGATTTAGGCCAGAAGGAATTGACAAAATTTTGGGGAGTTGGCATTGAATATCATTTGCTTCGATTAAGTGAGAATTTTAGAAAATGGACCTTGGATTTTTATTATGAAAAAGCGGTGGGGTATTATGATGTTGCGGAGTTATTTTCCAGGGAAAATGTCAAGATTGTAGCCGATGAAAAATATTATAAGTTGGGAGTAAATTATTATTTTTATAATTATCCTTCTACCCTATATCGTCTTTTGGCCCATGTAGGAGTGAGAATGGGCATGGGATCAGCTCAGGCAAAATATGTGGAATACGGGGAAATGGATTCGTATGCGGTCACTATATTTCCCCAAATTCATGCCGGGCTCAAATATCGTTTCAAGGCCCAGGATGAAGATCAAAAAAATGGCATAGGCTTTGGCCTTAATACCCTGCTGTCTTATGAACTGCTCCAGTTTAGGATGGATGAGAAAAAAACCGACGATAGTAGTGGATCATTTGATGTTCATGATTTAAAATTATCAGTGGGACTAGGAGTTTTTTTCTAAGCAAGGATGCGTATGAAACTTAGAATTTTACTTTTCATTTTATTTATCACTTTGATTGCATTGCATGCAGTTGCCCTGGAAATTGATGAGAAGCTGACTTGTCGTGTATTACGGTTGTCATCAACCAAAAAAACCATGTTAATCAATCGAGGCATGGAAGATGGCCTGGTGGTGGGAGATCATGCCAAATTTTTCATCACCACGGGTGTGGTGGCCAGGGGGGTTGTTTTAAAGGCTTCACCATCTAGAACGATTTGGGCCGTATATCGAATGATTAACCCTAAAGAGATCAATGTGGATTCCGTGGTCAATCTTAAAATCACTGCACCTGTGAAATTAACCAATGATTCAAGCCTGGCCTTTGGAGCCGATCAATATGATGATGGAAATTCGGAAAATCCCAATCTGGAAGACATGGGCAATAACGTGGATCTGGGCGGCAGATCCGAGGATGTGCCGGTGGATTTACGCAGAACCAATTCGCGTTCCGGGGGCAATAAGGGTTCTTTGAATGATGAAAGTGATTTGGAGGATATGTACGCTTCCAATAAAAAACAGGTTAAACCGGCACGGGGAGGAAATATTTTTTCCGATGAAAGTGGCGTGGATACCAGTCGTGACTGGGAAGTTTGGTCGCTTTATTCCCTTAGTATTTTAAGTACATCCGCCGATGAAGGGGATGATACAAAGTCCACCACCTATGATTTGTATCTGGGTCTTGAGAAATATTTTAATAACCCTTCTGCTTGGTTCGGAAAAATTTCACCTGTATTGTTCATTCACACCAGATCAAATAGTGAATCAACTGATGGGGAGACCGAAAACCGTTCCATTTTTCAACTTGGCATGGGGGCCAATTATAATTTTTCTGCTAATCCTTTTGCCTATAATCGAATTATTGGTTTTATCGGTGCAACCTTGGCCTATGGGTCTGCGAAAACACCCAATGGGGATGAGGAGGCCAGTGGAAAGGTATCTACGGTTACGGTGGGAGGGGGAATCAAGTATTACCTGCCGATGGGACTGGGATTTAGATTTAAGCTTGATTATCAAAGTGAATCCCAAAGTTTTACCTTTGATGATGATACCAGTCTAAAAACCACGACTGGGGGATTTGTTACTTATGCAGGGCTTAGCTATCGTTTCTAATCAATGAACATTTACATCCCGAACGAGAACAATATTTCCGGTACAGGAAATTTTATACTGTATTTCCTCTGGCTTTTTATGAGTGGGGGTAGGCCTAAGAGGGGTGATTTGATAAGTAATTCCAATCACGGCGTTACCTCCTTTTTTAAGGGCCTTTTGTTTTAATTCAGCTGCCAAGAAAGCATAGGTGTCTGCCAGTTTTAAAGTATAATTATTTTTTTCCTCCTTGGAGGGTAGTGGGGTTTCACTGCTTGGCTTGGAAAATTCAGAAAGTTCCTGTTCGGAGATGGTTTGGGTGGCAGTTACAATATCCAGATATTTAAGAATTTCAAAATTTTGCAGGGAAGTCATGGTTGATAAGATGATGGAAGGGGAGCCTGTCTCGTTACTGATGAAACTATGATCAGTTTTGTTTTGATGCAGATTATTTTTAGTCACCAATCCCTTGGGATGGTCGTCGTAATGTTTTGATTCAAAAATTTCCTTGGAAAGGCCAAATTCTATGGTCAAATCAAAACGACGAAATTTATGGGCCAGCATAATGGCGGAGTATTCGCTGATTTGGGAAATTAAAAGAGAGCCATTTTGCAGACCTTGTTGATAGGTTTTTTCATTATCGGCATTAAGTAATTCGTATTCTCGCATGATTCTTAAAATATCTTCCGCATCATCTTTATATTTGATGTTTTTAAGTAAAATGGCAAAAGGAGGATTACCTCCGGTGGTGATTTTGCCGGTTTCAAGGTTTTGGCCAAAGGTTTGGATGTCTTTGAATTTGACCGAGCTATAGGTCTGAGTTTTGGGTTGATCTTCCTTGGACATTGGATGGGATAGATTGCTAGCAGAGTTTTCATTAGGAAAATGTTGATGGGGCGAACTGGGACGATCATGCGTTTCTTCCTCAGTCGAGGTCTCCAGATCGGGTGGGGGATCGGGATTTTCCTCCAGGTTGAAATCAGTATGTCCCGGCAGGCTATTTTCAAAGGATGTTTCAAAAGGGGATGAATCACTGCTTTCTTCAAAAGTTGAAAAATCGGGAGGGTTGGGGTTTTCTTCCGGATGGGGGCCTTTTTCCAGGAGATCACTTAGTTTCGAGTCATCCTCTTCATGCAGGTATTCTTTAAGATCTTCAATACGGGTAAGATCATTTTTATCGTTATCTGTCATGAGTTAGGCTCCATGGCATTGTTTGAATTTTTTACCAGATCCACACGGGCAGGGATCATTACGACCTACCTTGTTTTGTCCTCTTCGGATAGTTTTGCTGCCATCTTCGGCCATTTTTCTGATTTCTTTGGCCTGATCAAGCTGGGCCTGGAGTTGGGCCTGTTGTCTGCGTTTTAGTTCTTCAATTTCTTCAGGGGTATAAAATTGAACTTTGAAAATATGATCGACGACGGACTTTTTGACGGCAATTTTCATGTTGGTGAAAAGTTCAAAGGATTCTCTCTTATATTCATTCAGAGGGTCTTTTTGAGCATATGCGCGTAGGTTGATTCCTTCTTTGACAGAATCCATGGCCTGCAAGTGATCTTTCCAATGCTTGTCAAAAATGGAAAGCAAGATTTCTCGGAGGGCCATTTTGATTTGTTCCTGCGCATAACCGCTGAATTTTTCTTCCAGACTTTTTTTGGCGATAGAGGCAATATACTCTTCAATATTGCCATCATGTTTTTGGGAACATTCCAGTGCTGTTAGCTTGTAGTTAATATTGAAGGTGGTCTGTAATCCATTTTGCATTTCACTCCAGGCCCAGGAATCAATGGGGACTTTTCTGGCCGGTCGGTAGGCATCGACAAAATAGGTGGCGACGTCCTCAATCATTTCCATGATAAAACCCATGTTATCTTTGTCGCTTAGAATTTCTTTTCTGATCCGGTAAATGACTCTTCTTTGCTCGTTCATGACGTTATCGTATTCCAGCAGATGTTTCCGGATCTCGAAGTTGTAACCTTCAACTTTCTTTTGGGCCTTGGCAATGGCATTGGTGATCATTTTATGTTCAATGGGTTCATCTTCATGCATACCCAAGGTATTCATAATACCTTGAATTTTTTTTGAGCCAAAAATTCGCATTAAATCATCTTCCAAAGAGAGAAAAAATCTGGATTCACCGGGATCGCCTTGGCGTCCGGATCTTCCTCGGAGCTGATTATCAATTCTTCTGGCTTCATGTCTTTCGGTACATAGAATAAAAAGACCTCCTAGTTCTTTGGTGTCCTTGGAAAGTTTTATATCGGTTCCCCGACCGGCCATGTTGGTGGCAATAGTGACGGCGCCTTTTTGTCCAGCATCTTTTATGATTAAGGCTTCTCTTTCATGTTGTTTAGCGTTGAGGACTTCGTGAGGAATTTTATCTTTTTTTAAAATTTTAGAAATTTTTTCGTTATTGTCAATGGAGATGGTACCTACCAATACCGGTTGGCCTTTTTTATGGAGTTCTTTAATTAGATTGACTACGGCACGGTATTTGGCTTCAGCGTTTTTGTAGATGAGATCGGGTTGATCGATGCGGATCATGGGAACGTTGGTGGGAATGACCACGACATCAAGGTTATAAATTTTCATAAATTCTTCGGCTTCGGTGTCGGCGGTGCCGGTCATACCTGCCAGCCTGGAATATAATTTAAAATAATTTTGAAAGGTGATGGATGCCAGGGTTTGGTTATCCGTTTTAATGGTGAGGCCTTCTTTGGCTTCAATGGCACCATGTAGGCCATCGGACCATCTTGATCCTTCTTTCAATCTGCCGGTGAATTCATCTACGATGACTATTTTGTCGTCTTTGACGACATAATCAACATCTTTTTTAAACAAATGATGGGCCCGTAGTGACTGATTTAAATAATGTAAAAGGCTGACATGTTCAATACTAAAAATATTATTGATATTCATCTTTTCCTGGATGAAATTGATCCCTTCGTCAGTAAAATTCGAGGAACGGGATTTTTCGTCAACGGTAAAGTGAGCATCCTTGGTAAGCATGGGAATAAGTTTGTTGGAGGTGGTATATAATCCAACACTGCCTTGACTGGGCCCTGAAATTAAAAGCGGTGTCCTGGCTTCATCAATTAAAATGGAGTCAACCTCATCCACAATACAAAAGTTATGTTGACGTTGAACATAATCTTCCAGAGAAAATTTCATATTATCTCTTAAATAATCAAAGGCGAATTCATTGTTTGTGCCATAAGTAATGTCCGATTGATAGGCCTGATGTCGTTCTTCTTCGGAAATGTCGGAGGTGATGCAACCGACGGTTAAACCTAACCAGGTGGGTATCTTACCAGTCCATTGGGAGTCTCTTTTGGCGAGATAATCATTGACGGTGACCAAGTGTGCACCATTACCGGTTAGCCCGTGAAGATAAAGGGGAAAGGTAGCCGCCAGGGTTTTTCCTTCGCCGGTTTTCATTTCAGCAATTTTGCCCTCAAAAAGAGTGATCGCTCCCATCAATTGAACGTCGTAGGCCCTTTCATTCAAGATTCTAAAACCCGCTTCTCTGACCGTGGCGAAGGCTTCTGGCATGATAGATTCCAGGCTGGTTCCGTTCTTTAGCATTTCCTTGAATTTGTTGGTTTGTGCTTTGAGTTCGTCATCACTAAGTTGCTTCATTTTGGCTTCGAAGGAATTGATTAAATCTACCAAGGGTAGGAGCCTTTTTAAATCACGATCATTTTTTGTTCCAAAAATTTTTTTTATTACCGCCAACATTTTCTACTCCTAGAATTTCAAATTATTTGTAAAGGCATTGGTTAATCCAAAATATAATAAAGAGGATCAACCGGGGTACCGTTAACTCTTATCTCGTAATGTAAATGAGGGCCGGTGGAAATCCCGGTATTGCCAACTTGGGCAATCGTGGTTCCTCTTTTCACTTTTTCTCCCAATTTTACTTTGGATGATTTGGCGTGGGCGAAAATTGTTTCCAGCCCATAACCGTGGTCGAGTTGGACCAGAATTCCAAACCCTGGTTTTTCACCGGAATAGGTTACAATTCCGTCGGCAGGTGCGATAATCGGTGTTCCGATATCACCACCAATATCAAGTCCTTCATGCATTTTGACTCTGCCCGAATAGGGGCTGGCCCGGTGTCCATAGTAGCTGGTGATCCAACCGCGGGCAGGTAAGAGCGTCGGGGTTGATTTGATAAAGGAATCTTGATCCAAAAGATATTGGTCGATTTGATGAATATCCACTTCCAGGTCGCTAATGACCTCTTTTAATTGTTGGAATTGATAATCAAAGGATGCAAATTCATGGGAAAGCGCAAAGGTCTTGCTGGCCAGTTTGGACCAGGCTTTGGTGATTTTATATCCAGTTTGCTGACCAAAAGTTTCGGCAATTTTAAGTTCATAAAGATTTTTTAGTTTGTTATATGCTGCCTCTTTGGTGTTATCGATAGATCCGCTGAGACCTTGTAAAATGGTATTGATTTTTTGGTCATGATCCTGTTTTTTTTCACTTTGATCTTTTGGCTGGTCAGTGGCGGTGGAGTCAGGGCTGCGGTAATCCAGAAAGCTTTTTGATTTATCAATATTTTTCAGTCCGGTTATAATTTTTAATTTTTCTTCAAAGGTATGAATTCTTTTAATGTCTTCGGTCAGAGTATTAATTTTCATTTGATTGAGTTTGATTTGTTCTTTCAGTAATCTATTTTCCGTTCGCAGATGTTTATTTTCGTAAACCTGTAAAATGATTTTCCAATAGTCATAACCCAGTATTCCAAGCAGTATGAAAAACAAAAAAAACAAAAAAGCAAAGGTTCTAAAAAAAAAATTGGGTATGCGGATGGATTTTATTCCTTTTTCTCTGCCCGGGATGATCATGACTGTAAGGTATCGATCCAAACAAACTCCAAGTCTTGTTACGCTTTGATTACTCTAATTATCAACTATTTTAAAGCTGGGAATGGATATTGGCAACTTTTATACTTGCCGGTTTAATGAGCTTATTTTGCCACCACAAGAATGACTGAAATATTATCTTGTCCACCATTCATATTGGAAAGTCCAATCAAGGATTTAATGGCCATGTCAAGTTGTTCCTGAGTGGCCTTGCCGGGATCTGGCAAGCAAGCGTTTATTATGTGCGTAATATCCTGGTCATTTACTTTGTTGTAGAGACCGTCAGAGCACAAAATGAACATGTCATGTTTAATAACTTTGTAGGTGAAGACATCAATTTTAGTTTTATTTTCAAAGCCAACCGCACGAATGAGAATGTTTTTCTGCGGATCCAGCAGTGCTTCCTGTCTGGAATAGATCCCTAGATTAATTTTTTCTTGAACCAGGGAATGATCCTTGGATAGTTGATATATTTTTTTTTTATTTATTAGATAAGCACGCGAATCACCTACGTTGGCAATATAGAGGGTAGGTCCTTTAAAATAAAAAGTCAAAACCGTCGTGCCCATGCCTTTAAGACGAATGTTTTCCTTGCTCTTTTTATAAATGGCTGCGTTGGCACATCGAATGGAGTGGATGACATTTTTTAAAGGATCTTCTGACTCATTGGCCAGTAAATATTGGGAAATTTCCTCAACCGCCATATTGGAGGCAATATCACCTCCGTTATGCCCACCCATTCCATCAGCGACTACAAAGATTCTTTTATCTACATTTAAATAAATGGCATCCTGATTAGTCAGGCGCAGCTGACCAACATCACTTTGACCTGCCGCTAGCAAGGGCATAATTTTCCTTTTTTTCCAATAAATTTCCTGCTGGTTGATCCCTACTTATTTTGTGCTTGATTTGGGTTTCTGTCAATTAGGGAGAGAAATTCTGCTTAACGGATCAAAAGGGTCGGATACCAAATAAACTCATTTTTTTTTAATTTTTAATTAATCATGTATAAGGTTATAATTAAAGCAATGGAATGAGTTGAATTTCCAAAGCGGCTCTACATATTCTGGAGGAATGAATGCAAATGGATATCAGAAAATTCATGGAAGAACATTACAAGACCCAAGATTTTACCCACCTACATTGGGGCGGGGATTTTCAAGAATATTTAAACATTGTTTCCCATAACCCCAAAGTGGCCAGGAACTCGTTTCAAAGAATTTACGACATGATCATGTCCTATGGGACCTCTAGCTACAAGGAGTATAAGAAGGATATCATCAGGTATCATTTTTTTGATGATCCAAACGGTGAAGGACAGGATGCGGTGTTTGGTATTGATGTGCATTTGATGAAGTTGGTGAATTTTTTCAAATCAGCGGCCAGCGGGTATGGAACCGAGAAGAGAATTTTACTGCTGCATGGGCCGGTGGGATCGGCCAAATCCTCCATTGCCAGGTTGTTAAAGAGGGGACTTGAGAGATATTCCCGCATAGACGATGGTGCACTTTATACCTATGAATGGTTTGATGAGGAAGTTACTGATATTTTGGGGGGACAAAGTCATTTTCCTTGTCCCATGCACGAGGAGCCGTTGAAACTTATTCCCGATGAGGTCAGAGAACAATTCCTGGAACAAATAAACAAAGGGAAAAAATCGTTGGAAAAAACCCACATCAAAGGGGTGGTGTGCCCGGCCTGTCGTTTTATTTTTAATGAATATATGAAGAAATATAATGGTGACTGGCTGAATGTGATCAAACATATAAAAGTGAGAAGATTGCTCCTGTCGGAAAAAGACCGGATAGGTATTGGAACGTTCCAGCCCAAAGATGAAAAGAACCAAGATTCCACCGAACTTACAGGTGATATTAATTATAAGAAAATTGCCATGTATGGATCTGATTCAGATCCGCGTGCCTTTAATTTTGATGGAGAGTTTAATATTTCCAATAGGGGGATCGTGGAGTTTATTGAAATGCTTAAACTGGATGTTGCTTTTCTCTATGATTTACTGGGGGCCAGCCAGGAACATTCAATCAAACCTAAAAAGTTTTCCCAAACGGATATTGATGAAGTCATCTTGGGACATACCAATGAGCCTGAATTTAGAAAACTGCAAAGTAATGAATTCATGGAAGCTTTGCGCGATCGTACTGTGAAAATTGATATTCCCTATATCACCAGGCTCAGTAACGAAGTAAAGATATATCAAAAGGATTTTAACACCAAAAAAATTCCCCATGTGCATATTGCTCCTCATACCATTGAAATGGCTTCGGTGTGGGCCATCTTGACCAGATTGGAAGAACCTAAAAAAAGTGATCTTACCAAACTACAAAAGCTCAAGCTCTACAATGGAAAAACCCTTTCCGGTTATAACGAAGACAACGTTAAAGAGCTAAGAAAAGAGGCGGTGAGGGAAGGACTTGAAGGGATTTCCCCCAGATATATCCAGGATAAAATTTCCAATGCGTTGGTTAAACACGGAGAAGTCGGATGTTTAAATCCCTTTATGGTGTTTAATGAACTGGAGGCAGGACTTAAACATCATGCCCTAGTCAATAGCCAGGAGCAAATTGATCATTATAGGGATGTTCTGGCCCAGGCCAGACAGGAATATGAGGACACGGTGAAAAATGATGTCCAAAAAGCGATTAGTGTGGATGAGTCGGCGATTCAAACCCTGTGTGCTAACTATATAGACAATGTGAAGGCGCATACGCAAAAAGAAAAAATCAGAAATAAATATTCCAATAAATTGGAAGATGCGGATGAAAGATTCATGCGTTCCATTGAAGAAAAGATTGATATCGCCGAATCTCGTAAAAATGATTTCAGACGCGAGATTATGAATTATATAGGGGCCTTGGCCATCGAGGGTAAAACCTTTGATTATAAGATGAATGAGCGGTTGCATCGGGCCTTGGAGCTTAAACTGTTTGAGGATCAAAAAGATTCCATTAAGCTCACCACCATTATTTCTAAAGTGGTGGACAAGGAAACCCAGGAAAAAATCGATGTGGTAAAATCACGGCTGATTAAAAATTTTGGTTATTGCGAAATTTGTGCGACCGACGCACTTAATTTTGTGGCCTCCATTTTTGCCAAAGGTGATTCAGTAAAAAGTTAAAGAACACAAGGAAGTTCATGGGACATCCGATTAAAAGAGACCACTCCCGATTTCGTAAAATTATCAAAGGAAAAATCCGCGATAATTTAAGGAAATATATTTCCAAGGGAGAAATGCCGCTACCCAAAGGTGATGGAATCTACAAGATTCCCATGCCATCCATTGATACCCCCAGGTTTCGCTTTGGCGATAAAGAACAAGGTGGAACCGGTCAAGGTGAAGGCCAAGTGGGCGATCCCCTAGGGCAAGGAGAAGATCAACCAGGCGAAGGCGAAGCAGGTGAGGGCGAGGGCAAAAAAGAACTGGAAATTGATTTAACGCTGGAGGAACTGGCGAGCATCCTGGGGGAGGAGTTAGAGCTTCCCAACATTGAGCCTAAGGGGAAAAAAACCATTCAATCGGAAACAGACCGTTATACCTCGATTGGACTGGTAGGCCCTGATTCACTTAAACATTTTAAACGAACTTACAAGGAAGCCCTGAAAAGACAAATTATGACGGGGAATTATAATTCCGATAATCCGATCATTATTCCGGTTCGGGGTGATTATAGATACCGGTCGGCTAAAAGCCATGTGGAATTTGAAAATGCCGCGGTGGTTATCTATATGATGGATGTGTCCGGCTCTATGGGGGATGAACAAAAAGAAATTGTGCGAACGGAGAGTTTTTGGATTAACCTATGGCTAAAAAGTCAGTACAAGGATATTGAAATTCGCTATATTATTCACGATGCCACTGCCAAGGAAGTTGATGAATATACCTTTTTTAGAACTCGTGAAAGTGGCGGAACCCTGATCTCATCGGCCTTTAAATTGTGCAGGGACATGATCAAGGCAGATTATAACAAGGATGAGTGGAATATTTATCCTTTTCATTTTTCCGATGGTGACAACTGGTCAACCGATGATACCAAACAATGTTTAGAGATCCTGGATAATGACATTATTCCGGCATCCAATGTGTTTTGTTATGGCCAAGTGGAGAGTCGCTACGGATCGGGGCAGTTTTATAAAGACTTAAAAGCAAAATATGGAGAAAAATCAGAAGATGTTATTTTAAGTCAGATAAAAAACAAGGATGCCATTTTAGATTCTATTAAAGATTTTCTTGGTAAAGGAAAGTAGATCATGAATAGAACAAAACCCATTGACGGGGAACTTTTAGAATTAAAAGAGGAAATTGAGGGGTATGCCAGGGATTATGGATTGGATTTTTATCCCGTCATTTTTGAAATGTGTGATTACGACACGGTTAATATTTTAGCAGCGCTGGGAGGATTTCCCAATCGCTATCCCCATTGGCGTTTTGGCATGGACTACGATCAAATGTATAAAGGTTATGCTTATGGCCTGCAGAAAATTTACGAAATGGTGGTTAACACCAATCCTTGTTATGCCTATCTTCTAAGTGTTAATAATATTGTTGATCAAAAAATTGTTATGGCCCATGTTTATGGACATGCCGATTTTTTTAAAAATAATGCCTGGTTTCGTTCAACCAATAAAAATATGATGGATCTGATGGCTAATCATGGTACCAAGATCAGAAGGTATATGGATTTATACGGGCAAAATAAAGTGGAAGATTTTATTGACAAGGTTTTATCAATTGATAATTTGTTGGATATTGATGCTTTATTTTATAAAAGAGTGGTTAGCAGTAAAAAAGAAGAAAATATTGAAAATAATTTTTCTGATGATTCAGATTTAAGCATCTCTTTAAAATCTTTTATGAAAAGTAAGGAGCGTGACGAACTTAAAAAAGAATCCGGTAAAGTACCTAAAAATCAGGAAGTCAAACGGGTGGATTCCAAGAATTTGCCAACCAAGGATATCATGCTGTTCTTGCTGGAAAATGCACCTCTAGATGATTGGGAATCAGATGTCATTGGAATTTTAAGGGAGGAAGCCTATTATTATCTGCCCCAACGACTAACCAAAATAATGAATGAAGGTTGGGCCAGTTACTGGCATTCAACCATCATGACGAAGAAGGCTGCCAAGCCAGCGGACATTATTCATTTTGCTGATCATCACGCCGGTGTCATGGCGATGAGCAAGCAAAGATTAAATCCTTATAAAATTGGAATTGAACTTTTCCGGGATATTGAATTCAGATGGAATACCGGACGATTCGGTTATGAGTATAATAATTGCGAGGATATGAACGAGCGGGAAAATTGGGATACCAATGCCATGATCGGCCGAAAAAAAATATTTGAAGTCAGACAATCGCATAATGATATTTCATTTATTGATGAATTTTTCACCCAGGAATTTTGCGAAAGAATGCAAATTTTTACCTACAAATACAATCCTCGTACTGGAAGAAATGAAATTGCCTCCAGGGATTTTGAGGCGATCAAGCAAAAGCTTTTAAATCAGCTCACCAATTTTGGATCGCCGATGATTGAGATTATCAGCTCGAATGATAATAATCGGGGAGAGTTGCTGCTTAGACATATCTACATGGGCGTGGGACTTGATTTAGGTTACGCTACGGAAACCATGAGAAATATTTACTATCTCTGGAAAAGACCCATCAATCTTTTGACCATTGATGAAAACCATGAAGTTAAATATCACTTCGATGGAAAAGAGTTGAAACAAGTGGAAGGTCGTCCGCTCCCTAATTCATCAGGTAACATATCGGAAAATGCCTGAATACTCAAAATGTGTTCAACTGCTTCTGGTCATTGACAAAAGAATAAGAATTATCTAGATTGCCTCAGGTCGAAAACAAACATTTTACGCAGGAGATAGAGTATGCAAAAAAAATGGTCAACATTATGTCTGATTATTTCTTCAACGCTAAGTTCTTTAGCAATGGCCGTCACTTTAGAAGATTTTGCCGGAAGTTATAAGGCGGAAGGATCAAATACCGCAGAGACTTGTCCTCAAGCAGTGACTATTCTTGTGGGACATGGGCCGTATGCAGAAAATATTATTTACTTGGGGTTTGTATCGACTGATGTTAATGGTAACCCAAGTATTTCTTACACTCAATTTCAACTCGGTGAAAACCATACTGATGAATTTCAAATCAATACTGAGATTGTAGATAATCAAATTATCGAAAAGACTTTTCGTCAAAATGAAATCATAGCGACACGCACCCTAGTGTTGGCCGATGATGCCCAGACACGACTGGTTTATTCTAAAATTAGTCCTGTGGTGTCTTTCACCTGTTCCTTTCTTAAAATTTAAAATTAGGTTGGCAATAACTTAAGCATCAGGTGAGTGCAAACTCACCTGTATGGATTCATTTAGTTAATATGCTAACCGTGGCCATATAGGACTTTATGTCACTTCTGCCGGCGATAGCGCCGACTGATTGGAAAATGGTACTATTTCCCTGGTAAGCAATGTCATATTTTTCCAGCTCTTCTTGGAGTATTTGGTTAGCATCCTTTTGAGATTCGTGATAGTGCTTGCTATACACCACAATTCCTCTAGTGCTCACGTCATTATCTTCTTCAATGTCGACACAGGCCTGAGTGTCGTGGGCGATGGCGGCAAGGATACCCATACGGATTGCGGTAAGCTTAAATGGTCCATAGTTTGGTATCAGAAAATAAACGTTACCTATCTTGGCAGTGGATATTTGCGATAATTTTTTATTTAAATTATCAATAGCTTTAATTTCCAATGAATCCTTGTCACTACAGATAGTGAGTGGGTTGTTACTGGCGTAGGAGGATAGCGATAGTAAAAGTGCAATTCCGATGATGATAAGTTTCATTAAATGCCTCCAGAGTTCGTATAATGGTCCAATTGCCGCCATTATAATACATAAATAACGCACCGCCAAATCGACTTGGTAATTTTTACAAGGCTTATCTCGCTGAAAATATTAAACATTTAATCTGATTTTCAAAACCTATTTTTTTTACAAACAGATGGTGCGACGCATAAACGTGTTATAGTATCTCTAATATTTAAAAATGACGTTTTAAATATAACAGTTTGGAGTGCAGTGGTTTATGCCGTTATTCAGGCCAGAAATGAAATTCAAAATGGTGAATTATCGCCTGCAGAAATTGATCGGGTAAATTATATTATGAATGGAATTAGAGAAGGTGGTCAAGCGACAGGTGATTTGGTTTTACAACTGGCTGAAGATGAAATTACTGCGCAAAAAAAACGCTATGAGGAATCGGATTCTGAAGAAGAAAAACAGGCAATTATCAGTCACATTAATAATATAAAAGAGAAGCAGGATTTCTATCTTCATCTGAGTAATCTAGCGGAATGATACCAAGTGGTTGTCTGTAAAGCTAACCTTACCCAAAAAAACAAGAAAATTTTACAAAATTTAAATTTATTTTATTTGCCAGTGTTTATTGGTGATAAAAAGCCAACAAGAAAATTTTAATAATCAATCGTGATTCTACTTGGAGGTATACTAATGAAAAACAAGGTGATTAATACACTTATTATTTCGGCGATTTCCTTAACGTCTTTAAATCTTTTGGCAAACGTGAGTATTCAATGTGGGGATACAAACAGTGCGTATGTAAATATGGATTTATCGGATAATTTCAAGCAGAAACATCTGTCAGATAGTAAAATTAGCGAATATCAAAAAGAGGGACTGAGTTATATTATAGCCGGAAGAAATTGTGGACTTGACGCGTGGGATAATCTGCCCCGATTTCAAGTGCTCTTTCTTTATGAGGGTAAGAAACCAACTGAAGTGTTTGATTTGGGTCCTATGACCATATTCCCTGCGACTATCGATTTGGATATGAATCAACTCAGTGATGAATTTTCGACCAATGGAATGATATTATCCGGTGATGGAAATACCCTTACCAGCGAGGGTGGTATATCTGGAAGTATCGAGCATCGTCGTGGTAAAGGTTCAGTTAAGGTCATTATTGAATTAGATAATAACAACTAATTTATCGGATTTTTTTTAAAAATGTTGAATGCCTTGAGCGTCTTTTTTAGACGCTCTTTTTTTTATTAACCAACTTCACACCTAAAAAAACAAATCAAGAAAAAAATATTTTTCAATTGGAACTATATAAGAAATATATACCGTTTTTGTCTGCAAAACAATGAGACCATGTAATTATGGGTAAAAGAAAGCTAATTTTTTCCTTATTTTGCTCACCCATGGTATTGGTGGAAAAAAGTATTTTCCATCGCAAAATACATAACACATCCACCAAGGAGTCTTTATGAAACGCCTTCTGTTACTTGTTCTCTTAACGTACTCAACTTTGTCAATCGCACAAAGTTTGTCGGATTTTAATGGCACATATTATCTTGTTAACAAGTACGGAGATGAAGGTCAATTCACCCCAGAGTGCACACCAGAGTTGCAAGTGACGTACAACTCATCTGAAAATTTTTTACTGGGAACATTCATGCAAAGCAATCATTTTATTACAGGTATTAGATTTAAAGATATTGGACAAGGGGCAATTAGAAAACATGGAGATAAAGGCGTTTACGAAACTACGTTTTCAAAAAATAGGATTGTCGAAACTTATGAAGCCAGATCTTTTTTTAACTCATACTCCAGAGTAAAGTCATTTACTCTTCAAGATGGCACACTCGTTATTGCTATGAAATCAAGCGACAGAAGCCTTGACGGTGATAAAAGCATTGACATGGAGTGTACTTATACGAAGTAGCACTAATAATTTTTTAACTGGTTCACGATGGTGGTTTTCTACACTCATTGCTTAGATGTAGTGTAGAAAATCTCAATAAACGATTTGGTAAATTTTTTGATCTTTATATATTGTAGGTTAATGTATTTTGAACAGCAGGCCAAACAAATTTTAATTAGTAAGCTTTTTTAAATCCCCTCAAAGTCAGCCAATTTTACCTTTTCGCATAGAAAAAATTACATGCAGATACGATCATAATAGCGCATAGCGTCTATGTGAACTATAGTCTTGTTTTAATTAGTTTATACGGAGAAAAAAATGAAACACCTATTATTGGGTTTGTATCTGGTTTGGGTATCATTCCTTATCATTGCTCGAAATTCTTATGCCTTTGAATTTAACGATCTGGTTATTCTCAAAAACAATCCTAATATAAGTGAACAGGAGCTCGGCGAGCAGATTGATAAGCGCAATGAGGTCTATGATAAAATGCATCCACACTTTATTGAAATGTGCACCGCCAGCCAATATATACCTGAAGATGAAATTACCTGGGCCGTCAAGGGCGGAACCGGAGGGCATGCCACATTATTTATAAGTAGCGCCTGCGTAGATGGAGAAAAAAATTATCCCGCCCTTAAAATGTGTGACCGTCAAGATGATGTTTCGGATGATCAACCTAGAGGTGTTGGCATCAGCTTAAATTTAATGTTTTCAAATATTCGTTTTATCGCCATTCCTGGTAGGGATAATTTTTATAAAGGCCCGCTTGGGTGGGGAGAAACCATCACTCCTTTCACGGTGGAGGAGGTTAAAAAATATTATTATGATAAAGCGTGGTTTAAAGGGATCAAAATGGTGGAAAAACAAATGGCCACTTGTCGATGTAAAGAAAGCCAGTGCTTAGAGGATGAAATCATCAAATGTTATATTGATAAAAATATAGGCATTGATTTTGCCTCTTCGCTGGCCCGGACTTCATATTGCACAAGATTTCCCATTCCCAAAGCGGGTATCGAGAGAATGGTTAAATATTTAAATCAAAGAAATGAGGATGCGCAAAAAAATGGCTATAAGTATGATGTGATTTTGGATAATTGTAGCCATATTATTCATAATGCCATTGCGCAAACCGGTTTTTTTGATATGAAAAAACAGCTCAAGTCGACTCGCTTTAATCAGTTTCGAGGCGTAGTGTCCGAGCCGTTTGCGGATATTCCACTAGAGGGGGTCAGAAATTGGGTGGGAGGAGAATTTGGTTATATGTCTGTACCAACTCACAATTTATATAGGATCGTGAACCGCTCGATTGATTTGGACCTGCGTGATCTAAAGAGTGTCGTGAAAAATCAAAATTTAATTGAAACGCTTCTTGATCCAGATTATTCGTGGCTGCCAACCGGGTCTGGTGCATTGGTGACGGTGCTTGCCCAACGGAGGAATAATGAGGCTTTTTTGAAAGGGAAGTCTGGAATTAAATTGTTTTCCCTAAGAAGAGGTGAATTCCAAAAATTTACGGATACCGAATATTCAGATTTTAAGGAGTATTATTCAAATTTTTATAAAAATTTAAGCTATCATCGAAGAAAAATGATGGAGGTGATCTTTAAAATTGAACATCTTTCCATGGTTGAATTACAAGAGTTAAAAAGGGCCGATGAGTATGACATATTGGATTTGCTGAAAGTCAAATTAAAGGAAAGCATACTCAAAATTGAGCAGGATTTGGATTTTTTAGAGTCTTATTCCAAGGATTAGAACCTCAAAAAATATTTTTGGCGATTTCATTATTGATATCTTGGGTTTCATCCAATTGTTGGAGGTTTTCCTGATCCACAATCAGGTCTTCCTTGATGTTTTTTACTTCCCAGGTTTCGATTAAATTGGTGCTTGTAAATAATGGCGTGGGCGACTGATCGCTTGTGCGTTTGAAATGCTTGGAAAAATCAGGCCAGATCAATAATTGGGTTTGGACCCAGCAGGAGAGTCCATCAAATTGGTTGCATGCATAGTTTGAATACCTGTCAATTTCGTCGGAATAATTGAGCAAGATGGAAAGGAAGTTTTTCATTTGAAAAACCCTGTCGGGGATATGGGTCGTGGTGGTCAGATCAAAACCAGAAAGAGCTTTCCACGCTTCAAAGTAATTTTTATTTCTCAGCAAAAAGATTGATCTAAAAATGGATAAAGTGGTTTGATTGACACCGGTAAATTCCAGTTGATTGATAGAATCCAGCCCGAGATTATAATCAGAAAGTATGTAGGAAAGAGGAATGATTTTCTCTAGGGCATTTCGGGAATTGTGTTTTTTTAAAAGGGCCAGTTTGTATTCGGCAAAAGCCAGTTCGGTTTTATTTTGTTTCAAATAAATACCGGCCAGGATGTTGTGGGCGTTGGCGGTATCAACGTCTTCTAAAAATTTTTTGGCATTGGGGTGATCTTTGTTTCTAAAATAAATGAGGGCCATAATTTCTCTAAACCTGTGGGATTCAAAAACTTCCTCAGGGAGGTTTGGTAACAAAGTGATGATGTCGTCGTGGAGTCCGGCATAAAGGCCAAGCTTGAGCCACAACAGCGCGGAGTTTACCGAATCAACGAAGGTTAAAAGATCCTTATAGGTTTTAGGAGCCAGGATGTGTTGAATTTTTTCTGACGGATGGTTTTCTTCATTACTGCCACTTGATTTTAATATATTTTCCTTGAGTTTGATTAGGTTGGTTAACCAGAAGTAATCGTCCTGGTTATAAATTCCGGTGCGGATTTTACAATTAATAAACTCCTTTTTAGTTTGACTTATGTCACCTTTCATCAGGTAGGCCAGCACATTGAGGGTACAAATTTGCGGATAAAATTGAAAATCAGAAGTCGATTGATTGATAACACCATCAAAATTGTCTTCCACAAAGGCGATATAGGAGAGATATCTTAGTTTGATCAGTTCCCCATGATGGCCGAGATCAAAAAGTGTGTTTAAATGATATTTGGCACGATTTAGATCCCCGTTGACGAGTAAAAATTTGGAGAGTTTAATTTTTTCCTGTTTATTTAAATTATCTTCAAACTTATTGCGTACAAACATCTGTAATAAATTCGAATTATCCTCACCATAACCCATAGATTGCCAGGCAAAGAATACCACGGTCAGAAGGAGAATTAATGGTCTGAAGTTCATACTCATATTATCGGATAACCATCCGATAACATGAGCAATATGAATTTATTAAATCTTTGATCATTTCTTCTTAGGGAGGCCGTTTGGTAAAAAGATTTGTTTTTAAGGTCTTATTTTTGGGAGGCATCTTTTTTTTGTTTATTATAAGCACTTACGGCGTGGAATCGATCAATGCATTATTATTTGACGAAACTTCTCAGGTTTTAAAACCTTCCCGTGTGGATCCCTTTAATTACCTGTTCGATACCAAAAGTTTGAAGCAGGCAAGTGGCGAGGTTTTATCCCAAGAGGACAAAGAAACCCTGGGGCTTATGCGGGGTTTTTTCCAGGAGGGTAATAATCTGGTGGAATTTTGCCAGAAAAATAATTCAATTGATTATACGAGTCTGTGGGATGAAAACACCGTAAAGCGCACCCTGCTTGCCAATATCCAGTATCACGGGCTTAAAATTGTCATGCAGGCGATTGGTGATTATGCGGCCAAACTGGGATTGTCCAGAGAAGATTTTTTATCCTTAAAAAATAATTTAATTGAAAATCATTGTTCAAAAAATATCTCTTTTGTCAGTAGAAAAAATTTGCATGTTTGGTTTGCATCATTTTTTCAGGAAAAAATTTCAGATTCGTCGCTTAAGGCCTCAACCCGCTTGTTTGGAATTTCTCAAGATGACAATTGCAAGGAATGTCTGGAACTGGAGATGAATTACAATATTTTACTGTTTAGATCATTTTGTTCCTGGGGAGGATCGGCCAAACAGTTAAGATTTTTATCTCCCATTATTAAAAATCCCATGTTTTTTGCCTACTTCTTGAGGGAAATGTTTGGTGAAAAATTAAATCTTGAATTGGTGAATAATGTTATTTTCAAGACCAAATTGGTCAAAGAGAAAATTATTCTTTGTGAGGATTTGATGTGCCGAAAGGTTTACGTGGATGAATTTCACAGGAAGGTACCCCGAAGTCTGGGAGGGGCGGATGTTTATGATGATTTGAAACGGTTATATTGTAGTGATTTCAAGGATGCCAATCTTAATTTGGAAAATGATGATGAAATATTCAAAACCTGGGCAAAAGAGTTAGGCCCGGATGATTATTATTTTCAATTGTCCCAATTGAGTGTCTTGATTAATAAAGTTCCCGACGTTATTTTACGCCATTTACCGCTTTATTCCCCCGAAGACTTTTTTTTAAAAAGTCTTGATCAATCATGGTATAACTGGAGTCAAAATCAACTGAAAAATTCTGTGGACAATGTTTACTATGAGGAACCACTTCGGCTTGAAGTGGTTTCTCGCAATCTTTTTTTTGATGTAACCGTGGCCGATTTCAGAGTTATGATAGATGTTAATCTGGGAGAGATTGATAGAAGCAGCCAGATTCTGGGGAAGATTCCCGTAGAATTTAATGTGACCGTCCCCAAAAGCCTTCTTAATTGGTTTAGAAAAAAAAGAAAGGAATATGATCCGTCTAAAAAGCAAAATTTTAATCTTACCGGACTGGTGAATCGATTTGAAAAGTATATTGTTAAAGATATTCAAAATGTCCGGGATAAATTTACAATTCCGCCGTGGGATACTGGTTTGGAACGGTTAGTGTCCAATGAAATTTTGGAGCAGATTGCCAAGTATGAGGGAAAATATTTTGAGCAATCGGGTAATGAACTGGTTAAAATTCCGGTACAGTTAAATTATGCTCCCTTTGCATTAAAATATATCAGACATAAATTCCTGACTCAGGCGAGAAAAAATGATATGAGGGCTTCACAAAGTAAAAAATAATACTATCTTATAAGACGTGAAAAAAAATAACGAGGAAAAATCAACAGTGCCTGATAAAAATGTTTTACTTCTTGAAACAGAGGATCATGTTAAGAATCTTCCTGCGGTTATTTCCAGTGATCATTACGATGTAACGATTTATGCCCCGGATAAATACGCCGATCCCTTGGTTACTTATATCAAGGAGATTAATAAATATAAGTTATTAAGCCGGGAGCAAGAGCAAGCACTGACCAAAGTCCTGTTTGAAACCGGGGATATTGAGGTGGCCAAAAAATTGGTCTTACATAATCTCAGATTGGTGGTGAAAATTGCGATGGATTATAAGAGTGTTTATCAAAATGTCATGGATCTGATTCAAGAAGGCAATATTGGATTGATGAAGGCCGTGAGTAAATACAATCCAGACCAGGGTACCAAGCTTTCTTATTATGCCAGTTGGTGGATTAAATCGTATATTTTAAAATTTATTTTGGACAATTTCCGTTTAGTGAAAATTGGAACCACCAATGATCAAAAAAAGTTATTTTACAATCTTTTGAAGGAAAAAGAGCGTTTGACGGGCCTTGGAATTGTGCCTGATAAAAGGATTATCTCTGAAAATTTAGGGGTTAGTGAAAAGGCGGTGACCCTGATGGAGGAGCGACTGGGCAAAGGTGGCAGCGAAGTCAGCATGGATGCCCAGGTTCATGACGAAAGCACCACCACTCTCGGGGAGCTGATCTCGGATGATTCCTATTCCTTTGAAGATGATGTTGAAAATCAGCAAGGTATTCAGATTTTAAAAAAGCATTTACATAAATTTTTAGAAGATCTGAATGATAGGGATAGAAAAGTCTTTGAAAAACGGCTACTTGCCGAAGTTCCTGCCTCGTTGCAAGCGATTGCCGATGAGTATGGTGTTTCCAGAGAGCGGATTAGACAGATCGAAGAAAGATTGTTAAATAAATTAAAAGTTTACATGTCTGAATTTATTAGATAATACTGTGTATCAATTTTTTATTTTTTTCTAGGTTGGAATTGAGTAATTCTTACTTGGATTAAAAAGGAGTAGCAAATGATTACGAAAGAAAGAACTGCTGAGCTGATTTTGAAATTTGGAAAATCCCCCAATGATTCAGGGGCCACCGAAGTGCAAATCGCTTTATTAACTGAGCGAATAAATGGTTTGAAGGATCATTTTCAGGCTCACAAAAAAGATTTTAGTTCCAATCGGGGTTTAATGAAAATGATTGGACAAAGAAGAAGATTATTGCGCTTTTTAGCAGCTAAAAATGAAGAAAATTATGCTTCATTAATTAAAGAACTGGGACTTCGAAAGTAAACTATGGTTAAATAAAAGGGAGCATTTTAATGCTCCCTTTTTCAAAGGTTATAAGTCGTTTGTAATGGAGGATGGCGAGGGAATTTGGGAGATATATAAAAATGGGATTTTTTTTAATCAGGTTTTTAGATATCTTTTAAATACCCCATGATCCTCATTTACAAATAAAATATTTTTTTTAGCGAAGTTTTTTTTAAAACTTCAATTATGTTTTGGGAGTAAAGTAATGAATGAAAACAAAAGAGAATTTAAGGTTAATTACGGTGGAAAAGAAGTAATTATTGAAACTGGTCGTTTGGCCAAGCAAGCTGATGGTGCGGTGTTAGTAACCTGCGGTAAAACCCAGGTATTGGTTACGGCCTGTTCGGATACCGTCGTTAAAGATGGGCAGGACTTTTTCCCCCTCACGGTTGATTATAGAGAGAAATTTTTTGCGGCGGGAAAATTTTTGGGTGGATTTATGAAAAGGGAAAATCGCCCATCCACTCAAGAAACTCTGTGTGCCAGGCTATTAGACCGGCCACTTAGGCCTATGTTTCCAGAAGGCTATTTATTTGAGACATTTATCCAGGCTACCGTATTGTCCTATGAATCTGCTTGTGACCCCGAAGTGTTGGCAGGCATTGGTTCTTCAGCGGCGCTTACCATTTCTGATATTCCCTTCGTCGCTCCGATTGCCAGTTGTAAAGTTGGACGAATTGACGGGCAATTTATTTTGAATCCAGGAAGGGAAGATTGGGCAAAATCTGATTTGGAGTTGGTGGTGTCTGCTTCCAAAGATGCCATCTTGATGGTGGAAGGTGAGGCCCATGAAGTGAGCGAAGAAGTCATGCTTGAGGCACTTCATTTTGCTCATACCAATATTAAATCGATGGTGGAACTGATCGAAAAAATGGGTAAGGAAGTTGGAAAACCTAAAAGGGAATTTGTTTCTGCGGCAGCTAATGAAACCTTGATTAAAAAAGTTAAAGAGGAATTTACGGCGGAAGCTAGAGCGGCGCTTGGTATTATTCCCAAACTGCCAAGACAGAAAGCAGTGGGTGCCATGACTAAAAAAGTGGTGGAAAAAATAAAAAATAATCCCAAGGATTATGGCCTTACTGAGAGTAATGATGCTTCCAAAGAAGCGGCTAAGGTGGTTGATGAATTACTTTACCATATGATGAGAACAGATATTCTGAAGGAAGAAAAAAGAATCGGTGGAAGAAAACTGACCCAGGTCAGACCAATTGAAACCGAAGTTAATATTTTAAAAAATACTCACGGATCTGCTTTGTTTACCAGGGGAGAAACCCAAGTCATGGGTACGGTTACGATTGGTGGCTCTGAAGGCGAGCAGATGAGTGATAATATAGCCGGTATCTTTTATGATAAATTTTATCTTCATTACAATTTTCCTCCCTTTTCCGTAGGAGAGGCCAGAGGTTCCAAAGGTGGAGCTGGCAGAAGAGAGCTGGGACATGGGAATTTAGCTGAAAGGGCCATTAAAAATGCCATGCCAAAAGGTGAAGCTTTTCCTTATACCATCAGAGTCTGTTGCGAAGTTTTAGAATCAAACGGATCATCATCTATGGGATCGGTGTGTGCGGCTTCTATGGCACTTATGGATGCGGGAGTTCCCCTTAGTGGACCAGTTGCTGGTGTGGCCATGGGACTTGTGACTGATAAAAAAGATTTTAAAATTCTTACGGATATTTTAGGTGATGAAGATCATTTGGGGGATATGGATTTTAAAGTGGCAGGAACTAAAGATGGTATTAATTCCATTCAAATGGATATTAAAATCACCGGTATTACTGAAGAAATTATCAAAAAGGCCCTATCCCAGGCCAAAGAGGGAAGACTTCATATTCTAAATGAGATGAGCAAGACTATCTCGTCACACAACGAAGTGATGCGAGATAATGTTCCAAAGATGGAGAGTTTTAAAATCGATAAGGATAAAATTGGAGCCTTGATTGGTCCCGGTGGAAAAAATATTAAAGCCGTCCAGGAAAAGTATAATTGTAAATTAGAATGTGGCGAAGATGGAACTATCCGAGTTATGGGAAGTGATAGTGAAAAAATTCAAAATCTGATTGCCGAAGTTTCACTGCAAATCAACGGTCCAGAACTTGGTAGCAAGTATAAGGCAACCGTAGTAACCATCAAAGAGTATGGAGCATTCGTAGATATTGCCTCAGGTGTATCAGGACTTGTGCATATATCTGAACTGAGTGATGAGCGAGTTCAAGATGTCTATGATTTTGTCAAAGAAGGCGACATTATTGACGTGGAAGTTTTAGAAATTGATCGCATGGGCAGGATAAAATTATCAGCGAAAACGGTAAAGCCCTTGAAAAATAAAAATCCTGATAAATATAAAAACGAAAAGAAAGCACCTAAAGCAGATCATGAGTAAAATAGCAGTTAAGGTAATGAAACTGAGTCATTTTGATGAAGGGTATTCATTACCTACCTATGCATCGCTTGGAGCTGCTGGTGCGGATGTGCGGGCCATGCTTGGGCCAAACGAAAAGATAATCATTAAACCCGGTACGAGGACCTTGATTCCGACCGGGTTGGTTTTTGAAATACCGCTTGGTTATGAAATGCAAGTCAGACCCCGTTCAGGGCTTAGCTTGAAAACATCACTGATGATTTTAAATTCACCTGGGACCATTGATAGTGATTACCGGGGCGAAGTTAAAATTATCATGGGGAACCTGGGTACTGAAGATCAAGTCATTGGCCATGGCGACCGGGTGGCCCAATTGGTTTTATCCGCCGTGGATCTTTTTGAGTTTGTGGAAGTGACCGAGATACAACAGACCAAGCGGGGAGCCGGCGGTTTTGGTTCAACCGGAATCTAGCTCAAATAAAACTATGGATAAACTGATTAATTTTAAAATCGCTAAAAATAAAAAAGAGGCTTTTTTAATTGTTAAAAAGAACTTAACGCCGAAGTATTTATCTCAATTTAAAATTGAGGTTGAATTGGAGTATGATTTTCAAAACTTGGAAATAAATGCTGGTGGAAAAGGATTCAAACTTGAAATCAAATTTGAAGAAAGCTATGTAAGCTATGCCTTGGATTTATCTCTTATCTATAGGCCTTTTAAAAATAAAATAGTGGCGGCACTGATCAAGCAGCTTGCGCAGGTAATTTGATTTATATGCCAGATAAAAAACATAAGATAACCATTCTTCCCCTTAATAAAGAAATCTGGATTGATGAAATCACCGATGTCCGGGATGCCCTTTTACAAGAGGGGATAAAACTTAGGTCTATCTGTGGAGGATACGCTCAATGTGGGATGTGCAAAGTGAAGATCATTGAGGGAAAAGAATTTATCTCTGAAATAAAATTCTTGGAAAAAGGATTGCTGGGGAATGTTTTTCATATCACTAAAGAGCGCTTGTCCTGCCAATTATATATAAAAGGTGACATCATCATCGAAATCCCTAATCCGTCAGGTGGTCATAGCTGACCATATTGGTTGGGAATTTGCTTAAAGCATACCATATTCATTTCTGTAACTCTTTTTTGAAATCAACCGAGCAGGTTGGTAACCTTGTTTGGGTGGTGATAATGGAAGCGTTATGGATTTTTATAAGTGAACCGCATGATCAGACCATGACCCTTTGTTTACTGGGGTTGGCAGCTTTTAGAATCTGGCTTGAAATGGTGCGATTTGATTTTTTAAAATTGCCGGTCACTCGTAAAATAGCGGGCAGCGTGGGAACTCAATTTGCTCACCAGATTCATCAATGGGGGCTGTTTTTTAGCATTGGTTATATTTTATTATTTGCCCCAGGCCTGTTAATTAGTTGATATAATTAATTTCAAAATCGGAAAGGTTGACAGAGGTTGGTAGCGCTGACCAATCAGTTTGTTTTTTAGTTTTTCTTATATAAATTTTAATATCCGGTAACTTGTTATGTTTTTTCAGTAAATTTGAAACCTGGTAAAGGTTTTCTAAAAAAATACTATCTTGTTTGGAAGTCAGTTTAAAATAGGGATTGTCTTTGACATTTTTCCAGATAGACCAGGGGTCGGCATTATTCATCATGATTTGGGCAAAGACCAGATAGATAATATGATCGACGTCGTAATTGTCCCCAAAAAGCACCAGGTGATCGGGAATGTTGGTCATAAAAATGATATTTAATAAGTGATCCAGTTTGTAAAATCCGTGGGCCAAAACGTCCTTAAATTTAAGATAATCCCCCTTGAAACTGATCATTTGCCGATAATCTTTTAATAAGATATGGGCATTGAATATTTCATGCTGATACAGCCAGTCTCTAATGGAACTTTCATAAAAATGAGGGGAGGATGACACAATAAAGGGAGTATAAGCATCCTTGAGATACCCCTTGATTAAATTCAAGGTGGGAAGGATGGTCGGGTAATCCGTGATAGGGGAAGTGAGCGAACCCCAAATTGCCTTTGGATTTTGGGAACTGGTTTCGGCCAGGGTTTTGTCAAAATCGGTGATCAGAATGTTACGAAGCAAGTGGGGATGATCAAGCAAAAAACTGCCTAAAAGAATTTCGAGATCTTTCATATAACTGATTTCATAAACTTGAATCCGGGAAATTGAATTATTAAATGGTAATTGTTCCGTGGGAATTTTGATATTCAGTTCACCAAAATCATTGGTGGAATAGATATTTTCATACACCAGTTGTCCACCGTCACTATAGAGCTTGATTTTTACGGTGAATTGCTTGGAGGACAAAAGATTTAAATTTCTTAGGGGAAAGTTACGACGTAAAGGGATCCCTTCTTCAATATTTTTTGATAAATTAACAACGATGCGGATGGAAAGCAAATCATGGGTTTTGATGGCCAAAATATTATTTAAACTGGGGCGAAGCATGTGTTCTTACCTGACCTGCCCATAATTATTTTTTTGCCACTTTGAACATCAAAACACCATCATGGTAGGTTTGGGTGACCTTGGTGGTGTCGAGAATATCTTGGACGGTAAATTCCTGCAGGCTATTTTCGCTCCTGGCGGATTTATTAAATCCTTGCGGGGTGGGAAGGCGATCTTCAAATCTTCTGGTAAATGAAATACGGATTTTTCTCTCACTGGGGGTTAAAAGGACGCCTTCTTTTTCGTGTTCCGGTACTTTAACCGATATAAGGTATTCTTTGCCAAGATCTTCAATTTGCGGGCCAATATCAAGCATCTGGTAAAAAGGATCAAGGCTGCGATCATTGATCACGGCCTTGGCATCAATTTGTTGTTCTTTCATTTGGTTGATCTGCTTGGTAAACACATCTTGGACATTATTTAATACAACTTGATTATCCTTGTTCATTTGAGAGATTTTGTTGGCATAACGGTTGTGAGTATCTTTTAGAACTTGTTGATATTTTTTCTCAATATTTTGCAATTCCTGCTGATTGGTGTTTAATTGTTGTTGTTTGACGACCAGATGCTTGCGATCAACATCCATCAAGTGATCTTTTTGGGATTTTTCAATAAACTTTAAATGGTTTTCATATTCTTTGCTGACAAAATTCCTTTTTTCCACAAAGTCCCGGGAGGTTTGATTCAGATCAGTCTTATTCCTTCCGCCATTTTCCAGCGTTTGTAAATTTTGTTTGGTCAGCATCTGGTTTTTTTGATTGGCAATGTCGTTTTGGATTTTGTTTATTTGCAGATTGCCAGCACTGGCAATCTCCTGAGCGCGCTCTTGCGCTTGGTTGGCAGTACTGGTTATCAGGGTGTCATTTTCAATTTGTTTTTGAAGCATTTTATCGTTGCTGGTTTGGGTATAATTTTTTTCAGCCTCATCTAGAATTTGTTTGGTTTGAGTTAAATTATGGCGATATTTGTCGATGGTTTGTTGATGCTGACCTAGAAATTCCGCCAGTTCCGCTTTTTTTTGATCATGTAAATCAAGTTTTCTTTTTTCTTGTAATCCTCTTTGACTGTCAAGCTCTGCCTGATTGTGGGAGATGACTTGATTTAAATTTTTTTGATGATTGGTGACGAGATGATGGTTGCGTTTCTGGAGGGCTTTAAGCTCTTTATCGTAAGCTATTTTTTCATCTTGATATGCTTTTTCATTTACTTTCAAACCAGGTTCCTTTGTTTTTTATTACAGCGAATCTAGCTGGGTAGGACTTGGACAAATAAGCTTTTGTCCAGTATGCCCAAGGCACATCCAGGTTTGGACCAGATCAAGCGCAATAACATCATTTCCTCCATGATAACTGATATAAGCATCCGGGGTCAGCGTGGATGTCACTAAATAAGATTGGGTTTTTTGGGGAAAGCTATATTTGGAAGTTACATAATATTGGTAAGCGCGATATTCGGCCCATAAATTTCCGGTAAAAAAATAACCACTCAAAACAGAAAGTAAATTGACCAATATTTTCCATTTCATAAAGGTACTAATGAAGCTCCGGTTTTTTACTCATTAATTTGTCTTCCACCATACTAAAAAAAACTTTTAAAAAAATTTCTCTTTCTTTTTCCGTGAGTGAATAGAGGATGGTCCGTTTTCTATCCAAGCTTCGATGCTGGCACATCCGGTTAATAATTTTATGGGTTTTTTCCTTGTCCGATTTGCTGATAGCAAAATTGCTGGTTAAACTCAAGCTGGCAAACCATTCAGGGGGAAAGAGCGGGTAGTGCCCATTTGCTCCCAGTTCGACTAAAGATTGTATTCCTTGATTGTTGTTTTGAGGTTGATAATCCACTTAGACTCCTTGAGACGTGTACTTAGCTTTATTCTATTACATTTAGGATAAAAAACTGGAGGAGGGATATTTTTCCTAGAACGACTATTCAGGATGTTATCAATTTTCACTGAAAAATAGTCCAGGAGGCGATTTGCTAAAAAAGGAATTATTAACCTATGGTTTTGCTAACTATACTATTATAGAATTAAATCAACTTGTTTGGGGCCAAAGATAAATTTGAGCCTGACAAAGGATGACAAAATGTATCGGATATTTACATTTATTCTGACCATGGGTTTTTTATTTTCTTTAAATCTCTGGGCATTGGTGGATTATACGGAACAGGAGTATGAGAAAGCGCCTCAACTGCAAACGACCGCTGGGAATAACAAACCGGTGAGCGTAAGTAGCGCTTCTTTGTCAACAAGACAAAGTTCTGGAGGTCTGATCAGTGCATTTTCCCTGGGAAATTCAATTGAATCACAAAAGGTGAATATTAATGAGCAAACCAAAAAGGTGGATAAATATCATTCTAATCTTTTCATTCAAAGCGGGTATAATGTTTTTCTCAATGCCAGTTTTTGGATGGCAAAAACAGATAGTGAGATGATCTCCAGCAATCAAAAAACGCAAAATGGGAATCCCACCTTTAAACTGGGATTTAATTGGTTGCGTTTTGGTAATCAGACCGAACTTGCCACCGTGGATTTATTTGGGGGGATGATGCTTAAAGGAAATTCTGATTTTGCCAGTTCACGCAATGATCAGTTGCTGGGAATCGAGACTACGAAACGGTTCCATCAAATGGCATTTGGACTGGGATATGAGTATCGGATAACTGGAGATCCTTCTAATCCGGGGGAATCGGTGGTTGGTAATATAAGCAGGTTTCAAGCGGCACTGGGGTGGAAAGTATCCAGTGATATTAATTTATCCCTTGAAGCCAATTATATAAAGGTACAGGGGAATAACGCATCTTTGGGTCAGACTATCTTAAGTAAAGGATTCAATTACGGCTACGTTACTCCTAAAATATCGTTGGCGTTGTCCCACATGGTGGGGATTGATCTGGGTGGTAATTTCAAAACCAAGAAAGTGTTGATTGATGAGAGCGTGTTGAAAGCCAGGTTATGGGAGATGCAAGGACTTTACGGTAATTCAATCTTCGCGGGATTGAACATTCTTTTGTAGGAGCAGTTTTGAAAAAAAAGCTAGAGATCTATTTTTGTGAAAATTGTAAAAAAGTATTTAACAGTGTGGAAAATCTTTTGTTTGTCGAAGAAAAGGAAGTCCGTGGATTTTGCCAGGAAGCTTGTATTGAGAAGTTTTATTTTCCATTGATCGATTATTTTAATAACTTTGAAAAAAAAATTCGTGCCGAACTTAAAGTTCAAGATGAACAGGCCATTTTGGCCTTAAACCAGGTGGGCGAATTAGATCAATATTTATTAAACCCCTCTGAAGTCTGGGTGGTTTCCTCACAATTGGGAGACCAGTTTTTTACATTTATTAAAAATGTTGAGATAAGTGGCCAAATGTATTACCTGATCACGATTACCCTGACTTATCAAAAAAGACCATCTTTTGTTTTTTTGATGACCGCCACTTCGTCGCCTCAGGTGGTGGAGCGGTTTAGGCAGGGACAGCCGGTTGAAAATATTTCACATTATCAGCAACCAGTGGGCGGGGATAAAAAAAATAAAGATCTTTTCATGGGAGCGGCAGATCTGGATCAATTGGAACCGGCGGTGAGAGAATTTTTAGAAGGCAAAAAATCCACGTTTTTGTCATGGATATTAAAAAATCATTCCATGGATGATATCGAAATTGAATCTTACGTCAATTATATGCATTTTATCCGTACCACGCTGGAAGATCCCGATGAAATATACCGGTGGACCGATGATGAAGGTGATATCATGCTGACTTATATCAAAGGTGGTGAACAAGAAGGAGTTTGTTTTTATTACTTGGTAATCTGCTCCCATCAGCAAAGCGACAGTGGACATAACATGGCATTACCTATTTTGACCTTTCCCACTAGAAACAGTGCGATTTATAATAATTTCAAAAAAGGCGAACGAATTTCAGGAAATTTAAAAAATCTTAACTGAAAATAAAGTTATTAAAATTTGTGATAAACGTAGCGTCCGGCTGAATTAAAACTCTGGCAATAACGTGTATCACCCGCCTGATACCAGTTAGCGCAAAGCAAGTAAGCATCGGGGGCCCTGAGCGGATTATTGGCGAGATTGTAATAGGGATAGTAGGGGTAGGGAAATTCATAGGCCCGATCCTGCATGACCATGACTCCGGTCATGGTCAGGTCGCTAAAGGTGTTATAACCCACTGCTGGCCGGTTTTTAAGCATAACGATCTTATAAACCGTCAGGGGATCGCTTGCCAGTAAACAGCGGGGTTCACCAATGTAGATAACATTTCCGTCGCTGTCATTAACGGGGATAAAACAAATATTGTATCCCGAATTGGTTTTGAGCTGGAAATAGAGGTCGGTTTCGGCGTTGGTGCTTTGGCATAGAGTATAGCTGCCAATGTGATTTGAACTAAATTCAAAACCACTGGTTCCGCTTGATGACCAGGTACAGTGGGCGATATGGGCCGGAGGAGTCGTGGAAGTGGTGGTCTGGGTGGTGGCCGTAGAGGTTGATTGATCGTCACCTGGTAGAGGATTAGGCTTATAGGGTGAATCAGATTTAAACAGGGACAGATCCAATGGGTTGTCTTTAACTCTTTGGTTTCTGGAGTCCAGGCATCCTGGCAAGGTGCAAACAAAAAGAACAACTACAAATAATTTATTATAATTCATGACTGATCCTCTTTACTAATTAGTACCTCACCTTCAGTTATCGGATCATTGGTTAGATTAGTTTAGCGATTTAATTCATATTAAATTAAATATTTAAGATAGAGGTGTCGAAAAGTTCAAGTGAGAAAAAAATACTTGCTGGTCCTTATAGTACTAATGGGAGCGTTGGTCATGGTTGGATATCATGGCGTGAAATTGTTCCCTTATTTTATTTATTCGAGAATCATTTTAAATGGCATTGATAGTGAATATATCAGGTTAGACCAGGCCACTTACGAACAGGTGACTCCCTCATACCCCCTAGATATTGATGATATGGAGAATAAACCAAGCGATCTTTTTAAAAATTTTGCTTTTGGGGGATATGAGGTGGTGGTGCCTGTGCATCATCCGGTGATTAAATTGTTGCCAGTCATAAGCCGGGAACTGGATGAAAAGAATTTATCTCTTTTGGGATTTAAACTGATCACGCCCCAATATAGTTATAATAATATCAGTTTTGAAATTCAAAAGACCAGTCGAGTATCACTTAATTTTTACACTGAAAAATTATTTACACTTTCAACTTTTAAAAAAAATATATTAAAAAGAAGCTCTTTCGAAATATGGAGGGATGTTTATCGCCTGGATCTTTTATATAATCGGGATTTGCGTTCATTTAACAATTCATATCATCTAGCTAGAGAGCTAAGTAAAATGGCCAAGGATCATATGGTAGAGGAGCTGGTTTATAATTTATATATCCTGTTTTTAAGACAGAAAATCTTTGAAAATAAAAAACCACGTTATCAATGGTACGCCAAAGGTGGTCTGGGAGTTATGAATTTATCCTCGGATAATGATCTTTTCAAGGTGGAGAAGCTGATGTTCAAGGAGGGGGATATCGTTTATAGTGTCATTTTAAAAACCAAGAAAAATGACCATTTTGCCAGAACATATCGCAATATGCTTTTCAATACCATGCGCTTGAAAAAATCCAGTGCGCAGCTTTCTCAGACGATCTATGAGGATTATAAAACCCTGTCTTTTGAACAAAAAATTGATCAAAAGGGGATGGTTTATTTATTTATGGCCTTTAGTCATGTCAGGGAGAATAAAAATTTTTTACGTGAGATGATCCAGTTCTTGGAGAAAGGTAAAAATAATTTGATTTATCTGGTGCCCCTTTATGAATACGCTTTTTTTAAATACGGAACTAATTTTTCCAAGATGGATAAATTTAGAAAAGAAACCTCGGAGGAACTGTTAAAACGTAAAATCGAGGAAGAAAAACAAAAGGAAATTGAAGAGATCAACCGTCAGGAAGAGAAAAATAGAAATAACCAAACCGATGATAATAAATTGATCGGTGATAAGACCAAGGTTGATTATATTTTGGAAAAACTTAAAGAGAAGTCTGTGCCGGTCAAAGCTGACACGATTGAAGTGGACTGATAAAAGTTATTGGGGAGATAAAGCTAGAACTGATAACTGACCCCAAAATAATAATTGGTGGCCTTAAACCGGGTAAGAGCGACGGTATCATTTTCCTCGTAGGAAATCTTGATAGGTGCTAGTCCTGAAATAATTCCTCTTTGAAAAGAAAGTCCGTTAATCAAACTGAAGGTGCTGTAGGGAAAATATTTAAATTCGACCCCGTAGTTAATGCCATACATTTCCCCGGTATTGTCATAATCTTCATCCAGCGGGTTGTAGGTGCTATCAACTTTAAATGCTCCGGAAAAAAAAGCACCCAAGCTTAAATTGAAGTTGAAATATTTATATTTAATGGCCGACCATAGGCCTTTGAGTTCCAACATAGGTGCGGAAAGCACCAAATGTTCCTGCTCAAGGTAGAGATAACTGAGTCCCACGCCAAAGCTATACCTTAAACTTGGGGGACGATGATCAAAGTAGAGCGTCATATAAAAAGGCCTAAGTCCTACTTCATCACCAATGGCATAAGAGAGTTCCTCCCATTCATTGCCAAAGACCAAGACGTTATGCACGAGTCCAATGTGGTTGTTGATTCCCAGATTATCCGACTTTTCCAGCGCAATAATATCATGCTCTAGCATATTTTCACTGTCAGTGTCCGCAATTTCCACAAATTGAATATCCTTGATTTGTATCCAGCCCACCCGTCCGGCAATCAAAACTGGTAGCAGGGTTCCGTATTTGCGGGGAACCTCACCCACCACCACTTTTTTCCCTCTGCTGATGCGGCCTAGGGGGGTGCTTAAGTTTTGATCAGCATAAACCACAGCCTGATCAGTTTTAACATGGGCAAGACGAGTGGCCCAGACCGTGTTGGACAACATAGATAGAAATGAGATGAGAAAACAGCATAATATTTTAAAAAAAGGACACATATCTATTATTATCAAATATTTTTAGATTTTTTGGAAGTGTTATTTGACACTGCTGGTCCCTATTATAACGAGTTTACTAGGTTATCGAAAATCTCAATGTCTTGTAAGTTTATTTTGGCAGAAAAAAGTCACATGGTATAAATTAAAACCACTTTGTTGTAATTGAGGTTATTGAGCAAAACCTGATACTGGAATCCAAGTTTGGTAAGTGTTGAATGGTATCTTGGATTAAGGTAGATAATCACGTCACGGCTGCCCAAGGTTTGGTTCTTTTTAAGGTTGGTAAAAAAATCCTTTAAAACATTTTCATTGAAAGGGTTATAAAGGTAATAAAGATTGGGGCCTTTGGGGGGGGTGAAATTTAAAACATCACCATGTTCAATTTGGATGCGATGATTTAGGTTCATTTTTCTTAAGTTTTGGCAGGAGATATCATATAGGGGTTTGAATAATTCAATACCTTTAATTGCTTTAAAATTGAATCCAGACGCCAAAATCAAGGCCTTCCCTTTGCCAGATCCGGTATCAATAAAATTATAATCACGGTATTGGATGGGCAGATTTTTCATGATGCGATTAAAGACCCGCCACCTGGTGCCTTGGTATTGTTTGGCATTGATTCTATTTGGGACTTCTATTAAACGTTGGGAGAAATTGACCTTGGTCAAAGTATCCAGATGAAATTTTCTATCAAAAAAATAATCGATCAGATGATCAAACCAATTATCCAGTGTTACCAGGAATAATAAAAATTGATGTTTCATCGTTTATCCTTCCAGCGCCGTTTTTAGGAGGATGATTTTTAGGCCAAAAAGATAGGAGCGATTCCATTTTAAAATAACGTCGAAATTTTTGTACACCACCAGGTAATTACGATCTTCCATGATCAAGGTGATGATGTGCGATTTTTCCCGCAGTGCAGGTAATTTTTTTTGGAAATGATCCCGGATCTTTTGCTTATTCCAAAAGAAATTATTCTTGGATTTATAACTTAGGTAGTGCGGGTTAAATTGGGCCGGTAAGGTTACCAGGTGTCCGACCGGACGTTTGTATTTCCACTGACTTTTTCTTAAATAATTGGCAATGGAGGCAAAGATATCGGCCAGTGAATAAAATAAATCAACCTTATTATTGTTATCAAAATCCACCCCAAACACAAAATAATTGGAAGGCATAAATTGGCATTGTCCGATGGCACCGGCCCATGAGCCCAGGAATTGTTCAGGATTTATTTTATTATTTTGCAAGATCTTCAGGGCATGAATAAGTTCATTAGTGTAGAAATCCTTGCGTTGGCTATTATAGGCCAGGGTGGAAAGTGAATTAAGGACCGGGTATTTCCCGGTCATTTTTCCATATTTACTTTCAATGCCCCAAAGGGCGATAATCACCGTTTTATCCACTTGGTATTTTTTTTCGATTCTATTTAGGAGCTCTTTATGTTCCTTTAATAACCTAGTCCCCTCGGTGGCAATCCATGATTTGCTGACATCTTCCGCTTGAAACCATTGATTTAAGAATTTTTGAAGCGGTAAGGGAAGCGGTTTGCGTTGAAGATTATAAATATCGTAGACCACTTGATCATATTTGGCATGTTTTATAAAAATATCGATGGTGGCTGGATTGATTTGTGAGGCCAGCAAGGTCTTTTTAAGCGCCAGCTTCCAATCATCAAAAGTGGAGGCACTGATGCCAAACGAAGAGAAAAAAAATAAGACGTAAAATAAGTAATTCATTAAGGGATTAAATTCCAAGCTAAATTTGATCGGTAGTGTAACCTGCGTAGAAACTGCAGGCCACATGGTCGCCTAACACCAGTAATTTAACTTGGTGTTAAAAAACTACTACCGATTAATCCATTGTAGCAGAATTTGAATTATATTAAACCTAAAACCAGAATGATGGTTATAAAAAATAACCAGACTAAAAGAATCGGCTAAGATTAAAGAAAACATAATGGGCATTATGATAGGCCTCAAGACCTGTGGCATAGGTTCCTTTTTTGGGAGCATCATAGACTCTAAAACCAGTTTTGATTTTCCAATTATCGTTGAGTCTTTGAGTATAGTTAAAATTGTAAAGGGTCTCATTTTGACGTTCGATATCCCGGATTAAACTGACAAAAAATTCTTTTCCGAAGGTATCGTTTAAGGCCAGACGGTAACCAAGCATTACATCGTTTTGAAAAACGGAAAGTTCACTGCGGGCCAATTTATTAGGCCCCATCAGGGTTTGAAATTCAAGGACGATATTGGATTCACCTCCATTTTTCATACTAAATCCGTACTCGGTGCCCACCGCCACTATGCCGTGATCTTGCGGACTACGATTGCCTTTTATCGTTTGGATGATCACTTCATCATCCAAAAAATCCCGATAAGCAGCTTCGGTTTTAATGAGCCATCCCCCGTCTAGTGCATATTGATAAGTTCCTCCCAGTTGCAATGCCCGGAAGTAATAGGGCGTAAATTCAATGCCCACCGGGAGAGAGAAAAATAAAATATTTTCATAAACAATGCGTTTTCCGATGATGGGGTTAACGGTGTTGAGGTGATAAACGGCATGTAAAGATAAATCACCTGCACCGATAGAATTGGAATATTTTACGGCACCTTGATGATGCCAGTTTTGGAGATTGGTTTCATCTTTTTTAGTGACCCATACTGGTCTTGATAAATTGACCGAAGCCCCTAAGCGGGAGCGTTGTTTGGGGTATCTTGGGGCCTGGGCGTAAGGAAGGTACAGGAGCGAAAAATTCCCATAAGGGGTCTTAAAGGAGGTGTCCAGGTTTAATTCACCAATTTTATCCAAGGATTCGATGTTGCTATCATAGTTTTGACTATTTAAAATATCGGCGGGATGAAATGCCTCGGTCGCTGACCAATTAAAGATTTTATATCCTGCCGACAAGGAGGCGCTTTCATCTTCTTTTAAATAATAGGAAAAAAACATATCCTCGATGGTGAGATTGTCCCTGGTTTCATCTTTGCCATCCACCAGCGCATAACCTCTAAAGGTGGCATTATAGGATTCCTTAGAGTACTTCATTTCGGCACGGGTATAAATGGCGGTGGCATTATCGATGGTGCGATCCACTTCGTCGTCTTTGAATTTTCTGGTTTCAAAGCGCAGTTCACCTGAATCTTGAAACTCACCAAAAGTTTTAAAGCACCATAGATGGGCAAGTAGGTAGATAAAAATGAATCGCTCAAACCGCTGCTTCATATGGAAAGGGGGGGTTACTTCAAGCTATCTTGGGAAAAATGATTGTTTAGTAAATTTTCTCCGATTTTACGCTTGTCCCACGAAAAAATTGATTGTTTTTTGGTTTGCACATTTTTCATATGAATTTTAGCAGGACGAAAAATATTTTTTCCTGCCACTGGAAATGATTGATAATCCAAAAAATCGGCGGTTTTGACCAGGGTGCCCTTACGGTCATAGTATTCAACCTTGGAGGAGGCGTGGTATTTTTCAGGTATCCACATTACTTGTTTCAGGTAGCCGCTTTCCTTAACGTTGACCGGGTAACGTTCGATGACCCATACGTTGCCAAGCTCGGATTTTTCATCGCGGAGGTGTTTGTAGGTGAATTTTTCGACAGATTGTCCTCCCAAGTCTTCGTAGGAGAATTCACTTCCCATAAAGGAAGAGGTCTTGGAATTCGAGCTTATTCTTTTAACTCTTTTCATGGATGGAAGATAAAGCCATTGATCGTCGTTTTCGGTCTTATGACCCCAGGTCAGCATCTTGGTGCCCTTTACATCGCTTGGTTGTAAAAAAGTAATGATGGATTTGTCACCATCATCACTTATTTCTTTTATTTTTCCTTCCATTTTCCTGACGATTTCTGTTCCGTAGGCATCAATTAAGGTCATGGTCATTTCTGCAACTTCGCCCATAAATCCGGCATTGGCCTTTTCCATTTTTCTGGCAATATCCAGGCCTTTTTCCTCTGGAGTCAATGCCAGGGTAAAGGAAGCATTGATGGCGCACCAACCGGCTAATAATAAAAACATCAGTTTCATAAAATTTCCTCTCTTAAGTTATACAATGGCCGCTTCAAAGGTCATTTGTTTTTTCAGGTTGTGAATATTTTCTATTTTTCTACTTTGATCATTTTTGGGAAGAATTTGATAAATGATGGCGGCGGTTTTTATACACATATAATCTTTTAATACTTCATCAATGGCCTGATCGTAGTAATCACAGAAAATAATACTGTGATAATGGCGTTGAAATTTGGTTTTATAAAGTTCATTTAGAAAAATTGTAAAAATTTCTCTTTTTTGATCTAAAGAGAGATCATGTGACATCTCAAAATGGGTCAGATAGTAATTATTCAGGGGGGAGTGTAATTTTAATTCCTTCTTGCCAATTATTTTAAAAATTTTTCCCAGGATCCGGTAGAGCAGGCTAATTTGATCCACGACCAGTTTCCGGCTATTATGGGCAGACCATGGGAGTGTGCAAAAGACAATTTTACCCAGGTTATCCTTAGCGATAAAAAAATCATTAATATTATACTCATCCCAGCTATGGGTTCGTCTTTTCCATTCATCGCTATCTGCCTCATTAAAATATTCCCCCCAAAATTTCTTTTTATTTTGCAGGTGAAGAAAGTGTTGGAGGGCCACTTGATCAGAGTTTTGGGCCTTGGACAGGGTGAAATGACTGGAGGATTTATTAGGTTTTAAAAAAAGGATCGGCTTTCTTCCGAGTATACTGATGGCCTGGTAGTTAATCAGCGGGTGAAAAATGACGGGGAACTTTTCATTTTGAAATAACTTCAAGGCCCGGACATTTTTTTCGAAAACGGCAGCATAAAAATAGGTGAGCTCTTGGAATTCTTCAATTTGATTTATGTTTGAAAACATTTGATTCATGAATTCTTTCCATTGAGATTTGGCACTTTGAACCGCATGGCGGGCAATGCGCAGATCGCTCAAATAGCCGGCCTGGTATTTGGTTCCCAGAATGTAGTAATCCCTAGTGGAAAACACCCCATATCCACAAATTCGGTGCTGGTCGATCAGTAAAAAAACATAACAACTGCCACCTTGGTATTTAAGAAACTTCCAGATACTTTGCTTAAATTCGTAGTGCACACTGATGTCACCAAAGCTCATAGGGGTTGCTTTTAAAAAATCAGCAATGGCCTCATGGTCGGAAGCCCCGGCCAGACGCAGATGATGGTAGTTACTTAGAAGTTCAGTTAACTTCATGGATAATAGATTGAGACAGTATTTGTCTTTGGTGTTGATTGTGGCCCTTCAAGCTTCGGGTTCCTCTTACTCTTCTCAGTAAAAAAGCCGGTTTTAAAAAAGGGGTGAGCAGTAGATCTTTTCTTTTAACGATCTCAACAGATTCGCAATCAGGTTGATCCATGCCAGGCAGGAGGTTGGTTTCACCTCTAAACAGCACCACGGGGTTACCGTGAGCATAGATTTCACCCAGCTTGGGTTTTTTTAAACTCCAGGCATAAGTAAAATATTCCTTTTTAGTTTTTAGTAATTCAAAATAAACAGTCAGCCAGAATTTAATAGAGGCACGTTTATGAATATGGCTATTGTCAAACCACAGACCGGTGACCTCGGCACAATCTTGCAACTGATGATGCCATTTTTGTTCGTTAAAATTGGGAATGGAAGTGATGACGCGAAATGGTCCTTCCAGAACAATCACAAATCCACCACATAGAAAACCTTCGCTATTAAAGCAGGCGATGACCTTGCTTCTTTGCAAGTATTCAAGGGGAAGCCGGACATCAATATATTGGTAGGTCAAATCGGAATATAAGGTCAATTCGTCGATGGTTTTTAAAGTTTTAAATTTCATTATAAATTCCTCCTCCAAGAGTCATTCAATAAAAGCGATCTTTACAAAAAAGTCATCAATTGGCAAAATAATTATTGGATTTGTCATTAACGATTTCTTTAATCACCATGCTATTTTAGAAAAAACTACATGAAAATCAAGTGATTTGCTGATTAAAGTGTTCCGATCTACCAAGTCGGGATACTTGATTAGTTCAAGGTACCGGTGTCATTGTGGCACTATAAAAAAGATCGGAATATAAGTCTATTGTTTGACTAAACGTCGGGTATTTGTCAGAGTCCGTTTAGTTTTTTAAAGGATGTATATGAAAATATTTAAAATGTTTAAAATGGGCCAGACGGAAATGTTTTTATCAAATTTTATTGTCAATAACTCCAAGGCATGTATTGTTTTTTTTGCCACACTTATGATCGGGTTAATGATTGGGCTAACTTTTTTGGAAAAAGATTTTTCCCATGAAATGTGGTTTCGTAAAAGTGATCCGTTTTTGATTAAATTCAAAGAATTTAAAAAAACCTTCGGTTCTGATGACATGGCCATCATGGCGGTTTATGCCAAAAAAGGCGTATTCAATCCGGAAACCGTAAAACTAGTAAATGAGCTAACTGATAAAATGTGGCAGGTTCCCAAAATTATGCGAGTGGAATCGCTGGCCAATTTTAAATGGGTCAGGGCCATCGGAGATGAAATTATTATCAGTGATTTTTTACCAGCTGATTTAACTCCAGATGAAATTGAAAAGAGACAAAAAGTTGCTAGCGCTATGGAGCCTATCAAGCAATATATCATCAGTAACGATCTAAAAACTTTTGTCATCTACGCCTGGCCGGAACCCCATTTTGATCAAAAACCAGAATATGGCCCGACGGTGACTGCGATGGAAGATATGATTAAGCAGTATAAGGACCATCCCGATTATGAATTTCATATTGCCGGGACAGTGGCCATGGGGGATGGACTTAATACGATCACTATGAGTGATTTGAAACTGATCGTGCCACTTTTATTGATTACCATTGCTATTATGTTGGTTATTATTTTCCGGTCATTTTTGGGTGTAATTATGCCCATTGGACTGATCTTTACCACCATTGGCAGCACCCTGGGGTTTGCCGGATGGGCGGGTATCAAACTCAATGTCACCACCGCCATGATTCCTAATATTTTAATGGCCGTTTGTCTGGCAGATAGTATTCATATGATTTTAACTTTTATTCATTACAGGCAGGATGGATGTGCTCCCCGCCAGGCACTTTTAAATGCTCTCCTTAAAAATATCAAGGCAACCATCCTGACCTCGGTTACCACCGCAGTGGGGTTTTATAGTTTGATGTACACGGAACTGTTACCGATCCGGGATATGGGGTTGCTGGCGGGTTCTGGCACCTTGCTGGCGTGGTTTTACACCTTATTATTTATCTGTCCTTTGCTTTTATATCTTCCATTTAAAATTCCCCAAAAGCGCCAGCAATTTAAACTGAAATTTCTAGGTGAAATATTTAATCCCAAAAGGGCCACCAGGTTAATCAATAAAAATAAGGTGGGCATTATTGTTTTTTGTTTTGGGCTTACCATCGTAAGCACTTATCTGGGTTTTAATAATGAGGTCAATTCTTCTACGATTGACTCCTTCAGGGATAGCGTGCCCATCAAAAAAGCCTATACCTTCATGAGAGAGCATATTGGTGGGAGTTACGGGGTAGAAATTGTTTTTGATAGTGGAAAGGATGATGGGATCAAAGATCCGGTGTTTTTAAATAAAGTGGACGCCTTTCAAAAATGGTTAAAAGAATCCAAATATATTACCAAGGCATCATCGATTGTGGATGTCATCAAAGATGTCAATAAGGCCTTGAATGCAAACGATGACCAGTTTTATAAAATTCCGGATAAGGCGAATGCTGTGGCGGAACAAATCATGCTTTATTCCATGGGACTGCCATCGGGAGTGGGGCTTAATCACTGGAGTAGCTTGGACAACCGTTATATGCGAGTGATGGTGGTATGGACGCTGATTGGAAGTAAGGCATCGATTCAAGAAATAAACCGGATACAGGCCAATTTTGAGAGATTTGGTCTAACCGGACATGTGGCCGGCACGACGGCCTTGGTTGCCGGTATGGATGGGTATATTGTTTCCACTTTTGTGTCCTCTATGCTGATGGCGATTTTACTGGTGTCCATACTCATGGCCATCTTTTTTAAATCCATAAAACTGGGTATTTTATCCATGATCCCAAACGTGATGCCTCCTTTGATCGGGGCGGGTTTTATGACCCTGGCGGGAATTCATATTGATGTGGGAACCATTTTAATTACCAGTGTATGCCTCGGGATTGCGGTGGATGATACCATTTATTTTTTGGCAAATTATAATCGTTTAACCAGATCCGGGATATCCAGTTATGATGCGGTATTTGATATATTTCAAAACACCGGCAGTGCGCTGATATGGACCACGGTAACCTTGGTGGTGGGTTTTGGCTGTTTTTTGTTTGGGTCCTTTATTCCCAACGTTCATTTTGGGGTTATGACGGCGATCATCCTCGGTTTTGCACTTATTTTGGATCTGGTTTTGACACCGGCCATTTTACTTTTAAAGGATAATAGAAAAAAATGAAGTTGCTTAAATTAAGCTCGCCTTATTCATTTTGTGACAGCCTGAAGTGGGTCTATTATTATTTTTTTCCATCCATCCACAATCACTCGGGGATTCATTTGTCTCCGATGAAATCAGGAGACACTGGCCCGGATAAACTTAATATTTCCTTTGTCGGCGATTTAATGTGCTTGAAAAATGAAAAAATGGTCATGCCTAATGCCCAGATGCTGAAAATTTTTGAGCAGTCCGATCTGGTGGTGATTAATCTGGAAGCACCGATTGTGCGGGATTATGTGGAAAAAGGAAATAATTTGGTTGTGTTCAGTTTTTCCAGCGAATTTATTAAAAATTTCTTGGAGGTTTTTAAACTCCCGGCCGAGAAAGTGATTTTTTCAATTGCTAATAATCACATGGGAGATGATGGTAAAAAGGGATATGTGGAGACGATTAAAAGACTGGAGGAATTAAAGATTAAATGGGTGGGGGGACTTTCCACGATTAAAGCTGTCCTTACAATCTATAAAAAAAATACCCATGTTGGTTTTATGGCCTATAGTCAGTGGTTAAATCATAAGGTGTTTGATGAAACACTTGGCATTTGCAGATATCATCATGTTGAAAATATAGATTTTCAAAAAATAAAAATTGAATATGAGTTGGATGCTCTGATCCTGCTCCCCCATTGGGGCCTGGAATTTCGTCACTTTCCTAGCGCAGGCCTTGTTCAAACTGCCAAGGATTTCATGGCAAAAGGGGTTGATCTGATCGCCGGCCACCATCCCCATGTTCTTGGTCCGATTGAGAAAATTAATCATGGTTTATGCCACTACTCGCTGGGAAACTTTTTTAGCAAGACACTTCATGACGTTACTCACCTCACGGGTGTATGGACCGTCTCGATTGATGCCACCAAAAATGCGGAAAAAAAGTTTGCCTATAAATTGCATCCTTTTTTTATGACCAGTCAATATCAATTTGAAACAATTGATAGACTCCCGGAAAAATTAAAAAGCAAACTCCAGAAAAGATTGTCTTTGATTTATCCAGAAAGCGATGGATAATACTTCCCATGAATAGTAAAAAAGCATATCTCTTGCTGGTGATGGCGACTTTTTTTTGGGGTACCACTTTTTCTTTGACCAAATATCTGACTGATTATTTTTCCACCTTATCCATGATTGCCATTCGTTTTTTTATTGCTACAGTCGTGACCTGGTTGGTTTATCAGAGACCACTGAAAGCGTCTTTAATTAAATTAAAGACCATGGAAGGAATAAAACAGCATCAGAATGTATTTATGCTTGGAGTGCTTAATGTGGTTGCCATTTTAATGCAAACCGAAGGTGTCCGGGAAATACCTGCCACCAATTCGGGATTTATAACATCTTTGGCGATTATTTTTGTGCCCTTCTTTGAAGTCATTTATACCAAAAGACCCATCAGTGGAAAAATCATAGGGGTAATTATAATTGCGTTAGGGGGGGTCTATTTGATGAGTTTCGGGTGGGCACTACCTCAGCAAATTTTAAAAGGTGATCTTTATACTTTATTGAGTGCCCTGATTTACTCCTATTATATTGTTTTAGTTACGGTGATTGCCAAACAAGGCATCAGTGCCCAGGTGATGATGTTTTGGAATTTTTTAATAACTTCCGTCTTGACGGTGATGGTGGCCTTGTTTTACGTTCATGATCCATGGATACTAAGGCCTCTTGATTATAATACTATTTTGATTTTTCTTTTCCTGTCGGTGGTGGCAACGGTGGTGCCTTATCTTTGTATGGGACTTGGTCAAAAAGAAGTCACACCGACCAAAGCGGCGATTATTTACCTGTTAGAACCGATCTTTGCCGCCATTATTGCCATGCTCTTTATCCATGAGACCATCACATTGATGCAACTAATTGGGGCGGCTATCATTCTTTCAGTGCAGTTTTACTCGGTGCTTGGACCGGCTTTTATAAAGCACAAAAATTGTTAACATCTGCTTCAATCAGTTTCAATGAATTTTGCCAAAAGGTCTTTTTGGTTATATCGATACCAACTGATTTGGTAATATCCACAATTTTATTTTTACCGGTGATTTTTAACAGTTCTTGGTATTTTGACACAAAAGGTTTGCCTTCATTTAAAAATTGACTATAGAGACCTTTTGCAAATAAAAGTCCAAAGGCGTAGGGATAATTGTAAAAATTGCTGGAGGGGTAATAGTAGTGGGGTTTGCAGGCCCACATGTAGGGATGAAGGGTATGGGGATCCAGTCCCTCGCCGTAAGCTTTCTTTTGGGCATCAAGCATGAGTTCATTTAGTTCATTAACTGACAAGGTCGAAGTTTTTCTTTTTTCAAACAGATTGGATTCAAACAAAAACCTTGAATAAATATCAACAATGCATTGGATAGCATCGTCCAGAGTACTGGCGAGTAAAGGGATTTTTTCTTCGGTAGTGGCCTTTTGAAAAAAGGCGTCCTTGATGATCGATTCACAAAAGATGGAAGCCGTTTCGGCAATAGGCATGGGATAACTTGAATTCAGGGTGGTTTCTTCTTTTAAACAATAGGAGTGATAGGCATGACCCAGTTCGTGGGCCAAGGTTCCAATATCAGAAAAAACACCAGTGAAATTGGTTAAAATTCTGCTTTCTTTAATGGCCTTGGAACTCGCACAGAAGCCACCACCTCTTTTTCCATCACGAGGGAGGGCATCAATCCACTTATGTTGAAAAGCATGTTTGGCAAAACCGGAAAGCTCGTTACTGAAGTTTTGGAAATTTTCAATGATAAATTTTTGGGCATCTTCATAGGTGAATTTAAAGGAGAGTTCGCCTTGGGGGGCAAACAGATCGTAAAAAGGAAGTGCGCCGGCATGACCGAGGTTTTTGGCCTTTTTGAGTAAATATTTTCTAAGCACTGGAAGGGATTCGTTAATGGCTTCCAGCATGGCATCGAGGGCGGATTTTTCCAGGCGTGAATGATACAAAGATTCATAAAGCGGAGAAGTAAATTTGCGCATTTTGCATATTTCGATGACTTCGCCTTTAATGGAGTTGATCGCTGCCGCCAGGGACTCTTCGACTGGCTGATAGGATTTAAGCTCGGCTTCATATGCAATTTTTCTAATCTGGGGGTCGTTTTCGTAGGCCATGTTTCGTACAATGGGAAGAGGTAATTTTTGGGTTTTATTATCAGTGGTTATTTCTACCAGTTGGGTAGAGGATAAGGTGCCGTAGAGCTTAGTCCAGGCATTCGACCCTGTTTGTGACAGGATGGAGATGGTTTGTTCAACTTCTTCATCCAGAAGATAGCTGGTATTTTCAGCTCGCTCAAAAAGATGAAATGCATGAGCTTTTAAAAAATCGCTACGATGAATAAGTTCCTTTAAATTCACCAGGCTGGCCAGCCATTTCTGAAAGGTAACGCTGGGTTTGGTCAAATTGGTAATCAGCTTTTCCACTTTATCTTCCAAGGATCGCGCCGCCTGGTTTTTGGCATCTGTACTTACGGCAAGGTGGGCAAAGGTGCTTATTTTGTCAATGGTTAAATCTATTTCTATCTGTTTTTCCAAGACGGTTTCAATAGGGGCAGGTTGTTTAATATTATTTTCTAGGCGGTAAATTAGCGAGGTATATTCTTCAATGATTTGGGCCAGGAAGGTTAGATCTTTTTCAATTTGTGGATCGTTAATGGCCTGATAAAAAGCACTTAAATCCCATTTCATATTGGCCTCCCATGGATAAAACTTAAAGTTAGTAAGCTAACATAAGTTAGGATTCATGGCCAGGCTTTACAAAACGACAGGCAAAGAAACCACCCTCTTTCGGAGGGTGGCATTTTTTTATAATTCTATTCAAACAAATTTATAAATTAGCTTCGAGCTCACAAGTTGTACTGATATCGGCTACGCCAGGAATTTTGGTTTCAAGCGTAAAAACTTCTCCAGTTCTTTTTTCTTCCGTACCTTCAACGGTTTCAACGATGATATAAGATGCTTTGGCACCAAGTTTGGCACTTTCTTCAGTGCTGGCCATAACGAATTCATCTTCCAGGGCCTTATAATTGGCAATAAAGGTCATTTCTTCAGCGGCTAGCCCTGCGACTTCAAAAGTTACAGTATCGCCTTCAACGACGGTGGGAATCACGGTGATGAAATTATTACCTTCGCCGGTGTAGCATACATAAGTTTCTTCAAAGAAAACGTTAGGCACCACGGTGGTAGTTGTGTCTTTATCAGTCTTGGGTGATTTTTGTGCAACTGGAGCATCATCCTTATTACAGCCAACCATCGTTGCCAATAATGCTAATAGTGTAATACTTGTAATCAATTTCATGTAGCCTCCTCTTTGCGTCTAAGTTCTAAATTTTTTTTTGACGCGGATTAATAAAAGCAGTGGGGTGTATTTACCGCTAATCAAGAATCGATACAACCCATCGTGTAATAATTTCGTAAACAAGCAAGTAGGGCTAGCTAACTTTGGGGACAAGTTCTTAATATTACTTTAGAAAGTTGGGTGTACCTGACGTAATTGACCTACCCATAACTAAGTAGTCGGCTCCATTTTTTACCGCATCTTCGGGGGTTGCGATTCTTTGTTGATCCTGAATATTATTTGAATTAATTTCATGGGCAAAGCGAATACCAGGGGTTACCTTGATGAGTTTTTTTCCGCTTTGTTGTTCTTCATTTTTTACAATACCTAGTTCAAGGGGGGACAGCACGACGCCATGAATATTGGTTTGCAGTGCCAGTCTAAACAAATTGGAAAAAGTCAGCTTGGTTTGAGTTTCGTTAAAATTATAAATTTCTTTAAAATCCGGTTTTCCGAGACTGGTCAGGAAACTTACCCCCAAAAGATTGGTGGCAGGCAAACAGGTGGATGCTTCCGCCAGGGCCTCGGTTAACATGTTTCTTCCGCCAGTTAAATGCACCGTTAGAAATTTTAGGGGTAGCCCTTTTAGGGAGCGGATGGCCTTTTTTACCGTGTTGGGAATATCATGGAGTTTTAAATCCAAAAAGATATCAACATTGTATTCATGGTGGATTTTTTTTACAAAGTCAGGTCCTAATAAATAAAATAATTCAAGACCAATTTTAACGGTCTGGTAGGTGTGTTGGGATTTATTTAAAAAGGCCCAAACTTCCTCTTCATTCATATTATCCAAGGCCACAATAATTCGATCGGTTAATTTCATTATACCTCGCCTAATTCATGTATAAATTTTTTATGAGCAGCCGGCAGGTTTAAAATCTTTCTAGGATTGATGGAAAGTAGGGCATAAACCTGGTCAAGGGTTAAGATATTTTTAGCAATCAGATTATTATAGAGGAATGGAAAAATCTTATCTGGTGATAACGATGTAAATTCGGCCTGGATATAGGGACCGGTACTTAATTTGGAAGTAAAAAAACCAGAGGAGATCACATCGATGGTTTGATCCTTAACTCCATCAATTAAGGCCAGACGGTCAGCTTCCTCTCGCAGGGGTGGGAGGTAGCGATATTCGTTATTAAAGCCATCGACCCATTTATCGGTGTAGAGTAGATGTCCAGCACTGACTCCGCAGGTTACTTGGATACCTTCCTGTTTGGCCCGTTTAATAAGTTCCACCGATCTTTTAGAAGAGATCTGGTGAAAGTGCAGTTTGTTGCCAATGGACCGGCACAGCTCCAGATCCCTGGCCACCACGGCCTCTTCGGAGATATAGCTTAAAGCAGGTAATCCACTTTTAAAACTAATATGTCCTTGGTGCAGGATGCCTTCGGCGGCCAATTTGAGATTATGAGGAAAGCTGATAAAAAGCGCATTGTAATCAAACGCTTTAAGCATAATCTGATAGGCGCTATGGATGTAGAGTGATTCGGTAGGGGAGTGTTGGTAAAAAATCAAGTTATCGCCGAGTTCTTGCGAGTAAAGCAGGTCCAAATTTTCAAATTTATTATTGATCATGGGACTAAACGAACAAATCAATCCGGGATGTTTTTCACATAAATGTCCCGGATGTTTAAACAAGGTGCCGTCGGATTCTTTGCCGGCGAGTAAAGTGTAATATTCAAAACCACCGTTTTGGAGCTTGGTTATGGCCTGTTCCAGATCACCCAGACAATTTAAAATAAATCCCATATCAATAAAGGTAGGGGCTTCGATTTTTATGGTTTCATTTTTAGTCATTTAAATTCTCCTTTCCAGCATTGCCATGATGATGGCCATTCTCATCCAAAGTGAATGCCTGACTTGTTCGTAGCCGAGATACCCCAGTTCATGTTTGGTGGTGGGATTTTTGAAAACGCAGGCCCCAATTTCAATGCCAATATTGGCAGGCCCTGGATGATAGACGGGGACGTTTTTGTCGAGCTTTCTTAGCCGTTCCATGGTGATTCCGTGAGACCAGGGATAATCACTAAAATAATTGGATTCCCCAAATTTTTTATGTCGCTCTTTTTGAATTCGCAAAAGATAAAGCAAGTCACTATTATTGATGGCGTAGGTTACGTCGGATGTCAGCTCAACATTCTTGTGAGGGGTTTGTCTGGGAAGACATCCGCTTGGCCCACACAGAATAATTTTACAACCAACCATGGTCATGAGATCAATTAAAGAGTGGCAGACGCGGGAATGTTCACAGTCTCCAATAATGGCCATGGTATTTCCTTTTGGCCTGAAACCGGTTTCTATCATGGTAAATAAATCCAGGAGCGCTTGGGTGGGATGCTGGTGCATACCATCGCCACCATTGATGATTTTAAAGGGAGGGTGGTTTTTAAAAGGATGTAACTCTCCAGGCACCGCTGTCCTGACGACACATAAATCAACCCCCTGGCTTCGCAGGGTTAAAAAAGTTTCTTCCAGATTTTCCCCTTTTTTGAGGCTGCTGGTGGCCGGATCAAAGTTGAGATAAATGGCGCCAAGCTTTTCTGCCGCCAGTACAAATGAATTTCTGGTCCGGGTAGAATGTTCTAAAAAACAGGTGGCAACTACGGGGGGATTAACTTCGTAATAAGGGTGCTTCCGGGGATTATATTTAAAACCTTTGGCACTATTTAAAAGATATTCAACCTGGCCTAAATTTAAATCAGAAATGGATTCTAAAATAGATGGGAAATTCATGATAATATTCCTTCAATAATTCGTCATTTAACTCTTCGTAGTTTAAAATAGAGTTTGGACTTTGAAAATAACTAATAAAAAAAGTATGCACTCAAAACCAAAAAATAATATTGATCAGGATGTTTTGCGACAGGATGCCCTGATTAACGAATGCAAGGGTAATCTTTTTGAATATCTGGTAGGCCTTCGTCTTAGTCAACTGGCCCATATAGAGCAGGATTTTCATCAAAATCTCGATAGCCGGTTGAAAAAACAATTAAAGGAATATGAGTCAATGCTTAGAAAAATAGGCCCAGATATATTGGGCAAGCTCATGGAGTTTTCTAAGCAAACAACCCAGCAAATTTTCCCCCGGATCAAGGAAAATATCGTAGGTGTTAGCATCGTTGGGAAAATGGAGAATCTAAGGATCAAGGAAGAGTTTAAAGAAGCTGATTTGCTAGTTGCAACGCATAGTGGAATTATTCCCATAAGTTTAAAACTGTCCAAAAGTGGTGCTTTTGTGAACACCAAAAGTGCCGGTGCAAAAAGTTTTATTGAGAAATATTTTTCTTATTTCCAGGATGCCGGTTTTTACCAAAAAGAATTAAATCAATTGATTGAAAGAAATTATTATCATATGGGACAAACGTTATATCAAATGATCGGACTTGATTTTAAAGGTGAGTTTGATGAGTCATGGTTGGAGGAGGGATACTCAGAGCTTCCCGGCCAGCTTCCTTTGGAGATGAAAAAAATTGTACAAAAGAATTATCAACAAACGATCTCACATATTTATGCCATACTGGAAAAAATGAGTCATGAAAGGGAGCCTTTTGCTAGGTCACTGCTTAACTTGATAGGCTTGGGGCACCCTGATATGTTGCAAGTCATCTGTTTTAATAAAAAAATAAATAATGGTGAAAGCTATGAATTGGAATCCATTTATATTGGGGACTGTGCCGAAAAAATGCAAGAAGTCGGGCATTTTGAAATGATGCCTTTTAATCCCCAAATCAGTTCGTTAGAAATCAGATTTCCAGGTTTCCAGTTACAAATTAGAATAAAACCCATGAATAAATTTACCACTCCCTCCTACAAAATAAATTGTTCAGTTCATTACGGGGTCAAACATGCGAAAAGTTGATTTCATATTACCCACCTCTTATATGCAAAATGAGACCGTCAGTTTTTTGCAAAAATGGCTGGAGGTGGAGGGTAAGATATCTTACGCTGGTGATATTGGTGATGCTTTGACTTTGGCCAACCAATCCAATCGGGATGTCATGCTGGCTTTAGAAGAAAAGATTGATGGTTATGATCTTAAATATTTTTTTGATGAATGCAAAGGCCATACCTCACGGGCCATGAGTTATGAAATCAATGTGGGCCAAAAACTTTTCTTTCCTCAAATTGGTGAAAATATCCTAGGCAGTGATTATCATGATGGGTTTGCCTTGAGAAATATTTATTATTTTTCTTCTCGCAAAAAACCATTTCCCGCTAGCGTGAATCGTTTGATCCCCATTCCTGTTTTTAAAAACAGTTTTCAAACCAGCAAAAAGTATCCAGTATTATTTTTGGATAGAGATGGAATTATCAATGAAGACGTGGGTTATTTGCACAAACCGGAAGATCTAAAAATATTTCCTGATATTATGCCTATCATAAAAAGGGCCAATGAAAAGCAGGTGCTGGTCATTGTCCTTACCAACCAATCAGGGGTTGCCAGGGGCATGTTCAAAGAAGAGGATGTCAATTTGATTAATCGTACCCTTAACGATCAGTTGAAACATAGGGGGGTACGAGTGGATGCTTTTTATAATTCTTTGTTTTTTGAATCGGGCAAGATTGAATTTTATAAGAAAAAAAGCCTGCTTAGAAAGCCATTACCCGGGTTGCTTTTAAAAGCTGCGGTGGATTTTCCCATTAATATTCATCGCAGCTTTATGGTCGGTGATAAGACTAGCGATCAGCTGAATATGCCAGGACTACGGTCCCTGATTGTTAAAGGAAACTACGATATATCAGGGACAGAGCATTGTTTTAATAATTTAAAAGAGGTTCATGAATACTTAAGACAGGAATTGTATTAACCGCATGGATTATGAGCATGTGATCATTTTTTAGTCAGATAATTTTTTATCAATTTTGTAAAATCGAATGGTTGGGTGATGATCAGGATCTCTGCTTAAGGCCTTGAGATTGCATAAGTATAGCTAAGGATAGCTATAGCTTATGAAAAAAATATTGATTAGAAAATTGATCCAATTGATAGCGATATTGCTTATTTCGTTTGAAATGTGTTTTGCCTCCACTCTTATGCAGTTAACCCATCATAGACGACCTGCCAACCGTCAAGATTATTCCCAGATAGATGCCTTTATAGCTGCTATGCAAAGCTTCAAGGAAGACATTGTGGGGAAAGATACTTGTAGTGAGGAAAATAAACCTAAAGTAGTGGAACAGGAACCTGACCAAGACCAAGCTGATCAAAACGAAGAGGAAAATTTAGACTATGCGGAGTTAGTTAACCGACTGCAAGAAGCCAAAATCTTTATGATCAATGAAAAAGAACGGGTTGGGCGACAACACTTGAAGGAAGAAAAAGAAAATGCCTGTACTTTAAAAAATAGAAAAGTGATCGATCCCCCAAATGAAAAATGCGAAATAAAGGACGGGCTGATCTATGAGATAAGCGTAAAAGTCAGTGGCCTTAATAAATTAGAAGATCAAATGAATGTTAAGCTATGGCCTCGGGATGGGTTGGTAAAAAGATATCTGACGCTTAAAAAAGATGCTCTCCAGTCTTATCAGATTGTAAAACAGATTGTTTTTAATGAGGCGATTGATCTGGAACAAAGAAGAAAGGTGCTGCTTAAGTATGTTAGTTCGGTGCTTTGGCCGATGAGAGAGCTGGTGGTGGTGCTTACAAACGTTATCCAAAATAAAAAAACCATTCTAAATGTTTATGAATCTCTTTTACCGACTTTCCCCACGGAGCTTTTTCCGGTGGAGGATGCTACTTTAAGACAGATGCTTGAACAAGGCCCTAAGTCTTCGATGGAACCCAACCATTTTAAAATAATTGACCTGGACAATAATCAATCCACCGTGGAATTTGACTCCAGTAAGGCCGTGGAGCGGGATATCCTGGTTTTGATGAGATCACCCAATGTTAAAAATTTTATCGTTGCTTCCAAGTGGTTGACCACTCAACTGTTATTATCTCAATATGCTATTTATACCTCTATGATTGATGATAAAAAGGAGATTGATGCGAGTGTTAATCGTGCTTGTTTTAGCAGGGAAAATGGAGGATTTTCACATTTTAACCACTACCAGGTTGCAGACAGCGAGGGCAATCCTCGAAGTGGCGATGAGCTGATGGAAGATATTTTACAAAATCATGGATTGGTTTTGTCGGACATCTACTTTAATTATTTTTTTGAAAATCTTGATAAGAATCCGATGGTGCAAGGTTATTCTGGATTGATTCCTTTTGAGACCTATAAATTTGCGCAAATTGGGATCAATCGGCCTAATCTACCGGAGCCGTTACAACCCGGAATAGATGATATATCCGGTTATGAGGATGTCATTACGCTTAGGTTATATAAGGCCTTGGCCTTGTTTGATCAGAATTTTAAAGATCCGCAAACTAATCAGAGCAAAAAGTTTGAGTATCGCGGAAAAGAATATCTTAATAAAATACTTTTTCTGCCAGCGGCGGAAGAATTTTATGGTTTTTTAGACTCTGATAAAAAAGTGGTGGAGATTGATGCGATTAAAAATAATTTATCGACTTATCTGGCCGAAAGAATGCAACGGTTCAAAACATCTAACGTGGAAGATATTATCCCGGGAAACGTCAAGCAGATGCTTGCTGGCAACCAGGTAAAGCTTAAATTCCCATCTCTTTATAGTTCATCGGTGTGGCGGGATTTTGCGGTGACCAAACTGTACGAGGTCTTACTGGAAAATCAAAATGATAAAAAGGCAAAAGCTAAAATCCTTCCGTTCATGGCATCGGCGTGTAGTGAGAGTGCTTATCAAAATCCAGAAAAAGTGGATTTAATCAATCGGGAAATGTGTCTGGGTTTTAAAATGGAGCGTGATCAGATAAATTCTAAGCATGGGTTTGGGGTGGATTTTTCATCCCCAGCGGATAAAGCCTATGATCACTTCTTAGAGCATATGACAAGTTTGATGAGGACCGATTTGTTTGTCCCGGGCACCAGAATTGATGAAGAACAATTTGAACATGTATGGATTGCCCTATCGAATTTGTGGGATAACTTAAGAGACCATAGCGACCTGTTAAGTTTTGCCAACACGAACGAATATGATTATATCATGGAGCAGATGTTGGTGGATAATCCGTGGGTTAGAAGCAGACTTTCTTATGTCTTGTTGATAAATGAGCTATCCAGTGAATTAAAAGGGAGTAAGCAATATTCAAATTTGGCGGATAGAAACTGTCACGACTCCTATGAATGTTATCTGATCAATCAACAAATGAAGCTTAAGCTTTTAAAGAGAGCGGGAAAAATACTGGCCTTGGATCAAATTCAGGCCCCGCATTTTGCCAATAAGATTTTAAACAGTCATGAAAAAAAATATTATTGGAATGATGTTATTCAAAATACCGATGATAGCAATTATCAATTATTCGGGGTTAAAACGCACCAAACGGCGGTTAATCAACCACAAGATTCTGACCTGTCTCAAAATCAAAAGACCAATCCCGAATTATTGGTGGTGAAACTATTCAAGTGGGGCAAAGATTTTGCGGCAGATATACTGTCAACAAAAAAGGATGCCAAAGAGGAAACTTATTATAATTTGGTAGAACAGATAAGTTATAATAACCTTTTCACCCAGGACCAAGCGGATGATTTGATCAGTCAAACCTTGAAGTCCTCGCTCGAGGATAAAAGAGACGCTGAGCTACAAGATATTTGGGATAGCGATCTTGGACGTTATAGCGGGATGCTTTATTCGCTTTATCGTAATAAGGGAAAGCCGATGGAGCAGGAACGGTTGTACTTCGATTTTTTGCAAAATAATAAGGACAAGGAATTACTCAATCCCAAAGAAGCTTTTTTTCTTATGGACGGTGCCATCAAACTGCCTATTTACAAGGAACTTTTGGTTCGCTCGGCCCAGGTGAGAAGAAAGCAGATAGAAGACACCTTGGTGGATTTTTGTGAGACTAAACTGGATGAGCATCAAAAATTACAAACTATTTTTTATGCCACGATGAAGTCGCAAAATAAACTTAATCAAATGATTGGCCTGCCAGGATTTCATGCCAAGGTAATGGATGAAATGCAAAGTATGAGTCCCGAGGAGTGGACAGATGTGAAACTTTCCTTGGGAATGATGGGATTCATCATGGGATCAGTAATGTTTGGTTCATTATGTACGAGTGTATCCATGGGAGCTTGTACGCTCCTTGCGTATCCCATGGTGGCATCTGCGTTGGTAGGATATGGAATTCAGTATGGACTTTATAGGAGGGAGAAAAGTCGATATGTAAAGAGTAAGGATTATGTCAACGTGGTGGAAAGCATGGAAGAGCTGGGTATGACTGATAATGATTCTCATAAAAAAGTTGAAAGATCTTATTTTTGGACGATGCTGGAACAGAGCGGTCTGCTCGCTTTTTTAGGGCCTTTGTCCAGGAGTATGTATCTAGGCGGCCGGTTTACGCAAATAATAAAAAATTCTAAAAATTTAAGCCAGGCCCGCTTTAATGCCCTGACCAAGCAAGCGATGAGGGAAGCCGATACCCGGTTTGCCCTGGATGTTTTGGAATTTAAAACCATCGGTCAGAAAATGCAGTTGGATGAATATCAGACGGATGTTGCCAAAAAATTTGGCATACTCAAGGAGAATTTCAATAGTTTCGTGGAAGGTAAAATGACGCATAATCAGTTGTTTGAAAATTCAGGCGATCTCCTTAAAAGTATCAGTAAGCTGCCATCCCAGGTGGTAAAGGGGATAAAAAAAGAGTTCTTTAGTGATATCATGGTGAGCTTAACCAAAAAAGAACTTGATGAGCAGGCCAGTTTGGTGATTGCCAGATACTGGAATTATAATCCGCAGGCCTTGCTTTTACATCTGAGATCATACATAAAAGGTAGCATTTTGCGTAAAGGGATGATGGAGAGTGCGGAATATATCAAGGCCAGGAAACTGGGGACAGGATATTTAAAATGGAAAATGGATACCTTGCTTGGTAATCAGGAGGAAATTTTAAAACTGGAAAAAATGATGGTGCAGATGATTTCCCGTAACGATGATTTTCAATTGTTTTTAGAACAAAATATGGATTTAGTTGCTAAAGTTTTTGCCAAATTGCCGGTTAGAAAAAGAGAATTTGTCCATATGGCACTTTTGCAAGGAGGACCTAATTTAAAGGGTAATATTTTAGGAAGAAGAATTCCTTTTTTATATGAAATGGCGGATGGGTTGATGATGAGAAAGTTCGTCAATGCCAGAAACCGGTTATATATGGAGGATTTGAGTCGGCAATCTGGAAAAATTTTAGATCAAGAAGGCCACGTTGCTTCCAAGATTGCCAGAGAGTCGGTACGGGATTTCAGTCATGCCATCGCTGATTTAAAAATGAGGAAATTGAAAAATATTTCATCCAGAAAAGTGAACTTTTTATTTGAGAGCTTGAAAACGGATGTTGCCAAAATGGCACAGACAGTGCTTTTAGATCCCCAATATAAAACGAAAATAATAAAAATCATCAAGAATTATGCAAAATCAACCCAGAGGAGGTTTGATACTTTTGGATTTGATAAAAGTAATCTGAAGAGACTTCTGTTTGATTTTGAAAATTTAAGTGTGGAAGAACAAAACCTTTCGGAATCTTTATGGGAGATCATACCGGTCAAGAAAGTTTTCAAACTTAACCAGTTTGAAAAGCTGGCCCATGAAGTGGTCGCCGGATTTTCCAATTATGAAAGTGTGGATGATTTCACCAAACTTTTAAATGCATTAAAAATCCAGCTTTTCAACAAGAATGATTTGTTAATGGACTACATGTAGATAACAACAGCATTAGTATGAAAGTTTACTTGGGTTTCATAAAACAGCCCTTTTTCAATAAGGCTTGGAGCTTGGCATATTTGTCGGTATCCTCACCGGCCCGAATGGTCAAGACATCCTCCCAACTTTTTTCAATACTGTGTTTGGATTTTTTTTGGTACGTCGAAACCTCTTTGATCAGCTTGGTCCACTCGGGTAAGAATTCGTTATTGTCAAAAAGATCCTGGTTATTCCATAACCGGTGTTCAAGTAAATTGCCCACTTCTTGGTCTCCATTTTTTCTGACGCTGGTGAGGCTTAGCTCGAAAACTGCCTCAACGTAGGCGATTTGGGCCGGTGATCCACTTTCTTTAAGGGCTAAAAACAAGGCCATGGGGCGTTCCTCTATTGGAGCAAGATTACTATTTTTTATTCCAAGCTTTCTCAGTAATCCGGATACATGCTTCGATAAGGCTCCAGGGGTTTTTAAATTGATCATGTGGGTAAAAAGATTTTTACTGGTAGTTGAACGAGTTTCAGTGATTAAAAAATCAAGCCCGGGTATTAAGGGGGTATCCTTGTTACATGTAGCACATACCCCCATCAGGTTTTTGCCGCTTATGCTGGCCACATAGTAAAGGTTACTTAAAGTACGGATGAGATCATCCTTAGACATTTTATCAACGTTTTTATTGAGGGAAGTATTTAAAACATCAGTCGTTTTTATTTTAGTGGTTGGATCAAGGGATGATTTATGATTTAAATCTTTTATATAGCTAATAAGTTCCTTATTATTTTTTACTGATTTCTGGTGAGCTTGGGATAGGGAATCTACGGATATACGTGCATACCGGCTAAGTCGGATGGCTTCTGCGTCAGGGATGTTAAAACCTTTAAGGGTATTGGTAAGGAGTTTTTCATTGAAAAGAAGATCTCCCAATTTTAGTACACCGCTTGCCGGACTGGCAAAGGTGGAGGTTATGTTCGTTAGCATAATAAGTGATGAAAGTATTATTGGTTTGATAAAATTCATGGCCGATCCTTCCTTGGTAAAAGACAATAGCGGTTATGTTTAATTTTGCTTTTTTTTTAGGATTGTTGCAAGGGGGAATAAAAAAAGGTCCGACTTAAAGCCAGACCTTTTTGGTTTTCTACTAACGAGTTAAAAAATTATGGTTTATACCAACATAGTGGCCTAACGCCTTTGGTATAACCTGCTTTGCGTGTGCATACTCCCACCGTAGCATCAGCGTCACTGACGTTTGTTTCGTGAGAAATATCGCATAGAGAGGCTTGGAAATAGGTGTCCAGACGACACTGGGCCTTGGGATGATTGTCATCGGTGCGGTTTACAATGCGGGTGTCTGGGGTATCAACATGAACCACGGTAGATCCCTGGCTGGCCACATTAAAGAAATTTCCCAGACTGTTGCCGGCCATGGCGACCCGTTGGCAGAGTGCAGATTCATTAACATGGTCAAACAACTCATTACAGTTTGATGTAATGGTAGATGGAATCGTCATGCTGGCAATAATTTGAATGTTATCATCATTTTCAAAAACTTTTTTCATGCATTTGGTGACTCCCCAATAATCAGATTGGCCTTCATTGGATGCCCATGATCCAAAAAAAGATGCCTTCTTGGGTGCTCCGCCCAGGTGATGGCCGGTTTCATGACAAACGACCAGTGCAAAGCCATCAGGTGTGATGCTGGGGTGTCTGGCCAGTCCACCAAACATGTTGACCTCCATGGTGCGACCAACTCTTCTGGCGTAGGCATTAACTGTCCCGTCATCCCATTTTCTGACCACTTCAAATTTAAAGCCCATATCCTCAATAATGGGGGTATAAACTGCTTCGATCCGATCAATGACATGGTCAAAAATTTCTTTGGTCATTTCTTTGGAAGCCATTTTTGAATTGACCCCGATCCACATATCATTTTCAGGAATAATTCCATTTCCAAAAATTTGGTTTTGTTGAAAGGTGCTTGAGGTGGAAAGAAAAACGGTTGCGGCCAGTGCCAGGAATGTAATATATCTCATTTGTTCCTCCTTGAAAAAGTGAGATTTGTTTTTTTAAAAATTAATCAACTACTCAAGCATGAAATGAGTTTTGAGATGTGTCCATTGGCGGTAAGGAAATATTATATTATTTATTCAAATGATTGGTTATCAAGCTTGATTATATCGTAGGCTGGGGTTTCATAAGGATGATGTTTTTTTAAAGCAGTGATTGATCTTTGTAAATATTTTTCCTCACACACTAATTCAATTTTGACTTCTTTCACGGTTTCAATCAGATTTTCTTTTCCAAGATAGGGACTGCTTCCCGCCAGGGGACGGAACTGTCCAATCCCGACCGATTCAAAGCAACAGCAGTCATAGTTTCCCAGTTTGCCGGCCCCTGCCTCAAATAGTGCATCTTTAACAATTTGAGTGTGGGTGCTTGGTACAAAGACAATTATTTTATACATGTATCTCCATCCTTTTTTAATAGGATTGTAACAAAATCAATCAGGTAAATCTATTTTCTTAGGGGGGAGAGAATATGAGAATACTTGACAAAACAACTAAAGAATAATCAAGAGGTTTCCGATAAAGAGAAAGATGGATTTTTTTACAGGAGTTAACTTATTAACTTACTAAAATTATTTACGATGGTGTTTTTTGGTATTACCTATTTCATCGCAGGTGGTGTGCTTGCGCTAGAGATGCCAAAGGATGAAGTGGCAGTGAAGTTCGGGGAGGTAAAAACTTTTTCTTCACCTCAAAGGATGCATGCGGTGATTGTTTCCGAAACGGGCTTTTATCCTGATAGTATCATGTTGTTTAGGGGAGAACATCTTAAGCTTTTTGTGACTGGGACGACCTTGCAACCAAGTTGTTTGATGATCCCCAGCAAGGAGATTTTTTTGGCCGCAGAAAAAGGTATCATCACGGAGGGGGAGGTCAGCTTTGATCAACCGGGAGTATATGAGTTTTTTTGTCCGTCCAAAAGGAATATCAAGGGCAAAATTGTGGTGATAGAAAAAAAGTTGCAAGCCGATAAGATCAAAAGAGAAGTTGCAAGTAAAAATAAAGTGAAACAGTATTGGTATCCCAAAGATGATCCGGGTTTACTTGAGTAGAGGAATAAATGTCAGTTTTTAATGATGCCATTAACAATTTTTTATTACCCGTCAAAGATTTACTTGATGATGATACGGTCACTGAAATCATGATGAACGGGCCTTTTGAAATTTTTGTCGAAAGAAGAGGATTGTTATACAAGGTTCCCAATAAATTCAGGGATGGTGAGGCGCTGTTTACCGCCATTCGGGCGATTGCTCAATCAGTGGGGAGGTTAATTGATGATGACAATCCCACCCTGGATGCTCGACTGCCTGATGGATCAAGAATCCATGCGGTATTACCTCCCATGTCCAAAGGGGGGCTGAGTGTTGCCATTAGAAAATTTTCCAGGGAGAAGTTAACGCTTAAGGATTTGATTAATTTTGGTTCGCTTTCTCCAGTGGCGGCAAGATTTTTAGATATATGTATTTACCTTGGTAAAAATATTATAGTTTCCGGGGGAACCGGTTCCGGTAAAACCACCTTGCTCAATGTGCTGGGCTCAAGAGTTCCCAAAGAGCAAAGGTTATTGGTGATTGAAGATGCCGCCGAGTTGCAAATTCATGGTAATCATGTGCTTTATTTTGAAACCAGAAAAGAGGACCCTCAAAGAGGAATCACCGAGGTGACCATTCGTGATTTGGTGATTTCGGCCATGAGACTTCGTCCAGATCGTATTATTGTGGGTGAGGTTCGGGGTATGGAAGCGCTTGATTTGATCCAAGTTATGAATACCGGCCATGATGGCAGTATGGGAACTGTGCATGCTAATAATCCACTGGAGTGTTGCACCCGGATTGAAACCTTGTGCCTGATGGGGGATGTAAAAATTCCACCCGATGCCATCAGAAAAATGGTGGGCAGTGCTATGCAAATCATCGTGCAGTGTTCAAGGTATCATGATGGTGGAAGAAGAACTTCTCATATTTCAGAAATTTTAGGGGTGGATGACAAAGGAAATTATCGTAGCCGGGATATTTTTAGATGGCTGCAAACCGGTAAAGATCCTGAAACAGGAATCTACAAGGGCGAAATGGTGCCGTGTAATTATATTCCCAGCTTTTTTGATGATATCGTAGTAAACAAGTTGCCTTTTCCCAAAAACAATTTTTTAACTCCCGAATGGGCCATGAAAATTATTAAATCTGTCTCGTGATGGTTTGAATCAATAAGTTAGGTATGGCCGACCGAAATGCTTTGGCATTTAGGGGTGAGGCTTGAGAGCTATGGGCTAAGGAGAAGGCTTATTATGACGATAATAAGTCAAGGAGAGCTGTTGGTAGGCTATATAGATTAGAGATGGGGGATAAAAGAAAATTGATAGGATTGGTGACGATCTTGTGCATGGCAAGTATCGTGGGAGTTTTATTCTATAATTCGAAGACTATTATTTTAAACGGATGGAAAAAAAATAAAGAGGCGGTGGCAGTCAAGGCCATAGCTGTCAAGGATGAGCATAATCCGGGCAGAACCCTGGCCTCTAAAAATTTAATTTCTTCCAATCCGAAAGTCAATCATCCGACCACCACACCTGCAAGGCCTGTGGTTGAGCAAACGGTTGATGAGTCAAAGGGCCCTAGGCAATTAAAGCAGCCTAGATTAGGTTTCAAAAGAGATGTTTTTTCAAAAGATGAAATTAATTATAAACATCAACAATTGCGACACATCCGAGACAGAGAAAATGAAAAATTTCATAAGTCTAGAGGTTTGTCTTATCAGGAACACCTGGAAGCTGGCAATCTTCCAACTTCTAAAAATGTATCGTTGATGGGAGTGGACGAGGTAACCAGAATCCCTAAATATTTTAGAAAATTTAATTGGGATGGGGCCAAAAGTATTAAAGTGGCCAACATCTGGATGAGCACCACGCTCAATCCGGTGGTGCCTCCCACTTATGCCATTGATGGTGGAAACTCATTGCGCTTTTTGGGTATTTGGGATGGAGGAGCCGTGGAGGTCAATCATGCGGAGTTTGCCCATAAAGTAACAGTGATGGATGGCTCTACGGTGGTGGATGAGCATGCCACGCATGTGGCCGGTACGATGATCGCCAGTGGCCAGTATGTTTATGGTGCCTCTGAATACCGGATACCCGGGATGGCCTACGGAGGTTATCTGGCATCTTTTGACTGGGAAAATGATATTTCTGAATTTGCCCACGCTGCCCTTCCAGGTGGTCTTAATTATGGTTTTGGGGTCACCACCCAGATGTATGTCTCAAATCACTCTTACGGCACAGCGGCTGGCTGGGTGTTTGATGGGGATGAGCACTGTACGGGAGATTGGTATTGGTACGGGAAACCCAGTATTGATCCGGATGAAGATTATAAATTCGGAGCCTATCTCTCCGACGTCCAGTCCATTGATAATGCGCTTTATAATGCCCCTTATCTGGTGCAAACCTGGGCCAGTGGAAATTCGAGAAACGATGAAGGCCCGATGGGGACGATTTGTCCGAAGGCATCGTGGTATGAATATAATTCAAGCGAAGCCTGGGTCCTTAAGTCGAGCAATCCTCCCGATGCCAACAACGCAGAAGGCGGGTATGACACATTAACGCCGGAATCTTGTGCCAAAAATATTATATCGGTAGGAGCAGTTTTGAAGGTTGCTAATTACGCTGGAGCGGTTAGTGTAGTGATGAGTGATTTTTCCAGTTTTGGGCCTACCGATGACGGGAGAATCAAACCTGACATCATTGCTCCGGGAGTGGATATCAGATCAACTTATTACGAGGATTCCACCGACTATGCCATCTTGTCATCTGGAACTTCCATGGCGACCCCTATGATTTCTGGATCAGTAGCGCTTTTGCAAGGACTCTTTCAAAGATATAATCAGAGATATCCACTGGCATCTACGATCAAGGCCCTTATTATCCATACGGCGAGGGAAGCCGGACCTTTTAACGGGCCTGATTATCAATTTGGGTGGGGACTGCCGGATATCGATGAAGCCGCTAAAATTATTTATAACGATTCGTTAACCGGAAAAACCTATATTGTGGAAGGAACGCTTAATCAAGGGGAAGTGGAGGAATATATTGTAAAAACCAATGGGCAACAACCCAAAGTAACCTTGGTGTGGACAGATCCACCCCGGGTTTCCCCTGGAAATATTTTGGATTCACCCATCAAAATTCTCGTCAATGATTTAAATGTGCGGATCATTGATAACCACTCCACTACCTATTATCCATGGAAATTAAATAAGAATTCGCCTACCCTGGCCGCCACCAGGGGTAATAATGATATTGATAATGTTGAAAAAATAGAAGTGACCCAGACCCCGGGTAACAATGAAATATGGAAAATTCGAGTTTCGCATGCAGGTTCCTTGTCAAATGTTCAGGCCTATTCGCTGGTTTATTCCAATTTAGACCCTGCCACCGATGAAGAAAAAATTGCACTTTATAATCCCACGACGAGTGCCACCCTCTCTATTGATGGTTCGGTTGCCAACGTAGATATGGGAAATGTCTTGTCATCATCCACTAAAACCCAAATCTTAAAAATCTATAATACCGGGGCGACTGATTTGGTATTGAGCAACCTGAGCATTAACCAGGCCCTGTTTTCCTACACCATAGATAAAAATCTGATTCCTCCGAACGATTTTGCCACCCTGAGCGTTTTATTTAATCCCCGCGGAAGTGTAGGGAGCTATCTGGCCGCTCTAACGATGACTACTAACGATTCAATTAATCCAAGTTTAACCATCCGGTATAGTGTTCAAAGCAGTGCTTCGCCGGTTCCCTTGATGCAAATAGAATATATAGATAGCACCGGAGGGGGGATTTCCATCTTAAATGGTGGTATCATGACGATTGCTAACAAACGGGCACAATCCCAAGTGTCAGAGACTCATAAAATAAGAATTAAAAGTGTCGGTACAGGGGATTTATTGCTGTCAGCTTTTTCTTCGATGAATACGCCCTTTTCCTGGAATCGACCGGCCAACCGGCAGTTAAGTCCGGATGCTGCTATCGAGCTGAGTTTTACTTTGTCTTTACATACTGCCGGAGAGTACGACCAGATCGTTAGTTTTCAAACTAACGTGGCCGGTGCTGCTAATTTTTCTTTTGGTTTAAAAGCGATTTTAGCTGATGCTTCATTGCCAACGGTGATGCTATACGATCTGGGGCAAAATAGCATAACTCATAATCAAGCGGCTCCTGTGCTGCTTGGTACCACTCCGGCCTTTGAAAGTTCGTTGCATGAATTGACGATCAAAAACGCCGGGAATGTTGATTTGATCTTATCCTCATTTAGCGTAAGCGGTAGTTTTGCCGTCAATTATCAGTGGCAACAACCCCCTTCCAGTCTGGCCGTGGGAGACAGTCTGCCTTTAAAAATAAAATTTGTCGCCGACAATGTGGGAGATTATCTTGCCACCCTAAGTTTTAAGTGGAAAGAAAGTGGGGCCTTGACCGAAAACACTTTTAGTTTTCCGGTGGAGATGAAGGTGAGGGGGATTGCCGAAATCAAGGTGAGCTATAATGGTACCAGTGTTGCCCATAATAATTTTATTCCTCTTGAATTGGGGACGATGTCCACTAAGGATCTGTCGCTTTCCACGAATGAAAGGAGTTTTTTAATCAGTAATACGGGGGGCTCTAAACTGGAATTGACCAACCTCAGCGTGCCACCTCCATTTAATGTAAAAAGTTATCCAGCTTCCTCCTTACTACCTGGTGAAAATACCACTTTAAAGATCAAATATGGAAATTATTCACAAAGGCAATATAGTGGACATATCAGGTTTAATACGAATCTAAGTGCCACGCCTGAATTTGCCCTTTTGATATCTACCAAATTAACCGGACCGGCGCTTTTACTAAATTACCAATCCGAAGGGGTGTACCGGGAAAAATATAATTTCTATTTATTAAATACAGGGTACGAGGAAGATTTGGAGATCATCAATATTGCGGTACCTGCTGGATTTGTCCAGTCTGAAATAGGTGCGACGACCCTGGCGCCGGGGAATTCGTCAGTGGTTCGGATCAAGATGGATGAATCCATGGGATCAGGATACAGGAGTGGTATCATCAGGTTTTTTACCAATGATCCGCAAAAACCTGAAATCGCCATTACTTTGACGGCCGGGGATATAAGTGCTGGAGTGATAGGCCAAGACCCCCAAGGGGAGCAAAAGAAAAGTACTAAAAATACTCCAGTGGTTGGATGTGGGACGATTGACAACGATCATAATCAAAATGATCCATCAAATCAATTACCTCTGATTGGTCTGGGTTTTATATTGATGCTGCTGCTTATCAGATTCTCTACTTTTTTTAGAGTGTTTTTCAATTAAATCAAAATAGACGAAATTATGGTGATCTTCTATGATAACTTAAGAAGTATGGGAAAGATTATTGTAGCACTGATTTTACTGAGCTGGGGAGAATGGATTATGGCCAACACGTTTTTGCGTCAACAACATGATATTTTCTTGTGGGTCGGTTCACCTAATCAATTTTTTCTTTATTCCAAGCGACCTGTTTCGGTGGAACAGATGGGAATTTATGACCATGAGGACCGGAATTATAAAATTAAGTCAGTGGAAAGTGGACATGATCGGCTAACGATTAATTTACAAGACAAGGTTGATTTTACTAAAAATTATTATTTGAAAATAGCAGATGAAAAAATTTGGGCCTATTTGAGCATGGAGGTCATTGAAAATCATTTTGCTTATAATATTAAAGATCTGGGGGCCCGCTTTAAAGGCCATGAGGTGACTTTAAAGTTTTGGTCACCACCTGCCACTTTGGTAAAAATAAATATTTTTAAACAGGACGCCCATACCAAAATTTTTGAAAAGCTATTAAGTCGCAGGGAAAAAGGTATATGGTATGGTAAACTAACTCCCCAAATGGTGGGGGTGAATAGTTTGGATGGGCTTTATTATACCCTGGAGGTGACCAGTTACCAGGTGACTCATACGGTGCTTGACCCTTATGCCTTATCCCTCTCGGCATTTTCGCCAGATGGGAATGAATCAGTGCCCAAAGCCGCCTTTATTGATTTGGACAAGTTGAAAAAAAACCGGCCCAAAAAAATAGCGATGGGAGGAGCTTGCGATTTTATAGGTTATGAGGCGCACGTTAGAGACTTTACTATTGATCGGGAATTGGAGATTCCCATCCAACTTAAGGGTACTTTTCCTGGCTTTGAAAAAGTGGTACCTAGTATTGCGAAACTGGGGGTAACCCATATTCAACTGATGCCAGTGCAAAACTTCTACACCGTGAAAGAACATCTAAAAGATTATCAAAACGCAGATATTCCCACCGGAGAAATTAATTATAACTGGGGATATGATCCCCAACATTATTTTGCCTTGGAGGGGTGGTACTCCACTAATCCAAGTGATGCCTATAAACGGATTAGTGAATTTTTATCCTTGGTTGATACCATTCATAAAAACAAAATGGGAGTGATTATTGATGTGGTCTATAACCATATTTTTGAATTTGCCAGATTGGAAGAGGGGGCCCCAGGGTGTTATTTAAGACGAGACCAGTTGGGTAACGTTTCCTTTCACACTGGTGCTGGGCCTAGTGTGGAAAGCCGGAATATCATGGTGAGAAAACTGATTATTGAGTCGCTTATGTATTTTAAAAATTTTTTGGGGGTGGATGGTTTTCGATTTGATTTAATGAATTTTCTTGATCACCAGACCATGCAGGAAATTAGAAAACATCTGGGGCAGGATACGATCCTATATGGGGAGGCATGGAACTTCACCGATTTGCCGCCGGAGATTGCCACAACCAAAAATAATCTACCGGCCCAATCTGATCTTTCCGTTTTTAATGATTCCAGCCGGGATGCTTACACCGGCAGAATGCATGCGCAGGGGTATGTGCAAGGGGTTTTCGGGAACGCCTTTCAAGTGCGTGCGGGAATTATCGGGGCAATTCAAAATAATTATTTTGATGACGATCAGGTTGCCCGCGACTCCTACATGCGCTTTGCCAGTTCACCTTCTGAAACCATTAACTATTTAACTATTCATGATGGGTTCACCCTTTGGGACAAGCTCAATCTTTCGGCAGGAGGAGATGCCTCTTATCGGAAACGACTGGTTAAAAATGCCCTGGGTTTGCTTTTTACTTCGCAGGGGAAAATTATTTTGGAAGGCGGAACTGAAATGGGAAGGAGCAAACCGTTGGCGGCCAATGATCCTCATCCTCAGCGGGCACATACCAGTGATCTGGTCAGTCCGGAAAACCATATTGTTTATTTTCATGAAAATACTTATATGTCACCTGACTTCACCAATATGATCAACTGGACCAGGGCCTACGATTTTGTGGATGTTAGCGATTATTTAATCGGACTTATAAAATTACGCCGAAGTTTATCGGCACTTCGTTATGAGAGTGCCCAATCCATCACCCAAGGACTTTCCTTCATTTACGGGAATAAAATGGTTGCCAGGGATAAAAAAGTTGAACTTGCGTTTTTTCAAGATAAAAAATTAGAGACCCTGAAACTCCAATTTATTAACGCTCCCAGGTCTATCCGTAATAAACAGGTTTATTTAGCTGGAGAAATTCATTCTATTAATGACTGCCCCTCACCATCCAAAAATCCGCTGGAGAACCGGTTTCATTTCTGGGTGAATGATGATGGAGTGGGGGAGATTGTTTTTACTAGACCGGATATTGAGCAATTTGATTTGGCATCCTGGGGAGATGATCAAAAATTACAATTTAAAATTATCCAAACTCCCGGGCAATGGGATTTCCCCAGTGAATCCTATACAGAATTTGGGCACAATCTGGTGGCGTTATCAGGTATAACTAGTGAGGGGAATGCGGTGATTGATTTATCCGTGGTGGATTATGGATCGGATCATTCATCTAATATCCCGGCCGCTCAAATTGTTTATTTGCTGGATAATACATTGGAAAACAACTATGCATCTTCGATTGAACCGCTTGATTATAAAAAAATCCTGGTCATCCATAATGTTTCCAGTGAAAAATATACTTTTAATTTAAATCAAATTGAAGGAACCGGAAACTTTGATATTTTAGTCGATGATCAGAAGGCAGGAGTAGTGGCATTACATGATAGCACAGTAAAACTGTCGGATAATTTGGTTACAGTTTTGCCCCACTCAACTACCGTTTTAGGCAGATAATGCTCTTTTTTTGAAAAAAAATACAAAAACTTTAATTTAAATTCATAATCATCCGATTAAAAACACATGTCAGGAGTGATTAATTTATACGGAGAGTGTTATGAATAAGCTAAGTTTTTTATTATGTATTTTACTGATGGTGGGACTTTTATCATGTTCATCCAAATCATCCCAGGATGATAATCTTACCGAGGATGCCAGCGTGATTGAAATGGCCCAGGATGATTCGGAAACCTTGGAGATTGCTGAAGACAGTATCAAGGATGAAGGTGCAACCGAAGAGAGTATAAAAGAAGATGCCCAAGCCTTACAAGAGCCACAAGAAAATATGGCCGAGGCCATGCCGGCAGCTGCCGAGGCATCCTCTATAAAAACCTCCGGTATTGAAAATTATGAAGTCCAGGCCGGGGATACTTTGATGCTGATTGCTTTTAAAATTTATGGTGATTACCTTAAATGGAGAAGTCTGGCCGAGTTAAATAATGATAAATTAGCAGGCAACTATAATTTGGAAAAAGGTATGCAACTTAAATATGAATCACCGGCCAGCAGATTTAATTGGAATCCTGCAGGTGATCCTTATTTGATTGCCAGAGGAGACACCTTGGGTAAGATTTCTACCAAATTGTATAATACTCCAAAGCATTGGCAGGATATCTGGGAAAATAATAAACCTATGATCAAATCACCATCACTGATTTTTGCCGGGTTTACTTTATATTACTTACCACTTAGAGATTTAGCTTCAAGATAACTTTAAAATATATTATATTTTAATAGCAGGTTTTAAAGCAGACTGGATGATCCGGTCTGCTTGTTTATTTTTTATGGAAAATAAAAAAATTAAAATTGGCATGTTTGATTCAGGGGTCGGTGGGCTTAGTATATTAAGTGACGTCCATGAATTAATGACTGACCTTGAGGTTTATTACATTGCGGATAATGCTTTTTGTCCTTACGGTGAAAAAAGTGAGATCCAGTTGGTGGAGAGGGCCACCGAGATCACCCATTTGCTTTTACAAAAAGATGTCCAACTGATTACCTTGGCCTGTAACACGATAACAGCAGCGGCGATAAAAAAATTACGAGAAAAATTCAGCATTCCTTTTGTGGGAGTGGAACCTTATTTGAATGCCTATAATAAGGAAGAAGAAATCAAGGAACTTTCCAAGCTGGCGGTGCTTACCACCAAATACACCGCATCTTCTGAGAAGTTTTGGAGTTTAAAAAATCGTCTGGACCCACAGAACAGGATTGTCCATGCCACCAGCGATAAATTGGCCATGCTGATTGAAGATATTTTCAATACTGGGTTTGATCATGATAAAAAAAAATTGGTGGAGCAGGAACTTGCTCCGCTGAAAGACCAGGGTTTTACTCACGTTATTTTAGGGTGTACCCACTACCCTTTGATAAGTTCTTTTATTGAAAATTATTTATCAGTCAAGTGTATTGCGCCCGGAAGACATGTAGCACTTCGCATACAGGACCTTTTAATCCATCAATTGCATTATCAGCCAACCGATACTTGTTTACCTGATTTTTGGTATTTTAATACCCTTTTTGGCACCTGGGGCAAAAAAAAGCATCAAAAGATCGAATTGATGTAACAAAATTTCCCAAAAATACGAAAAGAATTAAACGTGAGAAAGGGGTTATTTAGTGGTCAGTTTTTCCAAAAATCACAATATAACATCCTATTACCTGCTGGACATGTATCTGATGTCCACTTTTATTATTTCTGTTTTTATGTGGGTGGGGAGCTATTGGTTAAAGGATCATTTTTTTTATGATGGTTTTTTTGTCACCTTTTTTCTGGTTACTAATTATTATTATTTTATAAATGGAATAGGTTGGTCAAAATTGACTTTAGATAAGATTCAGTGGCCAGGCCTTTTACTCCTGCAAATATTTTGTCTCTTTGGCCAGGCCCATGTGACTGGCAATCTGACCATTATTTATCTGAGTGTGATCCCGGCCTCTTTTGGTCTTTTTTTCTTTTCTTCTAAAAATGAGTGGCCGATTTCGGGTTATAAAAAAGGGGTGGTTTTACTTTTAATCGTGGCGTTTACTTATTTGATTATAAATAGCTTGACCCAGAAGACGCTTTTTACGGTAGGTGATTTTTTTTATTTTTGTCTTTTTTTAATGTGGGGGGCAAGTATCATTATCTGGGGCCAATATCATCTCCATGAAGAAAAAAAATCCCTTTTTGATATTTTTCTCACAGGCATCAAGCCTAATTCTGAACAGGAATTGAGCGACTGGCCTCATGATCGTTTATTTTTTCATGATTTAATTAACCAGACTCATGGGATTGATCTTTTTTTAAATCAAAAAATGTCCCAAAAAACCCACCTGGCATACGAAGAAATGGAAATCTTACGGGATGAGATCCGGCTGGTGCAGTCTCTTTTGCAAAATCATTACGGTTATTTTCATAAAAACCTCTTTGGTAGAAGTGATTATGTCAGTATCGGGCAGATGAAAAAAATGATCTTTCGCATAGCTAATATATATCTGCCTGACCAGCTGGTTTTTAAATCTTTTACGTTCCAGGGATTTTTTCAAGATGAAGGTCCAGAAGAAATGTGCTTGGTCCATTACCCAACTTTTTGTAGAATCTTTACTAATTTAGTTAAAAATCTAAATGAGGTGAACACCAATCATGTGGAATTCTTTTTTGGCCATACCGAGGAAGAATTAATGATCCATGTAAAAAACAAGGTGTGTTACCTGAAAGATGATGAAGAGAACATGGTAAAAAATTTAAAAGACATTATTCTTGGGGTGAACCATGGAATCAATGTTAACCGGGAAAGTGGCCTGGGAATGGAATCCATTGCCCATCTGGTAAAAAAATATGAAGGAACATTTCATTTTGAATTACAAGGTGAATATTGGGTCAATCAAATATCTCTGCCCTTTATAAAAGGTGAAAATGTTTTGATCGGTAAATCTAAAAAGAAAGCGGCATAAATACATTTTTCCCTTTTTACAAAATTAAAAGTTCGAGTTACCCTAGAGGGAATGAAAACATTTAGATTATTTTTTTATACGGGCGCTTTCTTTTTATTCCTTTATGGCCTTCAAAGCATGGCCTTTGATGAACCAGATGCTCCTAAAGATGGCTTTTGGGGACCCCTTCCATCCTATCGTTTAAAGTCGGAGACCATCCGTCATCGTAGTTTTGAGTTAGGCCTTGAAGGGAATTATTTTTCCACGACCGGTTATTTTAATGAGGAGGGGGAAAAGATCAATCTCAACGATAATGATAGCTTCAACAAGTTGGATCTACTTTTGTTTGGTGGTTATGGTTTTGGTGAAAATTTTGATATGTCGCTAGGATTTTTATACCGGACGAATAAATCGGTTAAAGCCGAGAACGATATTTCTGCTTCAGGGATTGAATCTATCTCGGTCGAAGGCAAATATAAGGTTGATCTTTATGAAAAGTTGACCATGGCAATTAGTCTTAGTTTCAAGGAAAAAATGTACGAAAATGATCCGGAAACATCCGGCTTGGGCAGAGAAAAAATGATTTTAGGTGATGATGGCCGTGAAATGATGATGAAGGGTATATTAACTTATCAAAGAACTTCAAAAAATTATTTTACCGGAGAAATGGGGTATAGATCCTATATGGCGGAGAATCTTAGCGCCAATCTTCCATGGTTGATAGAGACCTCTTGGATTCAGCCACGGTTTGCGCTCATCCTGGGTTTGCGTGGTATTATGTCAATGGAAGAAGATGAGGGTCTTCCCCGTACGGCGTTTAATCAAGGGGCCACCACCTTGTATAATGCGGTCAATCCGTCTTACACAGAACCATTTCTGGGGGTCAATTTTCTCACCGGACAGACTCGTTTTGGGTTGGAACTTTCCCAAAGAGTGATGGGTTCCAATACAGACCAAGGTTATACGATTGCTGCTTCGCTGACCTGGAATTCATCCAATGAATCAAAAAAAGATCGGATTAAAATCCAGTCAGTGAAAGAATATAGTATTGAGGCAATGGTGACCCAAGTGTCTCCCAGGGGATTGTTTGTAAAAATCGACAAAGGGGTGTCTAGTAACGTGGAAAAAGGTGAAAGCGCAGATATATACATGACCAATGAACTTGGTGGAAATGTTTTGCTTGCCACCGGAATTGTTTACGATACTGGAGTTGATTCGGCCATTATCAAACTTACCAAAAAATACAAAAATATAAGTATTAAAACGGGTCATGTGGTGAGATTTAAATAATGAATTGCTCTCTATTTGACACTTGAAGGTTTTAAAAAAACAGTTAAGATGAAAGAAGAGAAGATAAGTACAAAAATTCAGGAGAATATATGTTTATCAGGATTTTAGGTTTTTTGTTGCTAGGCCAGATCGTTTGTAATGTTTATGCCAAAGACTTTGCCAACCAATATACCTCCTTTAGTCTGCCAGAAGGCTGGGAGTGCGGATTGGAAGGGTCTGAGTGGGTTTGCCAACATACCAACAAGGATAGAAAAAAAGAAGCGATTATTATTTTAGCGGCGAAGATCAGAGGCAGTCAGGATAATATTACCGATTATATGAGCTATTTGAAAAAAGTCAAATCCTTTACCCTCCCCGGTGGTAAAACCCAGTATAGTGAACCCAAGTATACCACTCAAAAAACCATTCATAGTCATCCGTGGATAGATTCGCTTCACCTGGCTTCCGAAGTGCCCGGCTTCTACACTCGCTACATGGCCACGATCAAAGAAGATCTGGGAATTGCGGTGACCTTTTCCGTGGCTAAAAGCCATTACAATGAATATCAAGGGGTCTTTGACCGGATCATAGAAACACTGCGGGTTTTTAGAGATAAATCCAAAACTTCTGATCAATATACGGCCAAAGGTGCCAGGGGCAGTTTACTGGGAGAGTCGGGTATTTATGATCCAGATGCCAACAACCTGGATATTCAAAAACAAAAACAAGGAAGACGCAGTACTTCCGCTGCAGCTGAAGCGGGATCATACCTGATTATGCTGCTTATTTTAGGTGGAGTTGGTTATTATCTCTACTCAAAAAAGAAAAAGAAAAAGAAAAATAAATAAATAGTAATTAATTTCATAGGCCCTCATGCAGGGCCTTTTAATTTGGTGGGTAAGAACTGCATGCTATAAGGGGACGGCAAAGTTTGTTATGATTATCACTGAAAGATTCAGGGAGAGTGGGTTTTGATTAAGGTTAAATTGGGGTTGATATTATTGATAGGCGTTTTGTTGTCTTTTTCTTTTAGGGTTCAGGCAGCAGATCCTGTTAATACCAAAAATCGTTCTTGCAGGGTTAAAAACGAACAGGATCAAGGTGGCAACCCTTACCCGAAGGGATATTATAAGATCCGTCGGGGACTGAAGGTGAAATTGATTTCAGATAGTAAAGCTCCATTGGACACTAAAATTTCGGCCAATGCTGATAATCCCAAAATTGTATATGTCGAGGATGCACCAACCAATGATTCTTATCTGATAATGAAAATATATGATGATAAGCACTCGCCAATAGCGGAGAGTTATCTGGTGGATTGCAATCATTTTTATCTATCTAAAGCTGATCATGAAAAAGAAAATGCTTTTGAATACCGAAAAAAAATGTTTGCACCTATCCCATATGACTTTCCCAGCGATATGTTACCAGTGGCGCAAACGCCGGAGGAGCGGCTGCAGGTATTAGGCGAGATTAATTCAAAGGATGATCCTTCTTCAAATCTGCCCTGTTGTGATGGGCAGGATGACGGGATTATCAGCTCACAACCAATTTTTAGCAGTTCAAAATCCAAAGATGAATTGGATCAATATTTTGCTTGCTACAGGCATAATGGGCAACATCATAATGATTATCTGAAAACATATCGTCCGGCCCTTAATAAAATGTCTTCGATGATGTATAACATTCTTGCCAATGAAACCAATGATCCAGGGGTTAATGAACAGGATATTGATGCAGTACTAAAGTGTAATTTGTATAAGGAGTCTTTTCATTGGCGAGGAATTGCAAGTCCAACCGGGGCACAGGGATTGGGACAATTTACAGGAGATGGGCTTTCCAAAGTCAATAAAATTTTAAGTAGGATTGCGGATTATAAGGAGATGGATTTTGAAGAGATGCGCCAAAAATTGGACGAAGAATTTTATAACGACCATGTTAAGTTTAATGATGAAAGAAAGGCGATAGAAAGCCAAATTGATAAGATCGAAATAGAATTAAAAACTTTGCCAGTCAACAAGGAAAATAGCAAAAAAATTGCCAATTTTAAAACCCAAATTATCACCCTGGTTCAAAAAATTACCAAATTGGAAGCTATCATGTCAGAGGACTATAATAAGAAAGTGGCGCTGTTAGAAACAGATCAAATAAGTCATTCTAAAGTAAAAAAGCTTAAAGCGATGTGGGATGGCTTTTGGGAAGGCCATCAAGCAAAGAAATTTAAAAAGCCTGATTTGAGTAAAGTCGTCGATTGGGACTCACCAAACGCTGATTTAATGACCACTAAAGACTTTTTAGGCAAGAACAAGAATTATGCAATAGCTTTTTTATATTCTTCGATGACTATTATGGATGATTATTTGGATTTGGATGAAATTATCAAAACGCATAATGCTGGTAAAAATGCTCAGATTGCAGATCAACCGTCCTTTCTAGAAACATTAATTGGTGCCACGGGGATGTATAATATGGGCCCGCAGGGGTTTAAGAACCGTGCTATGACTAGTAAAAACAGTACCAGATTTGAAGATTGGATAAAAAATATTAAACAAAGTGACCTTCCAAATGATCGGAAAAGTGAAAATGTCAATCATCTCGTTAGCAATAAAAGATGTGCCGAGTCTGGAAAGAATTACCAGCCATGCGCAAGCGAGGGCGGCTACACCAGTAATAAGGAACCAAAGTGTAACTGGACCAAAATGCCTGAGATGCCGCCTAATCGATCAGTATGTGAAAAGACCAAGCTACCAACACCAACACCAAGGTGTATTGATATCAAGATAAGGAATTACGAATGTACAACCAAATAATGATGTTTTTTTTAATTTTTGGGTTAGGTAGCTGGAATATTTATTCCAGTGAGTTGGATAAGTCTTTTGAAAAATTAACCAGTAATTGCCACCAAACAGATTTTTTAAAAAATTTAAATGAGGCCAAGGAAGGGTTTGACCAGGTGTTTTCCCAATTGTCCAATGCCAAGTTAAATGCATTAAAAATGGAAGAAACTGAAAGTAAAAAGAATATGCTTTGGAACTATCTTAGAATTTTATTTCCTTATAAAATGCCTAAGACTGATTTGACCAAGTTTAATTATATGGAATGTTACATGCAATTTGACAAGCTGATGAAGGAATTTACCGTGACCAATAATTCCAAGTGGAAAGTGTGTTTACGGGCTTTTTATAAAGATAATCTGCCTGAATTTGAAAAGAAACTTTTTAAGTGCACCGATCAGTTGGTGGCAAGTCCGACCATTTTGAAAAAATAAAAAAGGGAATCTCATGATTCCCCTTTTTTTATGATCATTTAAATCGGGACTTTTATTTACCCAGTAAATTGCCGGCCAGGAAGGCGGTGGCAAAGGAGATAATGGCATAGAGTTCGGGAAAAACCGCCAGGATCAGGCCTTTACCAAATGCATCCTGTCCGTTGGCAATGGCATTGATGGCGTTGGCGCAAACTTTGCCTTGATAAATAGCAGACACCAGACAGGCGATACCAACGGTTAGCCCTAGTCCTAGTAATCCGGTTCCTTGAAATAAAGTCATTTCGGGCGTTAAATATTTTTGTAAAATAAAAAAAGCGGCAAATCCGTAAAGTCCCTGGGTACCGGGGAGTGCTGATAAAATCATGAAGTTTCCAAAACCGTCCTCTTTTCTTTTGAGTGCACCGAGGGTGGCGCTTCCACCAATGGATGTACCAATGGCACTACCGCAACCAGAAAGAAACACCATCATGCCAGTTCCAATCCATCCTAAAATTAAAGCAGTTGTCATAAAATAAGCTCCTTTTTATTTAATAATTTATGCGTTTTATTATTTGGTCTTTTTAAATGGAGAATATGTTCGGCCTCCACCTGCAAAGCCTGCATTTTTATAAAATTCTACAAAAGTAAGTCTCAGTGGGTGTACGAAAGAACCAAGTGAGGCCAGTCCGAGATTGGCAGTATGCCCAACCGTGACAAACACGATGAAAATGACATAATTTAAAACTGGAATGGGGATTTTTAAAAACTCTGAGCCGATAGAGTTGATAACAAACCCTAAAATTCCGGAAGAAATTCCCAGTGCAAATAGGCGGATGTAGGAAAGCAGATCCCCTAAAAAGCCGGTAAGTGCATTATATAAGGCCCATAAACCTTTAAGTGGTCTGATATAAACCTTGGCATGAACATCATTAAAAAAGAATACCAGGAAGAGCCCCAAACTCATGCCGATGCCGATAGTTCCGCTGGAAGAATTTTTCGCCTGTTTGATCAAAGCGTAGCCAATTTTAAAAGTTGGATCTCCGGCATTTTCTGGGGTCTGGGTTTTAAGATACCACAGTACCAAAAAGATAAAGAAAATAAAAAAGCCCAGAGGAGAGAGTGATGCCCAGACACCTTCTTGAATCCATTTGTTAATAGCTTGTACAATGGTTCCAAATAAAATTTGGAAAAGACCGATCATTAAGGCCAGATAAAACATATGTTCCGAGGTGAACATGGCCATGTCACTCATGATAGGGAGTTTGGTTTCAAAGAGGTTGATCCCCACAAAGGTTCCAGTGAGAATTCCCCAAAAAGTGGTGGAGAGCCCCAGAAAAATTCCCAGCGCAAAAATGGGACGAAGTTTTTTAAATTTAAAAAAACCGACTAAAAAAAGCAGTGACATGAAAAGACCGTAGCCAGAATCGCCCAGGCACATGCCAAAAAACATCACAAAGAAGGGGGCAAAGAAGGGAGTTAAATCCAGTTCGGCGTAAGCCGGAAGCATAAACAATTTGGTAATCGGTTCAAAGAGTTGGTTGAATTTATTGTTTTTAAGTAAAATAGGGACTTTATTGTATTCGTCTTTTGGAATATTTTTTTCAATGATATAAACCAGGTTTTCATCCCGGGTTAATTCATTTTCAAGAACCATGGATCGGTTTTCGGGGATCCAGCCGATTAAGGTTGAGAAACTTTCGTGGTAATCAGTCAATCCGCTTTTCGCTTTAAAAAAATCGATTTTATCCAGATATTGGTTTAAGGATGCTTGGACATGGTTATAGTATTTACCAAGCAGATTGTTTTTTTCAACTAGATCTTTTTTTTCGTTGCGCAGTTTCGCTATTTTATTCCTGACTTCCGAGAGGGAAAGGTTGGGAAGAAGGGTTTTTTCCATAGGGAGTTCGCCGATACGGTCGGGGTCATAACTACGGTTTACAGTGACCAGATAAATTTTATCACCAATTTGATTGATGATTTCATGGGGGATTTTGTCCAGCTTGAGGGAGTCCAGTTTATTCAAGGTGGTGATATAGTAATTTAAAGTGATCCCTGATTCTTCCAGTTTACGCAAATCATCGGCGTTAGTATTACCCCATGGCATGAGCAAGGATTCAAACCGCAGCAGTTTGGCCTCTTCTTGATTGCGTTCTTCAATTTGATCCCGGTAGGCAAAGTGTTTGGCTAAGACTTCCTTGATATCGCCTTGGTAGATTAATTGATCGGGGGGTGGTTCTTTAAAGTGACGGTTAAAAGCCTGAACCTCCTGGATGAAGTGTATATCGTCATGAATGAGGGATTGGTCGATCTCTCCGTGTTCGATATGAATCACTCCCAGGTTTTGTAAATGACCAAGCACTTCACTTACGTTATGATTTCTAATAACCAGGTAGAGCTTGTTCATGGTTTCAATCATAAGACTGCCGCCTTTCTTTTCTTGACGATTTTCTGACTGGCCCGATCCAGATTTTCTTCATCCGCTAAAAATCGTTTTATTTTGATAATGGCCTCTTCAAAGGCAGGAATTTGCACCTTTTCGTATAAATTCACTTTTTGAGTGGTTTTTTTCCTGGCGTATTCCAGGATTTCAATTTTTTTCTGTTCAATTTTTAAAATAATTTTTAATTTGGAAATATGTTTAACCAGTTCAGCTCCGTCCAAAAACCAGGAAGGATTATTAAAAATGCTGAAATCTTTTAGGTCAAACTCTACCTCATCCAGCGTGGGGATTTTCACCCCGGCAATTTTTTGGGCATGGACTTTAAGTCCTTTGACTGAGATCAAATCCTTATACTCGGTAAAAAGAGGCAGCATGGGATTGATTTTTTCCAGTTCCAGGCGCAGATCTTCCTTCAGTTTTTTAAGTCCATCTTTGTATTTTTTAACTTCTGCCCGAAGGGCCGATTCTTTATTTTTAAGCGTAGGTAAGGCCTTATAGCGCTGCTTTAATTGTTTTTCAATCTTTTGCAGTTCAGTTTTATTATATTGAAACTTTAAGGCCATAAGAATAATCCTTTAAAAATTAAGTTTCCTTCCAGTATTTATCAATGAGCACTTGCTTGATGCCAATTTCATGTTTACCAAAATATTTGGCAAATAGGCCCCAGCAATGCTCTAACATGGCATCCACGGTGATATTGATATCAATGGCCAGAATGTTTTCAGAGTAGTCTTTGGCAAAGTTTAATGCCCGCTTGTCATAGTCACTTAAATCAAAACCATTTTCCAATTTGGTTTTGGCATTGGCCGCATCCGAATAGAGGCGGACACAGGCATTCATGACCTGGGGGTGATCTTCCCTGGTTTTTTTGCCTATGACCAATTGTTTGAGTCGTGACAATGATCTAAATGGATCAACGATAACCTTGGAGACGTCGGTATCCATTCTCAGGAACAACTGGCCTTCAGTAATATAGCCAGTATTATCTGGAATGGCGTGGGTGATATCCCCACCAGACAGGGTGGTGACTGCTAAAATAGTGATTGATCCCCCGGATTGAAATTGAGCGGCTTTTTCATAGATTTTGGCCAAATCAGAATAAAGCGATCCGGGCATAAAATCCTTGGTGGGAATTTGATCCATTCGGTTACTCACGATAGACAGGGCATCACAATAAAGGGTCATATCGGTAAGCAGTACCAAAACTTTTTCATTTTTTTCCACCGCAAAATATTCAGCAGCACACAAGGCCATATCAGGAATCAAAATACGTTCAACCGGTGAATCATCGGTGGTGTTCATAAAACAAACAATTTTATCCAGCGCTCCGGCATTATCAAAAACATTTTTATAGTAAAGGTAATCATCAAAGAGCATGCCCATGCCGCCTAAAATAATTTTATCAACATCGGCCCGGAGAGCAACGTCGGCCATAACTTGGTTAAAAGGTTGGTTGGGATCGGCAAAAAAAGGAATTTTCTGTCCTGACACCAGCGTATTATTCAGGTCAATACCGGCAATACCTGTGGCGATGAGTTCGCTGGGCTGTTCTCTTTTCACTGGATTTACGGTAGGTCCGGCTATTTCAACGATTTTGCCATCAATGGCCGGTCCGCCATCAATGGGTTCACCGTAAGCATTAAAGAATCTCCCGCATAGTTCGTCACTCACTTTCAAAATCGGTGGGTGCCCTAGAAAAATTACTTCGCTATTGGTGTAGATACCGCTGGTTCCCTGAAAAACTTGCAAAGTCACTTCGTCACCAACAATTTTTACCACCTGTGCGGGTTTTCCATCCACCAATGCCATCTCTTCATTGGAGATTCCTTCTGCTCTTACCGTACAAGTTGCCTTGGTGATGGTGACTAAAGAAGTAAAGACCTTTTGAAATGCTTGTGTGTTCATTCATTTTCTCCAGCGATTCTTTTTTCGGCCATAAACTCATCGAGTTTGGTTTTATATTCATTAAATTCTTCTGATTCAAATTTGGAATAGTTCATTTGCTTTAAAAGATTGATGATGTTTTTAAAGAAGTGTTGAACTTCTTCAAAACCTTTGAAATCAAATTTTGCATTACAAATGTCGAGAATAAATTCCATCATGTATTTTTGTCGCTCGATGGGGGAATAGCAGTCAATCTTATCAAAGGCATCCTGTTGCAAAAAGGCAAAGTCAATCACTTCTGATTTCCAATACCGGTCATGGTATTGAATAGGGACCGAGTCATCACCGAGGATGTTGATTTGCTCGTAAGCTTCCTTACCTCGGAGAATATAATTTTTGGCCTTTAAAACGTTGTCGATCCAATTTTTAGCAATATGTTCTTTCATATATTCTTGGACACCCTCGTATTCAAGATATTTGGAATAACTATCCACGGGATCAACGGCAGGATATCTTTTAGAGTCTGCCCGTGATTGCGCAAGTGCATAGAAACATCGGGCGGCTTTTTTGGTGGCTTCAGTTACCGGCTCTTTTAAGTTTCCACCAGCCGGGGAGACGGTACCTATGAAAGTAATGGAGCCAGTTTTGCCGTTGTTTAAAACCGCATATCCGCTGCGGGCATAAAAACTGGAAATAATAGCGGTGAGGTCCATGGGGAAAGCATCAGGTCCCGGGAGTTCTTCCATTCTGTTGGAAATTTCTCTAAGCGCCTGGGCCCATCTGGAAGTCGAGTCAGCCAGGAGTAAAACTCGAAGTCCCATTTGACGGTAATATTCTCCAATGGTCATGGCGGTGTAAACCGAAGCCTCTCTGGCGGCAACTGGCATGTTGGAGGTATTGCAAATGATAATGGTTCTTTCGATTAATTTTCTGCCGGTGCGTGGATCTTCCAGTTCGGGAAATTCTTTGAAAATTTCCACCACCTCGTTGGCCCGTTCCCCGCAGGCAGCCACAATAATCAAATCCGCGGAGGCATACTGGGAAATATTATGTTGTAAAACAGTTTTACCGCAACCAAATGGTCCTGGAATGAAACCGGTTCCGCCTTCCATCATGGGATTGAGAGTGTCCATGATACGAATGCCGGTTTCCAGCATTTTAAAAACCCGCTTTTTTTCCTTGTAAGCGCTAATAGGGAGATAGACAGGCCACCTTTGATACATGCTGACTTCTACCTGCTCATCGCCATCAATCTTTTTCAAGGTGCAGATGGTATCTTTGACCCGGTAATGTCCTTTGGATTTAATGGAGGCTATTTTATATTTTCCCTTAAGATGAAAAGGCACCATGATTTGATGGTCAAACCAGTTTTCTTTAACGTGTCCCAGCCAATCCCCGGCGGTTACCGTGGCATTTGGTTCCAAGGAAGGGATAAATTCGTATTCTTTCTCCAATTCAATCGCAACATTATAGCTTCCCCGTTTTAAAAAGGTGCCTTCGATCTTGTCCAAGTCATTTTGGAGTCCGTCCAAGTTCTTAGACAAAAGTCCTGGTCCTAAAATTACTTGTAGCATATTGCCGGTGAATTCCACTGGATCACCGACTTTAACCCCTCTGGTGCTTTCAAAAACTTGAATATTCACCAGTCCGCTTTGGACTTTGATCGCCTCTGCCATTAATCGTTCCCCGGTCTTTGAACAGGTTACATAACAGATTTCCTTATTCATAACGGGGGCGTTTATCTTAACGCTAATGAGGTTTTGAACAATTGCAAAGACGCTTCCTTTTCTGGTTTCAGTTGTCATTACTTGGGCCTTCCTTAGTTATTTAAATCCTTGAAAATGTTTTGCTCGTTGGATAATTCATCGGTTATTTTTTCAAAAATCTCCTGACCTTTTAATTCATCAAATGCCACTTTTCTATAGAGCAGAAATAATTTGAGATAAAAGGCGATAATTTGATTGATACTAAAATAATCATAAGTTAATTCTTCATCAATAAATTTAAAACGCATCTCAATGAGTTTTAGTTCCCGATCATGCAGATTGTTTTTTTCAAACATGTCCAGATAGGTGTGAAGCCAGTCGTAGTTATAGCTCAGTCCAAAATCAGGAGAGTTATTGGTTAACAGATTATCAGATAAAGGATGGAGGGGTAAAATGTTTTTGGCCCGGTCAATATTGAATTTACGCACGGACAAAGCGGTGGAAAAATTTTTCAGATCATAATCAAATTGGATAAATTTTCGCAAAAAGGGGTAGGGCAGCGATAAAAGATAATTGTAATAATAAATGGTGAGTTCGTTTTCCAGACTATAATAGGGATAAGTTCTTTCGTTATAATTTCTTTTTTCTAAAAAATTTTTCTGGTAGGGTAAAAGATTTTGAGGATCTTTGATTTCTTGTACCAGTTCATCCCTACTAAAGTTTCCAAAGGGATAGAACTCCTGATTGTTTTCCAAGAGGTTGATGATGTTGAGATTATCAAAGTAACTGCGCAGTGCTGTGAGGGACACCAGGTCTTTGGGATCGATGGCATCTTGTACGTCGGCAATGAAATCGGCGGGAGACATAGGTAGCCGGGAATCAAAAAAAGTGATCTTGGGTAAAGAGGTTACAAAATAGTAATATTGCTTCATGGAAAACTACTGGTTAGCGGCCTGGTTGGAAAAAATAATTTCTTTCGTTAGCGGACGCAGATATTCATTAAAAAAACTGATAAAACTTTTATCCGTGAATTCAATTTTATAAGAGTTATCTTTGGGCCCTATTTTAAATCCTTCCATGCCGTCAGAGACGGTGACTTCCAGGCCTGCTTGCAGAAGTTCGTGACAATGTTTCTCTACGAATTTCTTAAGTTCTTTGGAGGTCTCCAAGTGTATTTGCGAGGCATTCATGCCGCCATCCCTGCTCCAGGAGTTGACCACGTTCAAGATCAGATCCTGGAAGAATTTTTTATCTTCAAAGGCTTTACTGGAAGCCTGTTCCACGTTTTTTAAGTTGATAAGAGTGGCGATATCATTTTTGATTTTACTGATGACTTGTTTGGAACTCATGGAAAGTTCACTTTCCACTTTCATTTTCTTGTCATTGGCCTCTTTTTCAGCAGTGGCCAGGATGAGTTTGGCCCGGGCGTTAGCCTCCTCAATGATTTTATCAGCTTTTTTTTGGGCCTTTTCAATTAATTCATCAGCCGCATTTTGACCTTTTTTCAGTCCATCCTTGTAAAGTTTTTCAGTTAGAGACTTGAGTTTATCTTCCATTTCAAACCCTCATGCAAAAAATAATATTGATATATGGTGATCATTCTACCTATTTCAATGAAAGAGTAAAAGCAAATATTTAAATTATTTACAAATTGTGTATGTTAAAAATTGGTATTAAAATCCTAAATATTAATCGCATATAAAACCAAAAGGATCGGTTAATAAATGGAGTGAAATTGAGTATCCTGGATAAAATAAATAAATTAAAAAATGAGTTTGCGTTGTTGGACGACTGGGAAAGCCGCTATAGATTAATTATTGAAATGGGCAGCGGTCAGATTCCTTTGCTGGCAGAAGAAAGGGTGGATGACAATCTGGTGAAAGGTTGTATGTCAAAAGTTTGGCTGGTGGCCAGTTTCTTGGAAGGAAAAGTTATTTTTAAGGGAGACAGTGATGCCAGTATCACCAAAGGGCTGGTGTCCATATTGGTAAATGTTTATTCTAATGAGACTCCGGATGATATTATCAATACCAAACCGGATTTTTTAGATGATCTGGGCATTAAAGAGGCGCTGTCCATGAATCGGGCGAGTGGATTGACTGCCATGTTAAAACAGATGCGGTTTTATGCCTTCGCTTATAAGGCGAAAATGAGCAAAGGGTGATGGGGGGCAGGATATGGAAATACTAAGTAGAAATCGAAGACTAAGAAAATCTGAGGCCATCAGACAGATGGTAAGAGAAACCTCGATAAGTACAAGTGATTTGATTGCGCCGTTATTTTTAATGGAGGGCTTTATTGGCAAAGAGGAAATTGCATCTATGCCGGGTATTTTTCGCCATGATTTGAAATCACTTATACATGAAGTCCGAGATTTATCTAAATTGGGTATAAAATGTGTTTCGTTATTTCCGGTCATTGATGAAAATAAAAAGGACCCCAGGGCCTTTGAGTCAATCAATCCAGAAGGAATCTACCAATTGGCAATCCGGGAAATCAAGCATTCCTATCCTGAAATGGTGGTGATGACGGATGTTGCGCTTGACCCTTATTCGAGTGATGGGCATGATGGTCTGGTGGATAAAAAAACGGGTAAAATTTTAAATGATGAAACGATAGAGATTCTTTGCCAAATGGCAGTTTTGCAGGCTTCTGCAGGAAGCGATATCATTGGGCCTTCGGATATGATGGATAATCGCATTGGTGCCATCAGGAAGGCCTTGGAGGCGGACGGATATACGGATACGCTTATCATGTCCTATACCGCCAAATATGCTTCCAATTTTTACGGGCCCTTTCGGGATGCTTTGCATTCAGCCCCCAAGCAAGGTGATAAAAAAACTTATCAAATGGATTATGGTAATTCCATCGAGGCCTTAAGAGAGCTTAAGCATGATGAGTTGGAAGGAGCTGATATAGTCATGGTCAAACCGGGACTGGCCTATCTGGATATCATCAAGATGTACAGTGAACATACCAGTTTGCCCATTGCCGCCTATAATGTCAGTGGGGAATACGCCATGATCAAAGCCGCTGCTCAAAAGGGATGGATTGATGAAAAGAAAATTGTTCATGAGATACTGACTGCCTTTAAAAGAGCGGGAGCCTCCATGATTTTAACTTATTTTGCCAAGGATATGGCACAACTTTTAAATGAATAATTTCTGTTTTATTATGATTGATAATCATGAAAATTTAGATAAAATATGATGGCATGTCGAAAAGCAAAACAGGGTTTAATGATGGAGTAGATGATGGCCCATGATAAAGAGGATCCCAAAGCTTTAAAAGTTGTGGGCAAAAAGGTTTACGGTGATGTCCTTATAGTGGATGACGACAAAGACATCTGTGAAGTGGTGCAAAGTTATTTGAAATCCATGGATTGTTTTAGAAATCTTATTGTGGCAAACGATGGAGTCATGGCCAATTTAAAAATTGGTCTGCAAAGATTTTGTCTTATTTTGCTGGATCTTAATTTACCTAAAAGGACCGGAGAGGATATTTTGAATTGTATTCATGAAAAAAAAGATTTTAATTCTGTTTTGGATGTGGTCATTATGTCAGGTACCGTTAATGAGAGAAAATTCGAGGCGGTTAGGCGTTTAGGAGTGAACAAATTTATTTTAAAACCGTTCACCAAAGAATCTTTTGTTACCAAATTACAGGGTTTCATGAAGCATAAAAAATTTGTCAATTAGCTCCTTGTTGAGTGTTTATTTCTAATAAAAACAGTATATTAAGTCTATGTAGTGTAAAAATGACACGATGTGTCGAAAGAGGCTGCAATTTTTGGTATTATCTATCAATTAAAGATTTTTTTTTAAAAATTCAAGGAGCTAAAAATGAGGAATAAATTAACAGTTATGGGTTACATTTTTTTAATGATTTTTCTCTTTGCATGTGAAAACGAAAGGTTTGATCCAAATTCGATAGATATCGATCAAGAAATGGAACGCTTCAATATGTTAGTTGAAGAAAATTGGGTATGGAATGCTAAGAGCATCGAATTTTATTTAATTGTTGAACAAGATAAAAAGGAAGGTAAAAATATCGATGCTAAGCAATTAAGTGATATGCATGATAAAGGCGTTATAGAATATAAAAAAATCAGAGAGCAATTCCTTGAATACATAAAAAGAGCAATTAGAATTACTTCTAATAATGTTGGGATAGACTTGAAATATTCAGGCCCTACCTACTATGATTCTAAAAATGATGCTTATCACGTTAATTTCGCTGATAAAGAAGGACAAAAATTGGTAAAGATTGCCAAAATGGCCTATGCCTCAGGTCTTATTTTGATGGATAATTTTGCGATTGTTATTGCCAGTTTTTATAATTCGGGACAATTACGAAGATTAATTGATAGTGATAATGAAAAACTTTCTGATTATATGGAAGAGGTGGTGGAAAATTATTACAGCCTTGGAAATAGATTAAGTCTCGATGAAGGTCATAAATTATTTCAAAAGGTAATTGCCTGGGAGCAATCGGATAAAGGGAAGAAAATTGTTGAAAATGATTTAGATAATCAATTTTTAAACAAATTGATATTAAATAGCAGAATTTATGACTTAAGATATGGGCCTAATGCTATTCCTCACGGGCAAAAAATAAAAGATTTTCTTGCTGAGCGGATAACGATGAGAAGAAGAGATGTCAGGGATTATTTGATAAATTCCAAAGATACCATAATGAATGGTGTTAGTAAGGTGTTTGGAAATTCCATAGGCATGATCGAAAAAAGAAAGGGGGTTATGCTTCGCTATGTTGGTGGCGAGGATCATCAGGAAATTAACCAATGGACCAAAGATTTGTACAAAGAGATGGAGCCACTTGATATTCTTTTGGAAAAAACTCCTTTTAGAACTACTGATCGATTTATTCCGGGGCATTGGGGACATGTGGCGATATGGTCAGGCAATAAAGCACAGTTAATTGAAATGGGTTTATGGAGTAAGGATCAAGACGGTTATAACTTTAACGCTCAGTCAGGGGAAATGGATGCGATAGATAGAAGTTATAAGAGTGCCGTGGATACTAGAAATTACAAAGGTATGCCTTATAAATTGGCCATTGAAACAGGTCATATGATTATTGAGGCGTTACGGCCAGGTGTACAGATCAATTCCGTTCATCACTTTATGAATATTGATGATTTCGCTGTGCTTAGATTGAAAGATGATCTGGATTACCTAGTTGGTAAAGTAGAAGCCGCCGAATTAAAGAAAAAGATGCTCTTGAATGCCTTCGATCAAATTGGCAAAGAGTATGATTTTAATTTTAATGTTGAAACGGCAGAAAAGATTGTTTGTTCAGAGCTAGCGTATGTTACTTACGATGATAAAACTTATTTTCCATGGAAAACTACAGAAACTTTAAACAGACAGACTATTTCTCCCGATGAAGTGGCCATTGAAGCGATGAGCACTGAGACTAGTAATTTGTTTAAACCAGTACTTTTATTCCACGCTGGCGTTAGGTTCCCCGAAGATCGTCTTCAAGTGGTATATGATAAGTTGCTCGATACTGAAAACAAAAATCGCTATCGAGAAATTGACTTTGATTTTGGCATTGATCGATTAGTTGATGTCAAAGAATATGAATAAGGGTGTGGTTTTGAATTTCCACTAGATAAATTAAGCTATTGATTGCATATAAAAAGCACCTCCTGAATAGGGGGTGTTTTTTATGGTAGTTGACCAATTCGGTTTGCATGAATGAAATATTTTCTGGGTTTTATCTTCTTTAAATCCATTTATAATGAGATTAAAACAAGAATCGTTATCTGAAAGGTGGAAAAATATGTCGGATGAAATTGTAATTGGCAAAGATGAATATTTGATTCGTGAGGGTGAAATGAGCACCCAGATGTATTATTTGAAAGACGGAACCATGGCTGTTTATAAAGTTAAAGGTGATCAAGAAAAAGAAATTGGTCATATTTATTCTGGGGAATTAGTGGGGGAGATGAGTTTTTTAGACAAAAGCCCCAGATGCGCATCAGTCAAGGCCTTGAGTGAATGCCGACTGGTGGTTATTCCCAGCGAAAAATTTGAACATACGCTTGCCTCACTGCCTACTTGGTACCGCGCTTTGGTCAATACCTTACTCGACCGTTTGCGAAGAGCAAACGCCAGAATCAAGATATAAGTTAACTGGGTATGTCAAATCACCCTCCTGAGGAGGGTGATTACCTGATCAAGCAGTCAGCATCCTCTAGAACCTAGAACCAAATTTTAAAAATTTTAAAAAGTTCATTTTTGGATTTTTCCGTGAGGGGATTTTGATCGATGGAGATATGCTGGAGGTTATGTAGTACCAGCAATGAGGAGGGGGCGGTTTCAAAGTGATTGCTATCAAGATTTAGTCTTTTAAGTTTTTTTAGTTTGGCAAAACTTTCGGGTAGGGAGGATAAATGGTTTTTGGCAGCATCCAAGAGCGTTAGTTTCTCAAGCTTTCCAAGCCAGGTAGGTAGTTTGGACAGCTGATTATTATTTAATTGAAGGTTTTCCAGTTCCAGACATTTAACCTCTAGATCGTCCGATAATTCCTGCAATTTGGTATTTTTGATTTTAATGGTTTTCAGGGTTTCGATTAAAAATAGTTCCTTGGCCACGAAGGTGAGGGCTTTGGCATTAATGCTGATGGTTTTGAGATTTTTTAAGCGTTTTATGCGAGCATCAATGGATTCCAGATTTTCAGAAATAATTTCCAGGGTTTCAAAATGATCATACTCAAACAAGATTTCAGGCAGTGCTTGGGCCTTTTTATTAAGCTTTAACAAAAGATTTTTGGTTTCAAATTGCTCTTTCATATAACCTTCAATTAAAGACCACTTTCGTGTTTTTGATTGTATCTGATCAACTTAAATTTCAAATATAATTTGGTGGAATAGCGCAGGGCCGAGAAAACCGATAAAAAGCATGAGACATAAATGAAGATAGTCCCCAAAAGTCCAAGCGAAATAAAAATTTCGACGTCGTTGATCATTAACAGGGGAATGCCGATCATTTGAGTGGCGGTTTTATATTTACCCCACCGATCAACCGGAACATTGATGCCTTTTTGCGAGGCCAAAAGCCTGAGTGAAGTAATATACATTTCTCGCAAAATTAAAAGAATAACGATTAAAAAGTTGATGCGTTCCAAGGCAAGCAGCATGATCAAGGAGGAGACCACCAAAAATTTATCCGCAATGGGGTCTAAAAAAGATCCAAATACTGTGATAATGTCTCTTTTTCTGGCAAAATAACCGTCAAAAAAATCGGTAATGGAAGCCACGGTAAAGGTGATGGCTGCCACCAGGCTCCAAATTTTGCGAGCTCCCAGTGAGAAAAAATCGCTTTCGGGAATACTGACCGAAAGTCCCAAAACAATAATCGGGATAAGCGTAATTCTAAATATTGTTAATCGATTGGGTAGGTTGTTTATTTCCCATTCATTTTTCATATCTACTCCGTTTCCAGAACTAAAATTATCAGAGAATGGGTGCATGTAACAAGAAAAATTACATTGATTTATGCAAAGTTTAGACGGTCTTTTTTTTCCATCTAAAAAAAAAATCCAACTAGCGTTAATCTATATACAGGCATCAAGTATTTTAAGAAAGGACACCAAATGGATCGTGTTTTAAATTTGATCAAAAGTGATTATAAGGAAACTCAAAAGCGGATCTTGCCCCGATTTCCCTTTACCTATCTAACCTTTAAAGACAGCAACCCTGATTGCTCGAATCATGTTTTTGAAGTCAAGGATATCTCTTATACGGGCATGCAGCTTATTAAAAAAGATGGCAAGCACGGATATGAAGTACATGAATTACTTGAAGGTGAACTGCATTGGAAGGGCACTTCGTTGCGCTTAAAAGGCCAGGTCAAATGGGTGAACGAAAATACGCTGGGGGTGGGGTTTTCCAAAGATATCGATTTTAAAGAATCCATTCAAAAATTTTTTTCCGTGGAAAATATCATCTCTAGTATGAAATCTGTCCATAAAGCGCAGATGGACATAGAGATCCCCGCCAATTTAAGGTATTGGATCAGAGGGGATGGCCAGGTGGAGGTTTTTGTTTGGCAGCACAACGACCACGAGTTTATGAAATTTGTGATTATTTTTCTGCGCCGGTTTGTGGAATGGGAGGATGCCAAAGGCATTCAAAGTGGAAAGATTATTGTTAACCGAGATATCGATACCCCATTATCGCAAGAAGATGAGTTTGTGTTTGAAATTGATCAAACCCTTGATCCCGAAAAAATTGATTTTTCGCTGCAGCTAGTTAGGCAGATGACAGAGGATTTGCTTCCCTCGCACGTCCAGGAATTTCTCTTGTTAAAACTGGGACTTTAGTTTTGCAAAGACTTTTAATTTTGCTAAATTAAAAGATGTAACATGATTGCTATTTTTATAAGGAGAGTGAATGCCAAAAGTCGAAAGAACCGAAATTTTTGATGTGGATATCAATTCTTTTTATGAAGTCATCACCGACTATGAATCTTATCCCTCATTTGTGGATGGAGTAAGTGAGATTGTGGTGGTGAAAAAAACCAAAACTAAAGCCGAAGTTGAGTTTATTATTAACTTAATTAAAAAGTTTTCTTATTCGCTGGATATTAAGCAAAAGGAAGGATCCCAAATCAGCTGGACACTGATCAAAGGTGATATTTTTAAAAAAAATACCGGCGGATGGATGCTTAAGGATATGAAAGAGAAGGGCACCAAAGTGACTTATCATCTGGAAGTGGAATTTAAAGGATTTGCCCCCCAGGTGGTGGTTAACAAATTAGTTGCCAATAACTTGCCTGCGATGATGAAGGCCTATTATCAAAGGGCCAAAGCACTTGAAAAAGGTAAAGGATGATTAGGAAAAAAAAACATGGCAAAAACGGATTGTCGTTTGGTGGAGAAATCATGAAGGCGTTGATGAGTAACGCGCAAAAAACCAAAGAGGAAGTAGAAAAATACCTGGTTAATATTGATCCTAAAAAATTAATGGATCACCTGGTGGATACTTACGATATAGATTTGCATGCCAAAATTTCCTTTAAAAAAAAGCAGCCCAAGCAATTAGATAAGACTAAAAAGTCGAAATAAATTTATGTTTAATATAGAGAATCTGGAAAAAATAAAAGAAGTCGCCCCGCATGTTCAAATTGTGGCAGTTTCCAAATTTGCCTCGGTCAACGATATTTTTTCAGCGTATTATGCAGGAGTTAAACATTTTGGCGAAAGTAAGGTTCAACATTTGATTGAAAAATCGAAGGAAATAAATAGTATCGGGAACAATGAGGATCTGTGTTGGCATTTTATAGGGAGGTTGCAATCCAATAAAATAAAACAATTGTTTACGGTATCCAATTTAAAATATATTCACTCGGTGGACTCGTTAAAGCTATTAAAGGAACTCTATCAGAAACAAGCATTATTAAATCAAAATAAAGTGAAGTTTTTTTTGCAAATTAATACCTCCTTGGAAAAAGAAAAAGGGGGGGTTATTGATCGAGACTCTTTATTTGAAATGATTAATTATATATTAAGTCAAAAAAAGGCCCAATTGGAGTTTATCGGCCTGATGACCATCAGTCGTTTGCGATCCTGTGACTTTGCCAAAGATGCCGATGAATGCTTTTTAAAACTGACTAATTATAAGAAGGAAATTGAAAGGACCTTTCCCATCTCTTCTTTAAAATTATCCATGGGCATGAGCCAGGATTATCACATAGCTGTTAAATATGGTACTGACTTTTTACGAATTGGAAGTGCCTTGTTCGAGAACCACTAAAATCGTAATCCCACGGAAAATTTTCCGTTAACATTACTGGAGGTTTGTTTTTCCCCGGTTTCCACCACTTTAGTGTTGGAGATTAAATTTTCTACGCTGATTTCGCTTATCAGGTAGAATTTTTTTTGGAGGTGACTAAGCAGACCGATTTTCAGATAAGGGAACAAGTAACTTATGCCCTTAAAGTTGTACTCATCCACTTCCATGGAGGTTTTGCCAATTCCGGTGCCGGCCCCAAAATAGAAGTTATTAAGTGTGCCTTTCATCTTGTTGGCATGGTAGGAGATCTCGCTGATCAACATGAATCTTCTAATGGGGATAACCAGATCCTCGTCCTTGACTTCTTCAGCTTCTTGGTCCCATCTAAATCCAAATCCAAAATCAAAACGATAAGAAAAGACTCTTTGGGAATATAATCCCTCCAGATTGACTTGGGATTTGGTGGTTTGTTGACTGGCATCTGCCGAACTAAGGGAATCATAGAACGTGTGTCCAAGCCCTCCTCGCAGGATCCAGTTCGGCCGTTTGGCCAAGTGGTAAAGTCCCATTTGATTGGTTTCGTAGTCAAAATCTTCAAAAAGGAGTTCACCGGTCTCTTTTAATTTTTGGATTTTTTCTCTTTCCACATACAGGTGTTTTTGGGTCCTTTCATCCATTAGGTTGGTGTGCATCAAGACAAATTGATTTTTTAAAAAAGGTATAAAAGCATTTTGGTCTTGTACTTGCCACAGGGAATGATCCGGACTGGTTTCCACCGCATAGCACATCAGACTGATGTTATCCGTGGAAAATGCTCTGGTTTGATTGGGAACAATATTGGAATTGGTGCCTTGATTGATGACAAATCTTTTTTTGGAACTGGAGATGGTGGTCACGATGACCAATTCATCGGCCCAGATTACCTGGGAAAAAATAAAAAAAAGTAACCCCAATAACTTTTTTGACATAGTAAAATTATATCATCAAAGGTGAAAAAAACTATCTATATTTAAGCGATTACCCTGAGTATGCCCGACTTTGTGGGCATTTTTAATTTTTGATCAATGAAAAGATATTTAAGTAAGGTATTAAATTTAAAAGAGGCAAGCTTATCTCGGTTATGATTTAGATGCTTATTGGTTTAAAATAATCAGTAAAGAGGAAATTTCCATGGGAGAGCGTGTGTACCGAATTTTTTTTATTTTTATTTTATTTCTTTTAATGATGAGCAATGTGCCGGCATCGACTACGACGGATGCCACCCGGGCCTACTCTTATGATTTTCGTGGAGAAGAAGTTTATTCTAATGGGGATGTTTTAAATTTGGTGACCATGCTGGGGGTGGGAGCGGTCAGCAAATCACTACTTACTTGTAAAGTTAAGACCACGGATACCACGGTGGCGGCAGCATCGGGCATCAGTTATCTGGGAGGCGAGGTGTACTCCTTTTTTGCTTACAAGGGCGTGGAAGCCAAATATCTGGAGTATGGAAGAGATATTGATGGCAAGCTGATCGACTCGGATAAAAAGGCCCTGGAAGCTCTTAAAAGCAATTATGAAAATATCAAAGATGTTGCTACTACGAAAAAATATCTTCAATATGCTGCTGCCGCTGGATTTACCACCTCGGCGGTTTTGGCCTACTGGGATGCTCACGAAGTCAGCGATCTCAAGGAAGCTTGTAAGGTGGCGTTACAGACTGCCGCCACGAAATGTGCTACCGGGGCTACGATTAACCCGGCAACGTCTGCGATTGACAGTGCCTGTTTGTCGAGTCTGCCGACAGTCATTAAAAAGGAGAATGAATTGGATTTAAGTGTGCAAACTGCAGAAAGTAAGCCTTCCACGGAAGCTAAGACTGAAATTGAGCAAAAAAGTGACGAGGCGGCCAGTACTTTGAAATCTACTTGTGTGGATGCTCTATGCGCTCAAGATGCCGTTATGGTCTGCGATAAATATAAAAAAGAATTAAGAAGAACCCTGGGGGAATGCAGTGAAGCTGATTTAAAAGATCCTATTTTTCAACAAGACAGTATTAAGCCGGTGGGTATTGGTTTTTGGGATTGGTTGCTGGCTACTGCGATGGCCGAAAGCAAGCTGACCTCCGTGCTGGGCATGGGATCAGTGGGCGTGGGGGTCTATCTGGGAATGGTGGATAAACAGGCCGGCTATCTGGATAGAATGATTTCCAAACCTTTTAATCGAGGGGTGGTCTTTAGCGCTTTTGCAGGTCTTAGTTATTTAGCGGCCAAATCCAATGATGAGGTGATTAAAACTTTGGAGCAAAATATCAATCGAATTGAAAAAGTCCTGGCGCCCATGAAAAAACCGGGAACAGCGGCCATCTATGTACCCGGTGAAGTACCGATGAGCCTTCATTCCGATATTATTAATATTAATGTAGATCAACCAGTGGATAGCGTAACGATTCCCACCACCCAGGTGTTGACTGAACAAAAAGAACAGGATCCAAAAAATCTGGACACCCTCACCAATTTAGGAGCCGGGGTGAATAAAAGTGGTGCTCAGTTGATCACCGAGATCAGTGATGGCATTTCAGGTAAAACTAATTTATCGGGGGCGACTTTAAATAACGCCAAGACCCTGGCAAGCGGTCATATGGCGATTGGCAACAAACTACGAAGTCTTCATAATAAGCTTGGCGCCAAAACTAAAAAAGGGGAATTGCCCAATGCCCTTAATTTGGAAAAGAAGGCTGCAGCGGCACTGGGAGAGTCTTTAAATAAATCCTTCAGGGGCACTGGATTTTCTCCCGAGAGGGCCAAAGAGGTATTTAAAGAAGTGCTTGCTATGAAGGATTTAAATCCTAAAGATTTTAGTGTGGTGGCCACCAAGCTCGATGCCGCTAAAAATGAGTCATTTGATTCTTACACCAATTATCTTCCCGTCCCTGAAAAAAAGAAAAAAGGCCAGGAAGAAGTGGTGAATTCTGCTTTGCAATTGGAAAAATTTCAAAATTCCACCAATGAAGTCAGTGATGCGGACAAAACGATTTGGGATATTATTAGCTTTAGATATTTTAGAAGCGCCTATCCGGTCTTTTCGGATGAAATGAGTGAGGAATAAATTGAAAATGATGATGAGGATAATCTTATTAGTTTTATTATTAAACATTGAAGGCCTTAGCGCCAGCGTTTCAGGGAGTAATGTTTTTAAAGGTGAAGGTGCCGATGATATTGCTTGGATGAATATGCTGACCATGGTGGCCGTTGGAGCTGCCGCCAGAGGAATGAGTGCTTGTAAAACCACCAGCAGTGATGCCTTGGCAGCCTCTGCAGCCGGTGGCGTTTATTTATGGGGCGAAATCTCCACTTTGCAAAGTTCCAAAGGGATGGAAGCGCAAAGCTACACCTATAATTATAACGAAAATGGTACGCTTATCGATTCGGACAAAGTGGCCTTGACTGCCATGAGAAAAAATTATGTGGATGCCAGGGCCAATTTAACCACTAAGAAAAATATGCAAAAATATGCCGGTCTGGGCTTTGCCGGTTCAGGAGTGTGGGCCGGGTACAAGCATCATACTTTGAGTAAAAAACGAGAACAATGTGAAAGTGATTTAGGCCAGGCCTTGTCAGCATGTGAAAAAGAGTTAGTGCCCTCTGTGGCCGGATCAGTCACTACCGGTGCGCTTCCGGACCCCAGCGGCGCGACCAAGGTAGCCGAGTATGCCAAGATGCAAGACGCTGCCGCATCTTTGCCAAGAATAGCAAAGATTGAGGAGCAAATTGAATTTTCCACTGATCATTCTGATAAATTACAAAAGAGTGTTGATGAATTTTTGGCCAATATAAAAAATAATACTTTAAAATGTAAAACCCTGGCGGAGACCAGTTGCAGTGATTTTGTAGTGGATTATAAAAAAGGACTCAATCGATGTACAGATGCCATGAAGAAAGAAAGCCAGAATAACGATATCAAAATGGACAGTTCTCCTGCACAGGAACCAGCTGTTACTGAAAATATGGTGAGAGAATATTTTAGATTAAAAGGGATGCCTGGATTTTATGATGAAGTCCTTGATCATCTGGTGAAAAGAGAATCTGTGGGAGTTTTAAAACTGGATGCTTATATTAGTTTTTTTACAGATTTAATTATCCCGAGTTCCTATGCTGGTTTTACGCAGCTCTTGGGGCTTGCCGGGGTGGGGGTGGGAGTATTTACCGGATTAAAGGCCGAAAAAACCATGTTTATTGATAAATATTTATCAACTTATAAAAATCGTGCCTACGTTTTTGGGGCCATGAGTTTGCTGGCCTTTTCAGCGTCCAGTGAAACTGCCGGCCAAATTGCTAAAATCGATTCTAATATCAGAAAGATTGACAGTATTTTAAACTCCATAGGGGGAGGAAGTGGATCCGCTGGATCGTATGGTTCAGGTGGGAGCAGTTATTACGATTCCACCTATAACCCTTATAACACGCCTATTACGATTCCCCCATCTAAAGTGGAACTTCCTTGCGCCACGCCTGATTGTAAACCAATCAGTGAAACGATTGATGCCCAACTGGAAAATGATCCGGATTTACAAAAACTGGCGAACATTCCTGAAAGTAAACCAATCATTCAGTCTATTAAAAACACGGCTGCCCTGGCCGATGATATGAAATCAAAAAATCAATTATCCAAGGGTTCTCTGTCCAAATTAAACGAGGTGGGAAATCAAAAAAACGCACTTTCCAAAGCTTTAACCGGGCTTGAAAGAAAACTCAATGAGGACAAAGGAAGTGCTGCGGCTCCAATTAAGTTGAGTGGAGATCCGATGCTTGCCAGGGAACTGGGCAGCAACCGCTATACCGGGAAGGGGGGCACGATAGTTGCTTCCGAATCTCCAGTGCTTGCTAATGTAAACCCTGATGCCAGTAAAGGGGGTAAAAAAGATGTGAGTGTGAACATGTCCAATGACGTGTTCTATATGCCGCCAGTCAATACCAATAAGAGAGATACCAAAGAGGAGCAGGAAAATGTAGTGGAGGAGGTTTCTTTGGATTTGGATGATGCGGATTTGGCTTCGGAAGTGGCCTTGGCGAAATATAGTAATAGTGAAGCCGAATTAGCAAGTGCCGATGGGCCGAGTCTATGGACACTGATTACCAACCGGTATTTAAAAACCGCCACTGAAAAATTGCTGATTCCCAAGGATGAATTCAATCCGGATATTCCTGCTAAAAAGGGGAAAAAATAGACTGATCTAAATAAGTTATTTAGGTCTGCTCTGCCAACTTTTTGTGACATAAATTTATTTTTATGGGATGGGGTTAAAGGACTAACTGCCTAGAATAATGTAAGTAAAATAGTCTGCTATAAAAATGATGTATTTGCCCACTGCTTGCCATAAAATAGAGTGGATTGATTAATTAACCACAAATTCAAGGTTGGGGCGTATGAAGAACGTAAGACTACTGATTACTTCAATGATTATTTTTTGTTTGGTGAATTTGCAGATTGTTTCGCTGAGTGGCCTGCAAGCGGCGGAAACGACGGCGGCTCCATCCAATACAGGTGCGCTTATGTCAGTAGCAACCACGGCCTTGTCGTCTAGTACCGGCGGCCAGTCCTCTGGTGGTATTCAGGCTTCCCTGACCGGATTGGCGGTATCAGTGGTTAATTTATCCCTTAAAAACTGTAAAGGTGGAACCATGGATATCCTGGCGGCCATGACCGCTTCGGGAGTGAATTTGATTGGTGGTATGGCCGCAACCGCCAACAACGCTGAAGCCAAGTCCAGTCAGATCAAATATAGCGGAAATAGCGTTGAAACCAAGGCAGCCATAGATTCACAAACAAAAAGTTTAGAAGATACCAAGGACGCCTTGCAAACCAGACAGAAATTTGAACTGGGGACGATGACCGCTTATCTGGTGGCTTCGGGTATAGCCTTGGCGGGAAAGGTAGCCGTGGTGGTGTTGGAGCGTCACTGTAGGGCGATGGCCAAGCAGTCTCAAGCAGATTGTCAGGCGAATGTAAAAAAATGCGAGGCGGATAAACAGGCTTATATGAGTTGTCCTCAGTCAAATACGGCCAAACGTAAGGAGTTGCAAACTAAATATGAAACCAAGTGCAAGTCTTTTGTGTTTGATTCCAAATCAGCGGCAGATGCGACGGCCAAGCTGAAAGCATGTAGTCTTAAACTGGGCACTGTTGAAAATGGGATTCAGGTGGTTGATCAGACTTTATCGTTAGATGTTCCCTCCAGCGTTCAGGCCACCAATGCGGAACAAGAATTAAACGCAATGAAAATGGATTATCATCAGCGCTGCGGAAGGGCCTCGGTTACTGCTGTTATTGAAGCAGGCAGTGATGCCCAGGCCAGTGCCCAGGAAGCAGCCTTATCAACTTCGGCGGCCAAGACCACTGCGGAAGTGTTAACCACCGCCAAATCTGCGACTGGTGCTTATCAAAACTTTATGTCGTGGATTGGTGGTTTTATGGGAGTGCGTGAACAGGCTCCGGAAGCTCCCAGTACTTCTTTTTCCATGGCCGAAAATACGGTGGTGGAAAATGTGGGGCACACTGAACCTACCTCGAATTGTTCCCGGCCGGGTACGGTGTCCTGTACTGTCTTTGCAGAACAATTAAAACGCTCCTTGGCCAAATGTAGTGGGGCCATTAAAAATGCCCAGGTTCTGAGTCCATCGGAAAAATATTTATTGGCGCAGGAAGAGGAAGTTAGAAAGAGCGGTCACTGGGAAAGATATCAGGAAATTAAAAATATAGTCTGGAGTGCTTTTACCGGAGATGATCGTTACCTTCAAGAAAATATCTTAAATCAACAGGAGAAAATCATTCTTGATTATGGTTTTGGAAAATTTGCAGTGTCCATTCCTGATGCAAAGGTTAAAAGTCTGGATCAATATTTAAGTTATCACGAACAGTGGGGCAGTCGAAATGGCCAGCGAGAATCCATTTCTACCATGACCTATCATGATTTAAAAATATTTTTAAAGGGTGCCAAACAGGAGGCACAGCTTTTATTATCTGTGGCTGCCCAAAGGGGAATCGATTTACTCATTCCCTCGGCTCAGGCAGGTATGTGGGGTAATATTGTCGGGGCAGGATTTAATCTGGGTGGATCGACAGGACTCTTAAATTCACTTACTGGCACCCAAGGGACTTTTATTGACAAATTCATGGTGACTTATGGTAAGAGGGCCATTGTATTTGGATCATCGTCTGCCTTGCTGGGAGCGGCGGCGGCAGCTACCGGAAAATCCATTAGTGATATTGAAAAAGATATAGCTAAATTAAAAAAAATGAAAGAGGAAGTGGAAAAGGCTGCTAGTGGAGCAGGAGGGGGAGCCGAGGTAGCTGATAGTGGTAGCGGTGGGGAAGACAGTGCCCAGGCACCAATGGAGGTTCCTAAAAATCCATTAAGCGACCCGGCATCGGTCAAAGATATCGGTGATTCGTCTTTTGCCAATACCAGTTATGATAAGATTTCACTGGGAAAGAAGGATATTGATCTGGCCAAGGAGTTGCCCTGTATTACACCTAATTGCAAATCCCTTAAAGATCAGGCACGGGATGCTATGAAAAATAGCATTATAGGTACTGGTATTCCAGCGTCCACTCAGGCAGCGCTTACCAACGGATTAAAATTGGCCACTGAAGTGGTGGATGGACTCCAGGGAAAAAATAAAATTAGTGCCAGTACCCTTGGGAAAGTGGATGAATTGGCCAATCAAAAAGGGGCCATGCAACAACAGGTGAACAATTTACAACGACAATTAAATGATGAACTCAAAGCTTTGGGCAAGGCCCCTATCGACTTTGAAGGCATGCAAAATAAAATGCTGGCAAAAATGTCAAATGATACCAGAAAGGCCATTGCGGCTGGCGGGATAGATATGGAAGCCTTGGCCCAATCACTGCTAGCAAGTCGTGCTAGTGCAGAAAAAATGCAAGATTTTTCTTTGAGTTACAAGGAGTCTGATGAGGCAGGACAGAGTAATCGCTTTGCTCCCCTGAAAGCCAGCACAGATGATCCTTTTAAGGATGAAGATAAGGGTGCGGTTGCCGCTAATTTGGAGGAACCCGGTGGAGGTCTGAATCAGTATGAGGATGGTGCTATCGACATCGTGGCAGATACCAGCGTACCAATTTGGAAAATAATCACCACTAGGTATGTAAAAAGCGGACTTAAACGATTGGCTTTGAAACCTGATGATGAATAATAAATAATGGGCGATTGTCTCAGTTGCCCATTATTTTTGCCGCCAAATAATTAAGTATTCAATACCATTGGTGATAACTGCAGATAACTACTGGATCAAAATGATCGGTTTTAAACCTAGTGAAAAAACCTTGATTGTAGAATAAAATAAATCTATCAATTATTTCCTTGGATTATCATATGAAAATAAAAAGATTACTGGTTACCTCAATTCTTGTCTTCAATATAATCTTTACCCAAATGCTTTATGCGCAAACCACTTTACCTGGAAGTAGTGCCGGCGCCGGAGTGGGTACTTACCTGATGACCATGTTGACCGGAACCGGGATGAGTTGGATTAACACCTCCATTATAAAATGCCGGGGAGTGACTCCTGATTCAGTTTTGGCCGCCACGGGGGCGGTGACTCACTTGGGAGGGGAAATTTATACGACGATTGCCCAGTCCAGCGTTAGTGAGATGACTGTGGATCCCAGTGATGATGCCAGTAAGGCAGCTGCCAAACAAATTAGTGCTACTCAAAAACTGATAGATAATCTGGAATTAAAATACAAGTTACAGTTGGGAGCTGCCAGTATGTACGGACTGGCTTCGGGTACCTCCATGATTGGTATGTACTCCATCAATCAAGGCCGGGCCCAGTGCAAGGCTTCTGCCCAGACCAGTATTGGGACTTGTCGGGGCGATCAGGATATTTGTAAAAAGGCTTCGGAAAAATGCGCAGTTGCCAAGAAGGCATGTGATGAAGCCGATCTGGTATGTAAAACAGCTACACCGGCAACTGCCGCAACATGTACAGCGAAAAAATCCCTCTGTGAGACCGAAAAGACTGCTTGTGGAAAAGAAAAAGAGGGATGTGAAAGTAAATTCATTGTAAAAGGAAAAGAAAGCAAGGAAAAGATTATTGCGGATGTTTTTTCTAATCCGGCAAAAGATAATAAAGGTATCACGAAAGAAATGATCAGTGATAAAGGCCCTCTGGCTTGTATCAATACCTGTTTGGACACTTCTTATCAGTTGGGAAAATGTCATATGAAGCTAGAGGACGTGATGAACGATGGACTGGATCAAGTGAGAGAGAAGGAGTACCAATCGGCTTATTCAACTAAAAATTCCATGGCCATTGAAAATTTTCTTTTGCAATCGGATTTTGGACTCGCCAAGGATTGTGGAAATATTGAACTGGAGAAAATTGGTACTACCCGGACCGGCGCTAATAATGGTGCTGGTCTGACCGGTATGGCAGGGATTTTTAGCAGCGTGCAGGGTTTCGTGCACGATACCGGGAGTAGTCTGATCAGCACAGCTGCCGGGCCTAAGGCCATGAAAAATATCAATGATGTTCAAAGTACGATCTATACCCCCGAGGAAATCGCCAAGATTCAACAAGCGGTGCAAAAGACTGGCAATCTGGAAGCACTTGATTATTTTAAGAAGCATATCTCTTCGGCAGAAAATAGTAAAATGGACTTACGCCAGTTGGGTTTAACTGGCGACCAGCTTTTGGCCGTGCATGATGATTTAAAAAATCAAGGGATAGATATCAGAGAATCCCCCAAAAACCAATTTTCCAAAGCAGATATTGTAAATGCCCAGCGATATTCCTTGAATTGTGCAGACAAGGCCCGTAATATTTGTGGTCATTTTGGCAATATGCTTTCCAAAAGTTTAAATAGATGTAGTGAAGTTTTAAGTCCGGGAGAGGCCAAGGAAAGAAAGGCTCCCACGCTTATGGATTTGTTTTCGCACTTGAATTTTAAAAATCCAAAACAGCTTCAAAAAATCCAAAATACCCTGGATACTTATTTTGAATATGATTCGCCCTTTAATATGGAAGTGGAAAAACACAAGGAGTTGAATAAAAAATTCAATCAGTTTTTTCTCAGTTATAACGATGAAACCGAGTATGGGCCGGCGGGATATTCCAGATATTTTGAAAAAATGCTTTTTTTAAACGGCATTAAACAATCAATTACGCTTAGTCAGTACCATCAGTTGGTCGATTCATTCAGGGTAATCGGTAAGGACTCGGTAATTGGAGTGAGTAGTGTTTTAAAAGTGGCCATGGAAAATGGTTTTAATCTTTTTTTTCCGAAGGCAAACGCCCTTGAATCAAGTAGTTTATTAATGCTGGCACTCAATATTGGTCCCCAACTATGGGGGGTTTGGCAATCCATTGGCGCCACTCATATGACTCAGATGGATCGTTTTATGGCCACTTATAACAAACGGGCCATTGTGTTTGGGGCAGCGGCGATCATGCTGGGATCTATGGCCTACTTAACTAAAAAACAACTGGATGAAGTCAAAAAAAATCTGGCCAGTTTGCAAGATATCAAAAGTGATATGGATAATTCCGCTGTTGGGGGAGGTTCCGGAGCTGCTATGGAAGCAGGTGGGAGCGAAAACCCCAGTGCCACTGCACCTTATTCACCTAAGGATTTGGCCCAAAGTGCTCAATCGGCAACTGCTGCCGATAAAATTACCATCCCCAAGGCAGATAAAACTCTTCCCGAAAATCTACCTTGTGTAACTCCCAATTGCTTACCGGTGGATCAGGAGTTAAACCAGTCTTTGAACGATAAAATGCTAAGTGGTCTGTCCGCTGGGGATGCCAGCAAGTATGGCAAGGCCGTGCAAGCGGCCACAGATATCGGTAATGATCTCCAGGGGAAAAATAAAATCAAGGGGGCAACCCTTGATAAGATCGGCAGTCTGGGTAAGGAAAAAAAGGCCATTGATGATATCAATGATAGGCTCAAAAGAAAAATCAACGAACAACTGGCCAGTATGGGGCAGTCTGCGATCGATTTTGAGGGATTGCAAAATAAGGTTTTGGATGATTTGAAAGAGACCACCACCAGTGGTTTATCAGGAACCAGCTTGGCAAGTGCGAGTACCGGAACCTTTTTAACTGAAGATAAGGCCAAGCCACAAAGAATGGATGATTCAGTTTTTACCACCACCAAAAATGTTAACTCACCAGCTGGTAATAAATTCGGTTCGACCAGTGAAGGCGGAATTATAACCCCCATCGATCCAGAAAGTTTGCCGGAAACCGAGGCTATACCTTATGCTCCAAGCAACTCAGATATCATTTCTGATCCAAGCCGGTCCATTTGGCTGGTGATCTCCAGTCGATACTTGAAAACCGGAGTGGATCGACTCTTGGAAGACAAAGATGCGGATCTGGATAAAACTTCCAGATGATTTTAAAGGTTATGCCTGCTTATTGTATTGGTAAATGGCAATTTAGTTATAGACAATATTGATGCTGCTTTCCCCTTGCGGCGATTTAAGCAGATCAATATTGATCGAGATTTTACTAGTCAGTTCATGAATGTGGGAGATGATGCCGATTTGTTTGCCCTGGCCTTTGATTTTATAGAGTACATTCAAGGCATCATCAATTGAATCTTGATCAAGGTTGCCAAAGCCCTCATCAATAAAAAAGGATTCAATGTCGGTTTGTCCTTTGGACATTTCCGATAAACTTAAGGCCATGGCAAGGCTTACTAGAAAAATTTCTCCCCCCGAAAGGGTGTGTATTTTTCTAAGTTGACCGTTATGGTAGTGATCAAGAATAAAAAATTCATTGCCATTTGGCCCACTGGTGGCGGTTATTTCATATCTGCCGAGATAGAGCTTTTTTAATTCGTGATTCGTATAGATCAATAATTTTTTTTCAATAAACGAATTGACAAAATTTCTAAAGTCACTGACTCCAATGACTTTAAAAAGGTCCAGATTGGTAAGAAACTTTTTTTGAATTTGCTGGTATTTATTTTGATATTGGGCCAGCAGTTTTTCTTTTTCCATTTGGTTTTGAATTTTTAACTTGGATTCTATTAAGAGAACATTACAATTTTGGATGGAACTTTTGATGGTTTCTTGCAGAGGGATCAAGGATTCTTTGATAAAAATTTCTACGATGGTAGGTAACTGTAAAGTTATCTGATCCACGTCTATTTGGATTATTTTTTGGTAGGCCTTCTGATAAGATTCAAAAAGCGGGTAAATGTCCTCAGTAATAGTTGGCCTGGTGATATTAAGGGCCGAGGTTTTTAAATGCGTGATCAATTCAAGTTGTAAAAGGTTAAGATCCTTCTGATCATGCTGGAGGTTTTTGATTTTATCCAGGAGTTGGTCTTTGTGGCGTTCTTTTTCCCGCGTATCTTGAACTTTTAGTGTCAATGATTGCTCCAAAGTGGCAAGTTCGCGCTGGAGTTTTAGCAGTTTCTGTTCAGGGTCACTTTCATTGGTTAAAGTATTTAGATGTTTGATATTTTCCAGGTTTTCCACTTGGAGATCATGGATTTTCAAAGAACAGTTATTTTTTTGTTGAAGGCCGGACTGAAGGTCCGCTTCCAGAGCGTTCAGCTCATCTTGTAAAACGATATTTTCTTTGGTTAAGAGGGAGTGTTGGTTGACAAGAGACTGGTCAGCTTTGATCAGGTCGAAGGCATCATTTAACAAAATATGGTAACGAGGAAAATCTTGGGCAATTTTATTTTTAATAAAATTGATACTAGCGGTTTTGGATTTGATCAATTCCGCATTGTTATGTTTAATTTGTATAAGGTTATTAAGTTCTATCTGTTCCTTTTTCAGGAAATCAGAAAGGGACTCAATTTTGCTCTGGGACTGGAGGAGGTTCTTTTTTATATTTTCAATGTTTTGAATAATTTTTTCTAGATTACCAAGCTTGCTTTGTACCATATCAGGGTGAAGGTGATCCTTGCTGAGTTTGGCATATTCTTGATTGGTGAGAGCTAAATCCTGGCCTAGTCTTTTACCCAGTTCTTCAAAGCGGATAATGTTTTCAGTCAGGGTGTTTAATTCATCCTTTTGTTTTTCCACCAGGGCCTGATTCAGCGTGTGTTTGCCGGGCGTGATGTCCAAACGAGTGTCCAATTGTTTTTCACAGACCAGGCATCTGCCTAGCTGATTACTTTCGTGACGACACAATAAAATGGCATCTAATAAGGCATTTTCTTTTAATTGTGCCAACTGCATTTGCAGATTTTCTTTTATAAGACTGGCCTTCTTGGTTAGGGAAACTAGCTCAGTTGATTGATGATTGAGGTCAGTGGTGATGGTTTGCTTTTTTAAAATCAGTGTTTCGAGGTATTTATTAGTTTCCACGGCCGTATGATATTTGCCCAGCAAGGTTTGGTGTTGTTGATAATAAAGGTCTGGCGTTAGGGCATTGAGGGCAATGATTTGATCCTTATGTATATTATCTTCCAACCACAGAGAATGTTGGGCCTCGCTTATTTTGGTTTCAGTTTTGAGTATTTGGGCCTGGTTGAGTTGGTCGCTTTGTGCTAGTAGTTGGAACTCGTTGGTATGCTTTTGAAGTTGATTTAAAAGATCCTGTGCCAGGTTTAGATCAAAATCACAATCAAAAAGCCGGGGGTCTTGTTGGTTTTGTATCAATAATAATTCATCGTTGCTTTTTATTTTATTCAATAGATAGGTTTTTCTTGCTTGTTTTTCAGCTAAATGATTCTTTACCACCTGCAGTTGCTGATTGAGTACGTCAATTTGCAAGGAGGTGCTTTTGATGATTTGTTGATATTTGATGGCCTGTTGTAATTGGGGGGCTTGGGTTTGGTAATCCTTCTTGTGGGTACTGATAGTGGTATTCAAGTGATTCAGGTCGGTATTTTCCTTTTGAAATATTGCTAAAGCTTCCTCATATTCACTTTCTTTTTTTATTAGTTGTTGGGTGGCCTCCAATGATTTGGTCAAGGTAAGCCAAAGATCCTTGGCAAATGATTGTTGCTTGGAAAGAAAATTGAAATAAGTTTCATATTCCAGTACCTGTTTTTGAGTGGAAACCATGACCTGGTTGAATTGATCGATTTCTTCTTTGGAGTAGATCTGGGTGTTATCGATAAACGTTTTGGTGGTAGCCAGTTGCGTCTCCCAATCTTTTAATTGGGAGGAAAGAAATTTACCCATGATAGCAAGCTGCTCACACCCATGAAGTTTTTCCAGAATACTGCGTCTTTCGCTGAAGGTACTGGTTAAAAATTTTGAAAATTCACCTTGGTTTAAAATGACCGTTTTAGTGAATTGCTCGAAACTTAAATTCAGTAGTTGCTCGGCGGAGCAATCCAGTAACACATCGTTTTTCGCTAGGTATCTTTTGGGAGAGGCTCCCTTCAGCAAGGTCTGATCCTTTTTTTTTAATTTGATTTCCCACACCGCTGTATATATTTCATGATTGTGCTTGAAAATAAGTTTGGCAAAGGCATCGCTGGCACCCAGGCTGACAAAATCGTTGGAACTCAGTGCCTTTTTATAATTTTTTCCGTATAAGGCCAAAGAGATGGCCGTTAGAATTGAGGATTTACCCGTGCCGGTGTGACCGGTGATAGCAAATAAGTTTTCCTCATTTAAAAAGGAAAAATCAATTTCATGAATACCTTTGAACGATGTGATATTTTTCATGGATAGTTGAATGAGTTTCATGAAAAATCCTGAGCATCGTTATCATTATTATTTTGGTGATGGTGGGTTTGACTGAGTAATTCTTTAAAGGACTCTAAAATATTGACATCCACCAGGGGCGTCTGGGAAAATTTTTCTTTATAAAAAAGATGGAAGAGATCGGTTAATTCATAATCATTGAATTCAGATAGAGTGGGGGTAGCCGGAGCGTTCATGCTTTGATTAAAGTCAGTGTACAAAATAAAATCTTCAATATTATTTTTTAAGAGGAGATCTTTGATGGTCTGGGTTAACTGGGCGTTTGGTAAATCCAGCATCAGCTTGGCTTCGATCAAAGGTGGTAATTTGGATGGAGCCTGGTTTTTGATGACCTGGCCTATAACGTCCTCGTAATCACAAGGACTGATCTTAAGTGATAAAATATCCCGGAAGCTAGGAATAAGGAGATGTTCTTTTTTGGGTTGAAAGGTTTGGTCTTTGAAATCCAGGGTTAAGAGGGTTATGTGCTTTTGATTGGTTTCATCAAAGCGATACTTGAGGGGGGCACCACAGTAGCAAATTTGGCATGGGCCACTGGAAAAATTCATCGTTTTATGGATATGTCCCAAGGCCACATAATCAAAATAAGGCGCAAAAAGTTTCTTTTTAAAACCATCAATGCCGGACAAATGGATAATTTGTTCGCTGCCAGAAAGTTCATATCCCTCCAAGAGGTGGTGCAGTAGCAAGATGTTATATTGGTTGGGGGATTTACCAGGAAGCAGGTTTTTAAATAATTGATCAAAACGATTATGGATACAATGATTGTCGGGATCAGGCCCATCCTGATCATGGACGGGAAGGGAGTTTAAACTCAAGATCTCGTGACTTCTAAAATAGGGGATGAGTACCAGGTTGATTTCAAAATCGTCGTACCTAAGAGTGGTTTTATGCTCGGTGGATAGATTGGTAGGATCAGTTAAGGCCAGTTTCCCGCAAATAGTTACCTTTAAATCCTTAAGAATTTCTTTAGGGGCTTCTAGAAATTTTCCGGAATCATGATTGCCAGCAATAATATATGTCATACATTTGGATTTGATACTGAGCTTTTTTAAAAAATCAAAATAGAGCTTAACACTTTCATTCGACGGAGTTGGGGAATCAAAAACGTCTCCCGAAACCAGCAGGATATCAATACTATCTGAGATAATAAAATCGCCTAACCATTCCAAAAAAAGTTTCTGTTCAGACAGACGATCGATTTTAAATAGCTTCTTACCTAAATGCCAGTCAGAGGTATGAATAATTTTTAGACTCATGAAATATAACTAGTTTCCCTTATTATGTTTATTTTTAAAATGCTGACCACCCGATTGATGATTGGATCTGTTTTTGTAATGATGAGGCCTGGACTGATTTGGCCTTTGCTCTGGAGTTGGATTCGGTGCCGGATTATCTTCATCTGGTGATGGTGGTGCGATTTCGTAATTTTCCGGAAATTGTTCAGGATAAGTAGTAGGGTGATTATGGTAGCAAGCCTCTTCACATTCACAATCTGGTGCACAGGCTTTTTTAACAAGACCGATTACCTGGGATGTTTCATCGATAATATGCTCGAACCTAGTGGGAAAATCGGGATTTTCCAGATAGGAATCCTCGCTCGAAAATTCGGTTTTATAATAACGCCGCTTGACTCCGTTGTTGGTAATAAGATCAAAGGTGCTTTCCAGTAGATTTAAGCGTATGACCTTGCCGATGTCTTTGGATTTGGTGCGAATGATGGTATTTTCCTTGGGAAGTGCTTCCCTTTTTTCGGTATAGTGTTCATTTTCAAAACGCATACAGCATTTGATCTGTCCACACACCCCGTTGATCTTGCCGGGAAGTAGGGTGATATTTTGATTTTTTGCCATCTTGATACTGACATTCCCGTAATCTTTTAAAAAGTAGGAACAACAGGTCTTTTGGCCACAAGAACTAATGGCCCCGAGCCCTGCGGCCCGATCTCTGATGGATATCTGCCTAAGCTCTATGCGCATTTTAAGTTCACTCACCAAATCCTTGACCAAACCTCGAAAATCAACCCGGGAGGGGGAGTTAAAATAAAAGACTGCCTTTTTTCCGAATTGGATAATTTCCACATGGGTGATAATCATGTCCAACTTATGTTTTTCAATAAGATTTTTGCAGATGTCTTCGGTTTGTTTTTCCTTGTGTTCCAGATCATTTTTGGCCTTGATATCGGCCTCGCTGGGAATCTGGGAGACACTTTTAATCGGCTGCATGGAGGGATGATAATCCACCTCGTAGGGAAAGGAATTGACATAGCCAATGGTCATGCCGCGATCACTCATCGCTAAAACTTTCTGATTATAATTTAATTTCTTTTTACCGAGTAAAAAAGGATGGCTTTTTGCATTGCCGGGAAAGCGTACATTGATCATGGTCAGCTTTTGTCCTTCTTTAAATTTGGACTCGGATGCCTGGGTTGTTTCACCATTATCTTTGGGTGACGGGGAAGCCTCCTCAGAGGCGTTTTCAGAAGAATCGTAAGCCTCAAAAGAATCCTGGGGGTTCACTTCATCATCTGGTTCAATATTTTGAATATCGTTATCACTTGGATGCATATGATTAACCGGTTTTAAAGTTAACAAAGAAGAATAATCGTGTTTTTTTTAAGGTGTGTCAATGCTCAGTTTAGCATTATTGTAGCTAGCAGATACGGCGCAAAGCATTCCAAGGAGTCGATCTTCTTTGCTGAGATTATAATCAACGGAGGTTATAAACCATTTGATCTCATTGAGCGCATTTTCTTTTAGTTTATAGTCGGTATTGAGTGAGGATAAGATCTCAATGGCCATGCTACCAAAATTCAAGGCATCAATGGATTTGGCCTTACAACTTTCAATAAACTGCACCTCACCCATTTGCCCGCTTAAGTATTTGGTAAAAAGATTTATTAATGGCTTCATCTCAACCTGGTTGGCGTATTTATCCATAAGGTAATTGAATAAATTTTCATGTTTGGGAAGCTGCACATTTGAAGGAGTGTGGGAAGCACTGGAAATTTTCAGATTCAAGGCCCGGCTTTCCACCGTTTTAAGCAGTGCTTTTCCAGTGGGGTTTAAAAAGAAAATAGTGGTATTTTTGCTGGTTTCTTCCAGGCATTTTAAAAGTTTATTGAGAATAAGGTCGGGTATGAGATGAGCTTGATCTACAATGATAAAGCGCCAGGAGAGTTGATAGTTGTTAAAGCAAAGGGTTTTAAAAAACGGCTTGAAATCATCAATCACATATTGGTTGCCAGCAGGCTCCAGATATAAAATATCCGGGTGGTTGAGTTCCTTGACATGGTCAAATGCCAGTTTGGGTAACCGGTTTTCCTGGATTAGGACTGACTTGAGAAAGGTGTTGATGAAGGCCTGCAAATCATCGGTTTGATGTAAGGCCTGGGCACTCGCTGTAAGAATATAAAAGTTTCCCAGGGTTTGAGACTGCCATTTGTTTAAGAGTATGGGTAAAATATGATTATTCACTTTTAGTTATTGCTTTTAATTTGAGTTCAAGCTCGTCACTGACCTTGGTTTGATCCTGTTCCCCATTAATACTAATAATCCGGTTGGGAAACAGTCTGGCGGCTTCTTCGTATCCTTTAACCAGGGATTCATAAAAGGCCAGGCCCTTGGATTCAAAATAATCTTTTTTTTGATTTCGAATTTTTTGTCTTTCGATAGATGTTTGCGGAGATATTTTTATATAAAAAGTCTGATGAGGGACAATGGTCAGGGGATAATGGCCATGAATTTCCAAAACGGTCTGGGTTCCCAGCTTCCTGGCATATCCCTGGTAGGCGATGGAGCTATCAATATAACGATCACAGATAACGGCGGTACCATCCATTTTTAATTTGGGTAAAATAACTTCATATAATAATTGGGCCCTGGAGGAGGCAAACAAACAGGCTTCACTAAGCGGGTGCAGGTCTTTTTGGCTGGTTAAAATGGCACTGCGAAGTTGTTCGCCAAACTCTGTCCCTCCCGGTTCTCGTAAAAGTAAAACATCATATCCTAAAGATTTTAAAAATTTAAAGGCGGTATTAATCTGGGTGGATTTACCAGCACCCTCAATACCTTCAAAACTTAAAAAAAGCGATTTGGCATTGGTCAAAGGAGTAAAGCGGGATAATAATTCATAAGAAATAGTTGGCGTTGGCATAGAGAGAAATTAGCATAAATCAAACTAAATGACGATTGATTTTGGACTGAAACTACTCGGAAGTTTCCGGTGTTTCCGGGGTTTCCGGGGAAACTTCCGCCTCGCTGGAAGCCTGATCTAATTTTTCCAAAAAACCTTCTCGGGAATTATGCACAGCATCTTCACTGTCAATTTCGCCATAATCGTTTCTATCTTCGGTGATGTTAGCACTCGTATCTCTCACCGGTTCATTTTCTGAGTTACTCACTTCTTTAACCCAAGTATTTCCCCTTTCTCTTCTGAAGATATTTTTGGAGCGGGTGTAGGCACTGGTGCGGGAAGGTTTATTTTTATCAATGCCCGTGGGGTTATCCGCTTCATTTCTTTTATTTTCAAAAGGGGATTTTGCTTTAAAAGACTTGACTTCCGTGGGTGGTGGGGAAGAGGTCTCTGAAGGTGTGACCGTGGATTCCTCCTCTACGATATGCGTGGAGGTTATAAAATCAGTTAATACAATGAGGCACACCAGACCAATGATTAAAAAAAACACTATGGCCACCGGCCGGTTGTGTAATATCTTTTTTGAGTTGGTTAAAACATTTTGGGTGAAGATTTTTTTGTTAGTGTTTGGTCTTATACTATAGAGATCTGCAATTTCCGAAAAGTTACTGGGCTCCGGGGCGGGAGCATGATTGGTAGGCCCGCTTAAAGAGTTGAGATGGTCAGGGGAAGCAGGCAAGGTGGCCGCCGCTTGATTTCGGCGGTCAAAAATATCAAACTTATAAATTTTTTGCCAGGTTTTGCCACCATCTGTGGAGAGCATGTCTGTTAACACCAGTTCATTTTGCTGAAGTTTATTTTTAATGGTTTCCAGATGGTATGGGCCGACCAGCATGCCGTGTTCGAGTACATGGAATTGTTCATTGCCCCTTAGGTTATTTTCCGTAATGACCTGGGGTTTTCTTCTGGTAAAGAGGGGGTGTTCAAAAAGATTGACCCATTGGGACCCACTAAAGGTCCTTATTTGAACATTGCTTTCGATTTGATTATTATGCAGTTTCAAATATTCTTTGAGGTTTTGAATCCACACCGGTCCCAAGATTTGACCGGTGAATTTCAGATAGAACAATTCCTCTAAAGGTATCTTATTTTTTTCAATTTGATTTTCATTCAGCACCAGTCCGATGAGATCATCAGAGGTCCTGGGTGAAACTTTTGTTGCCTCTTTCATGACGATGTCCTTAGTAAACTCCTTCCCTGGATTTTATCGGACACGTCACAAAGAGTGCTTTGCAAGAAATCATAAAAGCCTGAAAAGGGAAAATTTTACCGCTTCTACTTTAAGCAATACCCCGGATTTTTAAGTTCAATGGTCGGGTGCTTTTTTTCCACATAGGTAGCTTTTTGCTGACTGGCACACGACTGAAGCACGGTTAAGATTAAAATGAAAAAAATAACGGTGAGGATATCTCTGACCATCAAAACCTCCTTGTCTCGACTGGTTTCCTCTCTCTATTTATAGATTGCCAGATTCATGCCAAAAAAAGACCATGTAATTTCAAGCACCCTGGATTCACTTTGATACTGGAATAAAAAAAAGGGCCAATTCAAATTGGCCCCTTAAAGATATATTAACTTAAATCAAATTTAGAACAGTACATCCAGCCAGATTTTGCTAGAAGGTTTTCGTGCAGCTGCATTGTCTGCGATATTTTCAAACACATCTCCAAAAGTCACTGTAAAAATGCCAGAAATTGATGGAGTAAATTTATAAACCGTATCTACTCCGACATCATAATAGGTTGCTTCAGTATTATTTTTATAGGCGTCTAGGAATGTATCGATTGCTAACTTTTCGGTGATATTTGTTCCAATTTCGTTATAACTTTGAATATTATTGTTCTTACCCTCTCCCTCGTTAATCTTTAACATGGATTGGGTTAGGATATAGAAATCGTACGGCAGGTTAAGGGTGATATCGGGCATGATTTGGTGATACTTTGAACTGACTTGCTTATGGTTGCTATGATAAGCAAGTCCATAACTTAATTTCACATCTTTAGCCAGAATGTTGGAGTAGGCAATTCGTCCGCCGGTATAAACCGCTTCTTCTTCGCTAGCTTCCATTTCTTGGTTGTCGGTAATATGCAGGACCGAGAAGTCAGCCGTAAAATCACCAAAAGTATAGTGGGGAGAAATACCCAAGCCTACAGGAGTTTTACTTGTGTCAACCCCAAGGATATCATATCTATAATGAAATTGAATGATTCTACCGGCATCAATCTTTAAATTTTCATTGAGCAGGTAGGTGACATAGGCCCTGGCAAAATAAATTGAAGGAGCACCATAACCCTTTCCTTTGCCTTTTGCTATATCTGCAGAAGTATTTCGTCTGGACATGTGAAATGAATCGGAATAATCCAATCTGCTATGAAATTCAAATTGATCATTTTTTTTGGCATCAATAAAAAATCTAAAGTAAGGCATTCTTATCTTACTTTGGGCAGTGTTAAAATCCCATAGTAGTCTTGAATACCCGGAAAACTTGAAGTAGGTGGATTTTTCCTTATTAAAAAAAAGTTTGTATCCGCCTCCTTCCGGCGCTTCACCGGTAATTTGGAAGTCTTGCGGTTTTGGATCTTCCTTTTTATCAGCGGCAAAAAGAGAACCAAACATCAAACTGGAAAGTAGTAGAATCACTGCAATGGGTTTTAATTTAGACATGTTTGCTCCATAAATTAAAGTTAGTATGTATATTGGTTAGAATCATTCAAACCATTTTATATAAAATTTTTAACGAGTATGTTTGGCTTTATCAAGAAATATTTTTGATCAAAATGATCAAACAAGGCAGGATGAAAGAATTTGTTAGAAAAAGATGGAAAAACCTAAATTACCCCTGCAAAGTGGTGTAACTTTGCAAGGGTAAAAAAAAGAAAAGTGTTTTAAGTCAAAACTACTTTGTAGTATTGAGATGTTTATTCTGTTGCCAATTTTCTTTTTTCTCAAATTTTTTAATATCGGAAGAGCTGGCAATGTATCTATCCGTGGTTGAGCAAGCTGTGATCGTGATACTCAGTACGACAAGCATAACAACACAAAAAATATGACATGCTTTCATGGAATCCTCCTTTGGGCCTTGTCGGCCGTTAAATATTGCTTGAAAGCTATTCGGAGGTTCCTGATATTATACTTAAGTAAAATGGTCGGAAAATTTAATTTTGTAATAAATTCAAAGTCTTAACTTGCTATTGAGGGTTGACCTGGGCTAATTTATTTGGGGGACACAGCCCAGCCGTTTGTCGGCTGGTTGAATGTTGGTTCTGGGGGCATCGGAATTTAGTTCTTCCAGGCCAATGACGGTATAAATTTTTTGGTGAGGTTTTTTAACCAAGGGATAGGCGATATCGATTGGATAATAAAACATGATGGGAAGATTTCTGGAAGTCGTCTCAGTGTGTTTGATAAGGGAAGAATTGAGAGTATAAAACCAGATTTTTTTCAGTTCACTTTCTCTGATGAAAATATAATCATCCGGCGCCTTCACCAATTCCCCGTTATTATTTTTTAAAAGGGAAGTTTCCCCAAGAGCACGGTAGATGGCCTCGGTATCCCCAATGTAATCTTTTAGAATCTGAAAAATTTCGCTATTACTGTTAAAATGGGTGGTGGTGGGGCAATAAGGGATTTGATTGACAGGATCAATGAAGCTTTGCAGATAAAAACCCAGCAGTTTTTCGCTGGTACCTGGGGCCACGGTAAAGCTAAAAGGGTTGAATAAATTGATAGAGGAAGGATAGGTCAGGCGATTTTCAATCTCCTGATTGATGTCGAGTCTTCCGTCATGATTCTGATCGTAGAAACGCACATCTTTTTTATTCCAAAGCATAAAACTATTATTTATAAGTTCCAGTCTGGGATAGGTTGATTGATCCCACCTGCCCAGCGTTTTGTCATGGCAGTATAGGAAGTCGTTGCCGGGAGGCAAAGGCAAGGGTGGTTCGTTGGAAGCAAAATAATAGTGAAGTTTGGCGGAATATTCATAGTAGCTTTGATTATTGTATGTGTACCCCGAAGCAGTAATGCAGGTATATTGGGAAATCGTATTTCTTTGTAATGGGGTTGCCACAGGGGTGGTGGGGTTTTTCATGCGCAGTTGAATGGAGGAGGTTTGGGCCTTGGAAGTGGTTTCAATTATTTTTAAGGTATAGGTTTTATCACTTTCCATAAAACTTAAATCGATTCTAAAACTATTGGTGTTTGGAAAAAGTGAAACCTCCAAATATATTTTTTCAACTTCATTACTGACTTCGGCCAGGCAGCTGGGGGCATAATGGCCATCTTGGATTTCGACCGTGCACCAATTATATAAGTTACCCAGCAAGGGATCATTTTTTATTTTGTCTGAAATGGTGACCGAGCCAAACAGGGTCGGGGTTTGATCATTCCTGGTGCTGCAAAAATTACTACAGTTATTAATAATAAATTCCTTATTTCCATCGCAAGCGCAATAATCGTTTTTAATCACCATTTCATTGGTTGGTCTTTTAATATCATCAACACAAATGCCTTGCGCGTTTTCATAAATTTTTAATAATTCAATCCTGGTCTCCTCGCTTTTGGGAGATGTTTTGGCGTACTCATTAATAAGTTGCATGACCTCGCTGTAGGTGGCAATCTTGGTGTTAATGGGACACTCGTCATAGCAAACTTCCACTTCTAATTGAGTGTAGCGGGTGCAAGATTCACTGGGGTTTTGGGATGGAGTTCTGGCGTAGTCTTGAATTTTTTTATATCCAGATCGTCCCTGTTCATTACATCCGAGTAGGACCAGGTTTAAAATGAACAGAATAAATAGGGCGTTCATTTTCAATTTAATAGGAGTTCTCCGATATAATTAGTCTACTAGGAGATTGGCCTAAATTAGGATTTAAACCGGAATAAATCAATTAAATCAATCGGTTGTCGAATGTGTGCATGGCCAATTGGACAATGTTTGATGCCAAAAATTTAGGTAGTTAGGCAAAATTTGCATAAACAATAAATATTTCCATTCTTGTTATAATATATACTTAAGTGCTTTAACGAATATCCGATAGGTTACACAAAGAAGACAAAAAAATTAGAGTCTTACATAAGGAGCGATTCTATGACTAAAGCAGATTTGATAGCTGCCATTGAAAAGGGTGCTAATATTACTCATAAACAAGCGGAAGCAGTTATTAACATTTGTTTTGACAGCATGATTAAGTCTCTCTACGACGATGATCGAATTGAAATCAGAGGCTTTGGATCATTTGCCAATCGTAATTACAAGTCTTATGAAGGAAGAAATCCAAAGACTGGAAAGATTGTCAAAGTTCCACCGAAGAAGGTTCCATTCTTTAAAGTCGGAAAAGATTTAAAAGAACAAATCGATGCTGGCAAAGACAAGTACATTATCAGAGAAGCCTAAGCGAATTTTGTACCCCAGCGGTTGACAAAATACGCTTTCTCTCCCACTATAGGTGTCATCAATTCTAAGGTGACGTGCCTGAGCGGTCAAAAGGAGCGGTTTGCAAAACCGTACAATCGCCGGTTCAAATCCGGCCGTCACCTCCAAAAAGAAAAGCTGCTTTTTCGAATTTAGCAAAGATTTTTATTATAGTATTAATATTATTAACAGAAGGTTTCAATTAGTTAGATCAAGGTTAATGCATTGAACGTTACATAGCATTACATGAAATTACTCTCGTAGGCTTCTCTTGGCTTCTGTTCTGGCTTCTGTTCTGGCTTCTGTTCTGGCTTCTGTTCTGGCTTCTGCCTTGGCTTCCGTTTTTTTAATAAAGTTTTTGAGGTAGATAGGGTCTTTTGTTGTTGTGTAAGTGCTCCAAAATCGACCAGTAAAAAAAAGGACTGATATTGTCTTTGCCCAAATGGGGGCATATCAATCAGAATGCAATCCTCTTCATAAAGTAGCGAACTTCATCCTCGTTTGTTGTTACGAAGCCAAGCCGCTCATACAGACTCTTCGCCGGATTTGGTTTAAGTACCGTTAGTGTCACGGGCAAATTGCCAGCCCTTACAATAATATCTAGAACGATCTTGCTTCCTAGTCCCTTGCCCTGCCATTCTGGTAATAACAAGATATTGGCGAGAAATATCTGTTCAATTTTTTCTTCCACTTGAAGAACACCTACGTCCTCACTCTCAATTTGAATCACTTGTAACTTGGCTGGATCAAATCTATCGCAAAGCAGTTTTTCTTGTTGCAAATCATTCCAACCCCAAATTTGCTCTACATACGGCTTTAGAGTCAGCTTGTGAAGTTTCTGAAGAAAGGCAAAGTCGGTTTTCGTAGCTGGTCGGAGTGAATAGGAATTCATATTAGCAAAAATATCAGCCACGAAGTGAATTGGCCATTAAAGAGATCGCAGTTTCAAACTAATCTTATAAATCAGATCTTTCGGTAAGAGAATTGGCCGATAAGATGGAAATGTCATTTCCAAGAGTCCAGCAAATGGAAAGCGGCCGAGGAAATATTTCGGAAGAATATATTTCCAAATTTTTAAAAGCCCTGAATTTGAATTAGTTTGACTGGGATCACGCTACCGGAAAAGATTCTGATCCAGATAGATTAAGAGATCGATGTCATGATTTTATTTGTGAAGCACTACCGAGTCACTTGGAAAGATTTTATGAGATGGTGAAGACGATTTGATTAATTTATCCGTCAGCGTCAGGTGATATGAGTGAGAAGAAGGCTCCGGACATACTTGGGCTGGAAGAAATTAAAAAGTTTTTATCAGTAGCAAAAGCAGTAAATCATCATTGGTACTCGATATGGGCCTTCGCCATTTTAACAGGAATGAGAAGTGGTGAACTTCACGCTTTATCTTGGGAGCAGATTGATCTAGAAAAAAATATCATTATGGTTGATAGATCCTATGATTCAAATGCGAAAAAAAGTGGCCCAACGAAAGGGAGATATTGGAGAACAGTTCCGATCAATAGTAGCTTCTATAAGTTGATTATTGATTTAAAGAACGGCCCGAAGAAAGCGGGGAACGAATATGTTCTTCCAAGAAGTAAAGATTGGGACAACGGAGATCAAGCACTTAAAAACTTTTTAAAATCAATTGGTATTAAGCCAATAAAGTATCATGCCTTGCGTGCTTGCTTTGCAACTCAAATGTTGGGGAGTGGAGTTCCGGCCCCAAGTAATGAAAATTGGAGGATGGAAAAAATCTTCAACAATGGACATCTATCTTAGACTTGCAGAAGTTGATACGAAAGGGGCCACTGATTGTTTGCAGTTTGTTCCTGAAGCAATTTGTTTTGGTGATAATGTTGTAAGTCTTTTTTCTAAGGGAGATAAAATATGAATCAGGAAGTAATTATCTCAAAAATTGAAAAAATGATTTATATTCTAAGAGGCCAAAAAGTGATGTTGGATAGTGATCTTGCTGAGCTTTATGGGGTAGAAACGAAGGCACTTAATCAGGCAGTAAAAAGAAATTTTTCAAGATTTCCAAGCGACTTTTCGTATCAATGTAATAACAGTGATTTAGAGAGTTTGCGGTCACAATTTGTTACCGCAAATCCTGCAACCCATTGGAATTACAAACGAAGAGTTCTGCCTTATGTTTTTAGTGAAAATGGGGTGGCCATGCTTTCAAGTGTTTTAAATAGTGAAAGAGCAATTCAAGTAAATATCTCAATCATGAGAACATTTACCAAACTGAGAAAATTGTTAGCCTCAGGGGAGTCACTGGCACAAAAGGTAGATGACTTGGAGAAAGGAACAGATAAGCTTTTTAGAATAGTCTTTGAAAGGCTTGAGGTTGTTGAAGCAAAAATCCCTATCCATGACCCCGATCGAAAGAAGATTGGAATCAAGACCAAATAAGTCTTAAAGTGGAGAAGGTTGCTGGATCTAATAAAGTTTTAGAATTTTAAATTAAACCTATATCGGCCTTAGGGTCGGTATAGGTTATTACTGTGATTTTAGGTATTTATCTTGTAATTTGTACGTATTGATTATAATAGTGTAATAGATTATAATAATCAATAAGAGGATGGATTAATGGAAATTAAAGAAAGCCTTGTTTTATTAAATATCTACTTAAAAAAGAAGAAGATTAAACGTTCATTTGTTATTTGTGGAGGAGCATCTCTCATTTTACAAGGGATTATTGCACGCACTACTAAAGATATTGATATTGTAGCGCCACCGATTGATGATGCTCTAAGAGAAGCTGCAGAAAGTGTTGCTGAAGATTTAGGGTTAGATTCTCATTGGCTTAACTGTGGTCCAGCTTCGATTGTAAAAGATTTAAAAGTTGGTTGGGATAAGCGCGTTCAAATAATTTTTAAGGAAAGCAATTTAATAGTTTATTCAATTTCTAGAGAGGATTTAATTTTTTCAAAATTTTGGGCCTTATGTGACCGAAAAAAAGATAGACAAGATTTAATTGAGCTTAGGCCCTCGTTGGATGAATTGAACATAGCGATTGAATATACCAAGACCAAAGATGGAAATCCAAGTTGGCCCGAGTGGGTCGAAATGCAAGGACAGATATTAAAAAAGGATTTGGGTTATGAATAAAAGTGATGATAGTTTGCGAGATAGTTGGGCATCACTAGGTATTGCTTTTAATACGAAAGCAACTGACCATGCTAATCCTGAACAAACCATTATAGAGACCATTAAATCAGGTGAATTTCCGGGTGATCGAAAGATGTTTGGACTCATGCTTTTATGGTTAGAGAATTATATGGATCTGGTTCATGTGGAACGACTTAAATACTTGATGAAAGATTTAAGTCCCTTTCAATTAGCGCTTCTTGGCGGTATTGCTAAAAAATGTTTAAGTAAAGGTGATCTGCGCTTTAAAACAATTATTAAAGAAATAGAAAAAAGGTTTGGAAAAAATTCTCCCAAATTTGAAGGTGATGATGAGTTGTATCTTAAACTAAAAGGAGTGGATGCGGATTTTCTTTGTTTTGGAGTTAAGGTAGCACCCATGCATGCGGATGAATCGAAGAAACTTTTAAAACGTGATCAGGTGATTAAGAATAATGCCTGGCTTAGAAACAGACTTGTTTTTGGAAGTAACCTTCGAGCAGATTTTATTACGGTCTTTACTTTAGGGTTAGCACAAAATGCATATCAGGCATCCAAACTATTGAGTTGTTCAGCAAATGCCAGTTATCGAAATTGGAAAGATTTAGAAGAGGCCAGAGGGCTGGATTTTGTATAGGTGGAAATATTTTAATATATTGCACATCTTTGTATTTGTTTAATATTTTAAAATCCAAAAAATATTCATAAGGATTTGAGAAAAAAAATTGATGGAAAAAACATTTGAAGAACATGTTAGAAAAAAAAGGGAAGAGCTTAGAAACAATCTTGAGGTTGATTGAGGGACGATGATAATAATTTCTACAAACAAAGAATTATCGCTTTTATTAGATATAGGCCTTACAAACCTAAATAACGATAGTGAACGTGAGAATATAAGGAAAAGATTATCAAATGAAATAAAAGAAATTGGCGCCAATAGAGATATTTTTATAAAGATAATGAATGGACAAGCCGTTGCGATGATTCAGATAATTTATAAAAATGCTGATAATGATCCTGATCTTGCAAATGGTGTAGACGTTGCTCATATACATGATCTTGAAGTAAGAAAAGATTTGCATGGCCATGGCATTGGAAAACAATGTGTTCAGGATCTTGAAACATTTGCTATTGGAAAAAGTGTTAGAGTCTTGACTTTAGGAGTTGATAGTACAAATACTAAAGCAATGAAGTTGTATCATAATCTAGGGTATAAAATATTTAAAGAAGAGGAAGGTCGAGTTCCTGAGGAAAAATTATACCTCATGAAAAAAGTGCTAGATAAAAATTAAGTCAGTGGACACTAATGTTTATTAGGGAATAAGTATATTGATTATAGTAAATGAAGCTATGGAGGATCAAAAAAACAATCCTGATTTCATAGTGTTTGATGTCCTGTGAACGGTGTATAATATTGGTTCACTCGAGGGATAAAATGAAAGATATTAAAAAAATCAGAAGAAGCATTAAAGAAATTAAGGAAGATATGCTTGAAATCAATAAGCGTAGGCCAACAGAGAAAGAGCTAATTGATTTAGTTAAAATTATTAATAAAAATTCAATGTTAGTAGATAAAAAAAATGCAATCAAAAGAGAGAGTAATAATCGTTTCTTTTCTTCTGAAAAATAAAAATTCGTTGTTCAATTATGTGGTAAAATGGTATGCTTATCTGTGCTTAATGATAAGCTAACTATACGGAGCGACTGGTTTTCTAAAGAAACCTCCAGCAATTTTCCACCTTTTTGAACAATATTTTTTTTAATTTTTTATCTATTTATAATTATTCACATGAGGTTTCAGTAAGTTAATCCAAATCCGAGGGTTGAACCTGTCACTAACTGTCTGGCACTTTCACTGATTGGCTTATTTTGTGCTTAACTTGTGCTTGCAAGCATTTGCGTTAGAAATTTCTAAGCACAAAATGGAATTTCCTTACTAGCAAAAAAAGACGCAAAAATCCATAGACCAGTGGTCAAAACAACATTTCAAAAAAATAGTATGTAATCCCTGTCAAGCCTGTATCATTTATATTATCTGATGATATAAGAATGCCGAAGACCGTGAAATAAAGCGTCAGTACCAGCTGAGAGAGTCGGTAAGTTTCGGGGCCAACAGGAGGATAGATCTACTGTATCACCAAGATAGTAACGAAAACTCCTTCGTCGACGGCCAAAAGTGAAGGAGCGGAAGGCTTCAAATGATTGGAATTGGTACCGGTTATTATAGAAGTGCTAAAAACTAAAAACAGGTCAATAAATGTTTACGTTGAGACCGCGCATAATGGCACTTTGTTTCTTCTAAAAAACGAATAGTAAGTAAGTTCCACTAGAAAGCGTAATAGACTATATGGCCAGTATCGGGATATGCATTTTTTTGGTCTCCTTCGTTCAGATTTTAATTTATGAGTTATTTCATTCCTCCTACATATTTAGATGTTGAAAAAATTGCTAAGAAGTATGGCGGCGATGAACAGGAGTTCAGCTTATAACCAACGTAACATCACGAATGAAAAATCGTTTTTTATTATGGGAGGATAAAATTTTACTACGAAAAAGATTTGTTATTGAAACGATTAATGACCAGCTAAAAAACATTTCCGACATAGAACATTCAAGACACCGAAGCCCTATAAATTTTCTAGTAAATCTTCTTGCTGGATTGATTTCTTACACTCATCAAAAGAAGAAACCATCGATCAAATGGCATAGTGGCCCGATTTTATTGGGAGATTAGGCTGAACTGGGGTTAATTAACATTACTATTGTCGTCCAGTTCAAAAAGCTCAGAGGCCTTACGTTTTTCTATAATGCGTAAGGAAAATATGACGATAAGTGTTTGCATATTATCTTGTTGCGGATATTAGTGATGAGCAAAATTGTTTTATTTATTTTTATGTTTGTTTTTGGCTGTAGTCAAATTTCTCTTACACAAACGAGGGAGCCAGCTTCATTAAAAGGATTTGGATGTAATCAAATGGTTTGGTCTCTTCTTGCTGATCAAGAGAAAGGTTCATTATCTAAAACAGAGTATTATCTCCTTATCTCTGATTTTGAACACGCCATTATAGATAAAAATATCAATACAAAGCTATCCAATATTGCTGACCAGCAACTTTCGGAGATTAAGCGTTTAAAAAGAGTATTGGTTGATATGCAAGAGCGATCTGGAAAGGATGTAAATATTGAGACATTGATAGCTAGCTTTTCAACATTCAAACAATCAGAACTTGAAAACGCGCTGGAAAGTTTAACTCAGTTCCGTCTTGATAGAAACTTAATTGAGTGGCTTGAAAACTTATTAGATACTAGAAAGTTGCGTAGCAGATTTATTAAAAGTCAGTTCGTTGATTATTTAAACTATCAGTTAAGAAAAATTTTTTCTATTACAATCTATTCTGTTAAGCTAATGGCAATTTTTGCTTATACCGGCGGACTTAACTATATAGTTAACCCTGTTTTAAGGAGTAATGAGAAGCTAAATTCTTTTGTTCGGGGGTATATGTATTTTTTGCAAAAATCACTAGATTCTCTGCCTGTTTACACAGGAACAGTATACCGAACCGATTATTTACCTAAGGATATTTTACAGCTATTTCTAAACAAAAATGGGGAATATGTTGAAAGAGGCTTTTTGTCTACGACCAGATTGCAAACGTATAATCATACTGGTTACTACAATGTAAAATTTATAATTAAAAGTAAAACAGGAAGATCAGTTCCCAATATGCCTATTCTTCAGCCATATAACAATGAAAAGGAAGTTATATTCTCCAGTCACACAAAATTCAAAATTACAAATGTTTCATTAGTGGAAGATGGTTTTGAAGAACTTAACGTTTATAGATATGAACGCTATAGTAGGTATTTGATTGAGCTTGAAGAGATTTAAAATTGCTCAATGTGAAAAATTCTGTGGAAAAGACAGAGTCTTTTGAATATGTAATTATTTAAACTGCTGGCCAATTTCAAAAAAGGAAAAATATGGTTTAGGGCAGATTCAGCTTATTGTAGTCATAAAATATTTCAAACACTTTAGATGAAGGAAGTTAATTTTGCCATTGTTTTAAGAGAGAATATTGCCAGATAGGTTAGGAAAAAGAATAAAAAACTTTTAATTTGGAAAAGCACCAAGCTATGTTTTTTTTTATTCTGATAAGTGTGAAGTGGCGATGGAAAGATTAATAACCTAAAAGATAATACTGATAAACTTTTTAGAATTATATTTGAGAGATTAGATACAATAGAGCAAACAGTCCCATGCCATGATCCAAAACGTAAGCGTATTGGATTAAGGGATAATGAAAGTGAATAAGGTTTTTGTGAATAAATAAACTTGATGTTCCAAATTGGAACATCAAGTTTTATTGTTTAGTTAAGGGTATTTTAGAATAGTTTTTGAGCAATTTATTGATCGTTATATACAAAATATACAAAAAAAAATTGTGGCGCCAATTTGGTACTGCAAATTGCATAACTGTCTGAAAACAGGTCAGAATCATTAATATACTGCACACAGATTGTAACCGTATGTATTGTATGTTACAATACAAGCAGGGGACGGGTGATTTATGAAAAATATTATTCAAAGCTTTGATAATTATTTATTCAAAAACAAACTCAAATTCGATGCGGTGGTTATTGGTGGTGCAGCTTTAATAATTATGGATGTTGTATCTAGAAAAACTCGTGATATTGATTGCCTTGATCCAGAAATCAGTGAACAAATTAAAAAAGCATCACAACAATATGCTAAAGAATTTCCTGAGTTTAGACTTGATGAAAATTGGCTTAATAATGGCCCAGTCGATCTAAAACGAAATCTTCTATCTGATTGGCGATTTCGTCTTCAAGAAATTTTTACAGGCAAAGCTATAAATCTAAAAACTCTTGGAAGATCTGATCTTTTAAAATCTAAACTTTTTGCGTGCGCAGATAGAGACTTTGATTTTGAAGATTGTATTTCTCTGGCACCCACTGGCAATGAACTTGATGAGTGCTATCTTTGGGTTTGTGAGCAAGATTTAAATCCGCTTTGGCCCAAACACGTTGAAACAGTTTTTAATAAAATAAGAAAGAGGCTAGGGTATGAATCATAGTTTGAATAAATCACTTTATGCCATTGGAATACGAATTACAGGTGATTTTACAAAGAAAACGCTTGAAGAGAAAAGTGAATGGGTGGATATCGAGCAAACCTTGATTGAGGCATGTTATGAAATGCCTAGCGATAATAGGTTATTTTCGCTAGTACTTAGTTGGGTAAAAGTTCATGGTAATTATCTTATTTCAGAAAAGCTGATCAAGTTATATAAAATTACTTCAAAGACTAAAGGGGAATCACCTTGGTTTAATGCCCTTGTGGCATTTGCAGCAGTGGAGTGTTCTCACAAATTTACCAAGTGGGTAAAACCAGAAAAAGAAATTGTTTATTTGGGGGATAAAGAAAGCGTTGAAGGCCTTATCGCGATAAAAGGTGCTATTCCTTATTTTGAAAAAATAAATATCATGATGGCGCGTTCATCACTCAGGATCAGAGAGCGTGATGCTTTCACTCAAAAAGAACTGATCAACATTAATTTACAATATAAAAATCGTTATATCTTTGGGCCATCCTGGCGTGCTGATATTATAACCGCAATTGAAAATGGCATTAATAATCCTTACCAGATCGCGAAGAAAATAGGTTGTTCTTATGAACCGGCCAATAGAATATTTAGAGAGTATGCGCTTGCCAATTCTTGAGGAGAAGAATTTATGGAAAAAACATTTGAAGAACATGTTAGAGAAAAACGGGAAGAGTTTAGGAATAATTTGAAGCTTGAAGGGTTTAAGGTGGAATTTCCTGATTCCAAAAGTTTTAGAGAAATCATGAAGGAAAATTTTAGCAAGGTTTTTGATCATCCCATGTCTCATTATGTTGCCCAAGGGGAAGAATTTCAACGAGCTTTACCTGTGTATAGAAAATATGAGGAATGTCATCATGAAAACATGATATTGACTGATGAAGACGGTAAATTTGTTGGACACTTTTGTGGGGAAAGTGAAGACCACTCAAGCTTTTATTTAAGGAATGCGGGCCTTATCCCGGAGTATCGACGGCAAAAAATTGCCACCAAATTTATGGAAGAGTTTTTAAGCTATCTTTATAAAATAGGCTACGCAAGAGTAACCAGCCAACATCATCCTACAAATAACCCAGTTCTTATTATGATGCTTCAGTTTGGATTTCATATTGCCGGTGTTGAAATTAGAGAAGAGTGGGGAACTTTAATTAAATGTGTTAAATTACTGAGTGATGATAGAGAAAAGGTCTTCACAAGAATTGTACAAGGTGGAAATGATATTACTTAACAAAAATAGACTCTACAAAGAGAAAGTTTTTTTGTAATAGAGACCTATCGACTTAGGGTGTGCAATGATAATAAACTTTTGCACGCGTGGATTTAAGGATATAAAACTGCAAGGTTTGTCAGACAGTGTCTGGCGAATTGATGCTAACCTGTTGATTGTAAAGGAATAATTTGACACTTGTTATAGAGGTGTCTGGCGAATTGCTCTTCCTGTTTTGTCGGGCAAATCGGGAATAGAATTCTTGCTTGCTAAGCTGACAATGTGAGCAGATTATTGCAAATCAAAACTTGGTTAACTATTTGATATCATGGAAGTGATATTTATAAAATGATCATAGTAACAAAAAAATGTTATCATGACGAAAAGTTCTATACCGGTCACCTCCTTCGTCTCGAAAGAGATAGTTCTGCTGAAAGCTTGAAATTATTAGAATATTGCATTTTTTTAAGCGGTTTGTTTTTCAAATATTGCACATTTATATATTTGTGCTATATTTTAATATATAACACATAATTAAACTTGTGCAATATTATGAAAAATAGAGCTGAAAATTTAGGCAAGATCAATAAGGCCACTTTTACTTTTAAAGATGCTAAGAGTGTGGGCCTTGATTACTACGACCTGAAGGTTTTAGAAATGAATGGAGAACTTTGCAAAGTGAAAAGGGGAATTTATCAAAAGGAGTCATTTAATTCTTTTGATAATGAATCTTTTCATAATGCTTTGGCCTACCTCGGAGATCCTTCGGCCATTTGTTTGCTTTCAGCATTTTATTATTATGGTTTGACTGATGAGATCCCTAATCAAGTTTGGGTTTATGTTCCAATTACCAAATACTCTCATGTTGAAAATTATAAAGTAATCAGAAAACGTGATCCTAAATGGAATATTGGAATTACTAATGAAGATGGTTTTTCAATTACCGATATTAACAGAACAGTTATTGATGCCCTCAGCGATAAGAAACATGTTACAGACTTTGAATCTGTAAAGATTGCTAGAGTTGCACTTGCGGAGAAAAAAACAAGCTTTGATAAACTAATCCAAATGGCCAAAAAACTTGGTGTTTATGATAGGGTAAAATTAAAACTTACTTTTTTACGAGACGAATATGTTTAACTCAAAATCAATTAATGATCGTTTAAAAAACTATGCTCTAGAACATGGAATTAAAGACGTAGAAAAGGCCCGTATTGCACTATGCTTGGAACGAGTCATTGCCAGATTGGTACAAGATAATTTCCTCTACGAACATCTTATTTTTGGAGGAGGATTTGTTCTTTATAAGGAAACTAATTCAAATCGTTATACTCGGGATGTGGATGCTGTTATATCGGGCATAGGAAAGGATGAACTTATTTTGAAAGTTAATGAAAATTTGAATGTTGATCTTAATGATGGGTTTTGGTTCGGAAATCCAATTATTGAGGAACTGAAAACAGAAAGTGGTTACGGAGGACTTAGATTTAAGATCCAATACAAAGCGGGGTTGCCTTATCCAATAGATTCGGAACTTAAAAAACTAAGAAGAGTTCATTTAGATATCTCTATTGGTGTTAATCTTGAAAAGATAGCAAAGGTCTCTTCAATGAATTCAACTTTGGATATCTATGATCAGGTTGAGTGGAAAGTTTATCCTATTGAGTTTATTTGTGCTGAAAAGATTCATTGTCTTTTGATGAGAAAAGATCTTAATACCCGAGGTAAGGATGTTTACGATCTTGATTTCTTATTGGATAAATCTGATCAAGGTGCATTGATTGATGCTTTGAAATTAACTTTTAAAAATAGAGATTATCAGGTGCTGAACTCTTTTGAATCAATAATCAAAAGTATTGATTCGAAGAGCTTAGAGCAAAGTTTTAACAAGTCACAATTTAAAAGTGCATCAAATAATTTTACAAAATGTTGGGCCAATATTGTTTTAAAACTGCAAGATTTTGATCGTTTCTTTTCTTCTAAATAATAAAAATTCGTTGTTCAATTATGTGGCAAAATGGTATGCTGACTCGTGCTTAATGGTCAGTTAACTATACGGAGCGACTGGTTTCCTAAAGAAACCTCCAAAGAACAAAATTATGAATAAAACGACTAGATGGAAACAACGATTTGATAACCTTAAAAAATCATTTACTTTTTTAAAAAAATCCATTGATAAAAAAAATTATAATGAACTGGAAATGTCCGGTCTTATCAAAGCATTTGAACTGACGTTTGAATTATCCTGGAAAACACTTAAAGATTATCTGGAAGCACAAGGAATCGAAGAAAAATTTCCAAGGTCAGTAATAAAGTCTGCTTTTAGTGCTCAGATTATAACGGATGGACATATCTGGATCGAGATGCTGGATAAGAGAAATGAATTCAGTCATACTTATGATGAAGAATCAGTTAAAAAAATTGTCAAAATGATCAAAACCAAATATTTTTCGAGTATAGAGCAACTATACGACTATTTGCAATCCAAGTATCAAGAAGAAATCAATGAATAAATTTGGCCTTAAAGACTTGGATATTGAGTTGATTATTAAAATAATCCAAAAATATCCCCAAATAAAAAAGGTAATCTTGTTTGGCTCAAGGGCCATGGGAAATTATAAACCTGGATCTGACATAGATCTGGCTATTTGCGGAAATAAAATTGACACCATTTTAACCAAACTCTGGGGTGAACTTGAAAATGATACTAATCTTCCCTACGAAATTGATCTTATCAATCTAGATGATGTGAAATCTGAAGAATTAAAAAAGCATGTGGCCGATCATGGGATTTTGATTTTTGGACAATAACAAGATTGTTATCGAAAAAAGATTGACGTCTAAAAAATACTAAAGATTTTTAATTCCAGTAATAAAGTTTGCTCGGAATAAAAAGGGGGCAGTTAGCTGAATAGATACAGTCTGACTGGTTTTAAAATAACGTATCCATCGCCATTCCGGCCCAGACAACATCTGACCCTGCGTTGCTTTGAGCTTGAAGGACTTCGCGGATTTTTTGGGGTCCTGCTCCTTCCAACGAAGAAATAATACTTGCCTAGATTCGAGATATTTTAAAGAATAAGCAAAAATAAATTAACTTCGTAAAGGATAAAAATCAATTGAAAAACAAACCAACTCTTCTTCCTTTGATGGGGTAATAATGGCCCGAATCTTTGATACTGATTCGACAAGAAATTCTTGAACTCGAACACAATCTTCGAAAGAAAGAGAGTGAACACCAGTATAGTGAATACCTTCATTTTTACCTTGTTGAATTTCAAGAATAGTTTTTTGTCGAAAATTTGCATGATTAAGTGCGCTCATTGGTGAATCTTCAGAAGTATGGATGTTCTTATTAATCATTGAAAAGCGCCCCCCCGCTTCAGCCACCAGTCCCAAGGATTGAAGCTCACCAAGCACCCGATTAATTATCTCAGGAGCTATTCCCAGGTAAGCGACCAATTTACTGACAGTTTGTAAATCAGGGATACTGACTGCAACATGTATAGCTGGATAAAGCCAGGAAGAATAATACTTGAGCATTTTCTCAGGATCGCTGCCAAAATCACTTTTGATGGTACGTTTAAAACGAATATTTTTTATCTTCAAAATTTTTAATTTACGCTCCAACATTAAAGTTAAACTTCGTGAACTTGATCGTTCCAATAATAAAAGCACTAAAAAATACTCACTTTCATCTTCATTTAACTTCCAAAAATTAACCAATCCGGCCCCATGTTCAGGGGTTAATTGAACATTAGAAGAAAGCATTTGAGAGAAATATGATTTTGAACAGCCTGCTGCCAAAGCAAGCTTTCCCTGGTATCCATGAATCAATGCATTATTATCAATATCCGCCGTAATAACATCTCGATACTTGGTAAAATTAAAAATATTCATATATCTCCCACTCCCATGGAGTTTATTTATTATAAACAATTTCATTGTTTTATTATAACAGTCCTCTTGAAAATACATCCTTTTTTTTTTATAAATTCCACAACAAGTGAAAGACTTCTAAAAACACTATATAAAACAAGAAAGAGGAGTATTTATGAAAAAAACAATGTTGATTATCACCTTGAGTTTACTTACACAGGTTGCTTTTGCTCTTGGTGGTAGTTCGAGTTCTGGGCTTGGCAATCCTGCTTGGATTTTCTGTAGCGAGATTGGTGGCGAACCAAGCATAATAGAGACACCTGAGGGACAAGCAGGTATGTGTACTATTGAAGAATGGACTTTATTTGAACTTACCTTTGATCACAATTTTCTTACTACATCTAACCAAAAACTTGCCAATCCAGCATCCGTTTATTGCCAAAAAATTGGGGGTGAATTGTTTATCGTCACTGAACCAGCAGGACAAAAGGGAATGTGTACAATTGAACAGTGGACCCTATGGGATATTTTTAATAAATAAAAAAAAGTATACGTTTGTTAATTAGAACCGCGTACCTTTTGTACGCGGTTCTATCATTTAAAGGTGATGTTCCACTTAATGGTCTGCAGACTCTCTGTTAATACTTCACTGATGTCGTTACCTAATCAGCGCCTGACCCGATACAAGGCCCTCTTACGAGGTTACCTTGGCAGGACTGAATATTATTACTAATATCGCACCTGCTAGCAAACGCCAGCTTTGCTTGGCGTCCACTGATAGTTTTTAGATTTTATTTCTAAAAAATTTCCACCAATCTTTCCTCTTACTGGGACGGTTTTTTTTATACGAAAAGTTTCAGGGTTTTTATTAATATTCGACAGACTTATGGGAATTAATGTAAATCAATGAAAAAGTTATGAAACAGGGGGTTGTCGTTGTATCAAAAAAGGCCATATCAAGTTTTGTCCCACTTATTGATGACATTTGAACAAAAATTTTCTTTTCAATCTCATCTTTATTCTCAATTAGGTAGTCCATTGATCTATAGTATTGATGAAGTTCAAACGGGGATAGATCGTAAATCTCCTTTTTTTTTGGGGGGTCTTATATCTGGTTTTCCTTTTTCCCCTTTTAATTTATTGACGAGATCTCTTAATTGTTGGGTTTCTTCTTTGTATTTCTTATTTTCTTGAGTCAAATCTTCGATGATATTTTTTAATACGACGAAAGCCTGAAATAATTCACGTCTTCCAAGCTTTTTAAATAATTTAAATGACCATTCTTTTACTTCTTCGAAACCCATGGAAACAGGGTTGCACAGTCTTTTTAAAAGGCCAAGAAAATTGGCCTTACAAGGCCTGACATTTGAAATGAATTTGTTGTTTTAAATCGTAATACCCAGAAAGTATTAAGTGAAGCTTCGCCTACGATTTTGCCTTAAGATTTTGAGCAATTACGAAATGATTGAGCAAGGTGTTGATTTCTCGTTCTGACCTTCAAATAAGTGCTGCCCCCTTAGCGGAGGTCTCGAACTATCAAAACTTTCTGAATGATTCTTTTCAGAAGCAACTTCACTTCTCTGCTTTCAGTTTGCTCTGGCAACAACAATCAACTATAATATTATCTATGTATTAGTAATCCAAAAAAACATTCCCCATTAAACTTAGATAAAATTTACTTTTATAAAAAGGATACTAATATGTATAAATACCTAGAAAATACAACTAGACGACCAGAATTATTTCAAGAATACACCGCCAAAGAGCTGTGGGTAGATGAGCACATCTCAAAACAAATGCTCCAATTTCATTTAGATGGCGAAAATGATATTGCATCTCGAAGTAGTTCTAAAATCGATAAAATAATCACATTTATCGTTGAAAAATTAAAAATCACCAAGAATACAGACATTATTGACTACGGTTGCGGGCCTGGTCTTTATACTCAACGACTTGCTAAAATCGGTGCCCGTGTTTCAGGAATCGATTTCTCACCAAATTCGATAGAGTATGCTGAAAAAGAGGGCATAAGAAATGGTTTAAATATAAACTACATAGTAGCGGATTACTTGAATTATCAATCTCAAGATAAATTTGATCTCGCTCTGCTAATCTATTATGACCTGTGTGCACTATCACCTATTCAACGAAAGAAACTGCTAACGAACATTTATAACTCACTTAAAGACGACGGGAGACTGGTACTAGATGTTCTTTCTCTTTCCTCTTTTAAAAAGAGAAGTGAGACGATTAAACTAGAAAAAAATCTAATGAATGGCTTTTGGTCAAGCTCCAATTATTTTGGGATTATGCAGACATTTATTTATGAAGACAAAAATGTTGTTTTAGATCGATATGATATTATTGAACAGACCCAAACAAAGATAATATATAACTGGTTAGAGTACTATGATCTGGAAAAAATCATGATGGAGCTAAAAGAGTCTGGATTCAAGCTTGAGTCCTATTATTCCGAACTCTCTGAAGAGAAGTTCGATAAATCATCAGATGAAATTTTCATAATCGCTAAAAAAACCTGAATAAAGGGATATGAAATCAATTAGGACTAGTTCGAGTCGACCTCTGAGGGGTATAAAATTATGAAAATTTTAAATTGAGAGTTAAAGTTTTATGTGGTTAATATGTTTATCAGAATATGTCGTGCCCCTGTTTCTGGGGAAGGGCCTGATTTTAATAAGATAGAGTGGTGCCCAGGACTGGCCCCATTAAGACAAAAAACACAGGTAGTTTCAAACGACACTAAGACACAATGGAATGCAGTCCAGTAGCTGCTTCCGCTTAACCAAGTGCCATTAGTTTTTCTCGTCTATTTTTGTGTATTATGGCCTGTTTTTGGGGAAACTTACACAAAAGTTACACACTTTTTCAGGATAAGAAAATGTGAAAAAAGCACAGAAAGTTACACAAAATAATACACTACAAATACACACTAAAAATGTCGTCTTCGGCATACATTTTTCATTGTACTAAACAATATTGTATGGTACAATGAAATAGGAGCACTCATGAAAGACGTATTAACGCAATTTGATGATTTCCTTGGCACACACAATGGGCCGCAGGAACTAATTAAGGATTTGCCGAAAGGGTGGCAGGAAAGGCTTCAGACACTGTGGAATGGCAAGAATATCACTCTTCAAACACTATCAAGACAGGACCTACTTTTATCTAAACTCTTTGCCTTTTGTGACCGGCAGATTGACCTTCAGGATTGTGTGGCCATGAAACCGACGTTACAGGAACTACGAGAGTGTTTTCCTTGGGTAGAAAAAAGAGATGCTAACCCTGACTGGCCTAATCATGTTCTAAAGTCTTTTGGGTATTTATCAAAGGAACTTGGGTATGAATACAAACCTTAATACGAAACTTATGGCCATTGGGTTTGTGATTAGTGGGGTAGGCAGCGCCCCCCATAGAAGTGGCAGACCTGAGTTTATCGATATAGAGCAGACGCTGACAGAGGCCTTAGTTGAATCAAAAAATGATTTCAGGCTTGCATCACTCATTTTTTCCTGGGTTGCCATTCATGGGGATTATGTCATCGTAGAAAAGCTATTTAAGATTATTCACACGGACTACCACAGGGACTTAAAAGACAATGTATGGCCGTATGCCCTTGCGGCATTTGCGATGAGTAAGAAAATTCACAAGTGGAAGAAGCTCACACATAAATTTAAAGAAGGTGTTTATGCTTTCCCAAAAGAAATGTCAGAGTTACCGATAAAGCAGAAAGGTGCCGCCTCTTGGGCAAAGAAATTTAACATTCTCATTCCAGAGGATTCAATCCGAATCAGGGAGACGGATATTTTGTCGCCGGAGGAGTTAATAAAAAATAATCTTCAGTATAAAAACAGATATCTTTTCGGAGTAAGTTACCGAGCAGACATTATAACGGCGATTCAACTTGGTTATGAGACCCCATCTCAAATTTCAAAGCTAATCCAGTGTTCTTATGAACCAGCACACAGAATCTTTAATGAGTACCGGATGGCAACTTAACGCTACCATCACACTCATTTCTTTTTCCTGATTTGACTGCCGTACGTTCGACACCTGACAAAACACAAAAACTCCCCAATGGCGTCCCAGGGCTCATTCGCGATCTCTTGAATAAATTAGCTTGAAATTGTTTCCACTACATCCTAAGAATTTTCATCGTACAAGGCGATTCGGAGGTAACGAACTGTATAGTTTTATTAACGCTGATAATCTAGTATCAAAAAGCTTGCATCATAAACTTGGCTTTGACGAAATATCTAAAGGCCAATCATTTTTGAATGTTAAATTTGATGGAGGGGTAGGGCTTTTGTTCAGGAAAACGCTTCTGAGAGGCCTGGAATGAGTTTAGGATATTTCTATATGAGGTCAAACTTAGTAATATTGTTACTTGGTATTATTCTGACGGGATGTTCAAGTGTAATATATGATAAGGAGAAGTCTATGAGTGCAAATGTATTTACAATTCCATTAACTCTACCTAAATCCCTTGAGTCTCAAAGACCGTTGTTGGAAAAATATTTAATCAATGCTCAAAAACGACTTAACCATTTTGCGATTAACCATGGTTGGGAAAAACATCTAAAAGAAAGTTTCGTGGATAGGGCGATGGAATGGTCTCAGACAATATTTTTGAGGTGCTTTCAAACGTAGTTGATATTGAAGATAAAAGTTATTTTCAGGGAACCTTTAAAATGCCATCAATTCTTTGTAGCGATGTAAGTGTTTCGATGTAATTAATGTGTCTGAAAAAGATTGGTAAACTCATTGATAATTTTTTAATAAGAAGGTGATTATGGAGTGGGTAAAAGACTTTTATAAGAAACAATCAAATTTTTTAAAAGATTGTTACCTTTCTGAAGTAGATGATTTTGCCAAAGAAAAAGTAGCTATTATTGAAAAGAAGCTTTCAGACTTAATTCAAATTTACATTTTAATTGGATAACATTAATATTTTATTTTGATTAAGTTGATCAACAATTCTTGGAGAAAAACGCATGAAAATTTTAATATTTGTCGATATGGAGGGCATTGCTTCAGTAGTTAAGGCCCCAGAAACTGGCTCTAAGGAAGGTTGGTGGGAACGATTTAGAATCACGATGACAAACGAAGTAAATGCAGCAATTGAAGGAGCTCTTAAGGCCGGAGTTAAAAGTATTGATGTTATCGATTGGCATGGTGGTGGGATTAACATTCTGCCGGATAAGCTACATATAAAAGCTAATTTAATTCGAGGTGCGAATAATCCGGCCCTATGGAATTTTGTTGGAAAAAAAACACACGATGCAGCTTTTATTCTTGGTATACATGGAAAACACGGAAGTAGTTCTGTTTTATCCCATACTATGAATGGGATTACTGAAACTGAAATTAATGGAAGTATTATTGGAGAAATCGAGCTCATTGCTGGTTTTTGTGGCCATTATGATATCCCAGTTGTTTTAATTTCATCAGACAAAGAAACTATTCAAGAGTCAAAAAAATTGTTTGGAGATGTTCAATCAGTTATTACCAAAGAATCTATTTCACAATTTGGGGCCAGATGTTTTCATCCTGATGTAGTTTGCAAAGAACTTGAAAAAAAGGCCAAAGCTGCTACGGAAAAAAATAAATTTCCGAAGATATTTAAATTTAAACTTCCACTAGAAGTTAAGTTTCATTTTTCAACATTAATGGTTCACCCGACTGTCACACAATTCGTTTCTTATATTCCTACTGCAAAAATGATTGATGAAAAAACGGTGTTGTTTAAATGTGATTCAATTCTTGATTATTATAAGATATTACATGTTGTAAATTGTGTTGCTGCTCCGATTTATGCAAGTATTTTTAAGTAAATTTGATCCATTACGCTTGAAGAAAATTGGTAAGTGAGTGACTGTCTGGCGAATTGGACAGGAAAGCCGAGTGTTTTTAGGTGGTTATGTCGTTTGGTCGTTTTGGTGTCTGGCGAATTGAAGAGAGGATAGATATGAAAAACTTGATGTCACAAAAATTCTACTCGGATATATGTTCTATTTTAGAGGTCACAAAAGCTTCAATAACGAAAGCTGTAAATTTTGAAATGGTGAAAGCTTATTGGGAGGTTGGAAAGAAGATAGTTGAAGAAGAACAGAAAGGCAAAGGGCGGGCCCAATACGGTGAAAATCTTATTAAAGAGTTAAGTCGTAAGTTAGGACTTGATTATGGAAAAGGATTTTCTGCAACAAACATTAAAAATATGCGCCAGCTCTATTTGTTGTTTCAGGTTAAAAAGAACCTTCGTTCTGAGATTAGTTGGAGTCATTATCTCCAGCTTTGTAGAGTTGAAAATACAAATGCCCGTCAGTTTTATTTGAAAGAAGCCGTGGCTACAGGATGGTCGGTGCGAGAACTCGAAAGACAAATAGCGTCTCTTCTTTTTGAAAGACTAGCTTTAAGTAAAAATAAAAAAGGCATTTTGAAGTTGGCCCACAAGGGACATGAAATAACTCATCCATATGATCTCGTGAAAGACCCATACGTTCTTGAGTTTTTAGGTCTTAAGCAAGAATCACTTCTCTACGAAAAAGAGCTGGAATCGGCCCTTATCGAACATTTGCGCGATTTTCTACTTGAGCTTGGAAAAGGATTTGCTTTTGTTGGTAGACAACAACGAATCACGATTGAAGGAGATCACTTCTACGTTGATTTAGTTTTTTATAATCGCATCGCAAAGTGTTTTGTTCTCTTTGATTTGAAATTGGGGAAACTCACTCATCAAGATTTGGGCCAAATGCAAATGTATCTTAACTATTACAAACGTTATCAGAAAATTGAAGGAGAAAATGACCCGATTGGCATTCTTCTTTGTTCTGATAAAAACGATACTGTGGTGAAAATTACTTTACCCGAAGGACAGAAAGATATTTATGCATCAAGGTACAAGCTCAGTATTCCAACAGAGAAAGAACTTGTCGCTGAGATTGAAAAAGAAAGAAAGCTCCTTGAGAATTACGCTAATAAAAAGGAAAAATAAATTATGAAAATTCAACTTTCTTCAAAAAATTCAATCATAATATAAATTCTGTGGTTGATCCGATTATTTTGATAAATAAGTAAACGTAAAAAGGGTAAAACATGTTTCCGAAGCCAGGTGAATACATTAATAATTTTTTAATAAGTTGGTGATTATGGAATGGGTAAAAGGGTTTTATAAGAAACAATCAGATTTTTTAAAAGATTGTTACCTTTCTGAAGTAGATGACTTTGCCAAAGAGAAAGTATCTATTATCGAAAAAATGGTAAATAAAAAAAATATCAATATTTTAGACTTGGGTGCCGGCGGTGGTCAAAATGCTATAGCTATGTCATTGAACGGATACTCCGTTACCATGATTGAATTATTGGAAGAATTTACTGCTCATGCTGAAAAATTAGCTAAGCAATACAACCAAGATCTTACAATAATTCAAGGGGATTTTTATAAAGTAAAACTTGATCAGACTTTTGATTTGGTTACTTATTGGGATGGTTTTGGAATTGGTACAGATGAAGAGCAACGATTGTTATTTAAACGGATTGCTTCATGGATCAAAAAGGATGGAATTGTTTTAATTGAAGTATATACTCCTTGGTATGCAGGTTACTCGGAAGGGAAGGAAATGTCCTTTGGTGACGTAAAGAGAAAATATGGGTTTGATCCTCTGAATTCAAGATGGCTTGATAGTTGGTGGAAAGTTGGTGATGAAGAACAGGTGATTAATCAAAGTCTTCGATGTTATTCGCCTGCAGATTTTAAACTTATGATTGAAGGGACGGGACTTACGTTAGATAAAATTGAACCCTGTCTCCAGTACGATGGAGGAGAACGTTTGTATCCAGGAATTGAAAAACTTGGAAAATCGATAACGTATTTGGCAAAAATGATTAAAGTATAATCAACTCGGTTGCGGTTGATATAAGGAAAATTGTTATGAATATATATGGCCTGGTTTTCAGTGCGAGAAAATGTAATTGTTATGATTTTGCTCATCATATTCTTGATGAGGATTAAATTATTCACCTTGGCCTGATGAACATTAATCCTTGTTCAAAATGTAATTATGAGTGTCTCAAAAAACAAGATTGCCCAAAAAGTGATGACATGGTCAAAATATATGAATCATTAAAAGTTGCCGATGGGATCATAATTTTCTCTCCGGTGTATGATGGCAGGCCACCTTCCCTATATTATGCTATGAATGAGAGATTTCCTGCTTTTTGGATGCGCCAAGAAGAAGGTTTTAATTTTTTTAAAAGACTTAAAGTTGCGATTGTTGTACTTGGGCAACATGGTGGTAATGAAACGATGAAAATTATTGAAAAAGAATTTAAAAGCTTCGGATCAGATATTATTTATAAAATAAACTTCAAACCAAAAGATCTTTTGATTGGTGGGGGCGTTAAGGGCGATTTGATTAAAAATGAATGTGTGAAAAGTGAACTAGATAAAATTAAGAAATTATTGTCTTAAGAATAAAAGCAAAAAAACGCTTCTTGGATTGAGTAGTAGGTTAAAATTATGATAGCAAATCAAAGAGATTTTATGACTGACAAAATAACATTGGTAACTTCAAATGTTTTACTTAGGCCTTTTGAAAAGGAAGATCTTCAATATTTGGTGACATGGTTCAATGATGCTGATCTTAGGAATAAGATTGGTGAAATTTCTCCGATGACTATACAAGATGCCAATAATTGGTTTGAAAAAACATCCGATGATGAAAGTCGAAAATGGTTTGCTATTGAATTAATTAAAAGCAAACGCATTATTGGCGAGGCAGGGTTACTGAGAATTTTTAAAGAGTGGAAAACGACTGATATGAGCATTGTTATAGCGGAGCAGGATTGTCAGCGAAAAGGATATGGAGTCGAAATAGCGAATGTTTTGCTTGAATATGCATTTCAAACATTAAAGCTGCATCGAGTTTCCATCGGAGTGGTTAGTTTTAACCAAATAGCAATAAATTTTTGGAAAAAAGTTGGGTTCAAAGAGGAAGGGATTCAGCGGGATGGTTATTTTTGTAATAATAAATATCATGATTTCGTTATGATGAGTTTTTTGGAGGGGGAGTACCATGGCAATTCCAACTAAAGATGGTTCAATGAAAATGATAAAAGATTTAAAACATACGTTCAATGATGCAGCCAAGTATTACGATCAAACCAGGCCAACTTATCCTAACCAAGTATTTGAAGATATTATCAGACTAACAAAAATAAATGCTGACTCAAAATTACTTGAGGTTGGTTGTGGAACCGGGCAGGCAACGGTGCAATTCGCTAGGAAAGGTTTTAGTCTCCATGCAATTGACATTGGAGAAAACTTAATTGAAATTGCCAAACAAAATTGCAAACAATTTAATCACACAAGCTTTGAACATATCTCCTTTGAGGAACATGCCCAAACAAATAATCAATACGATTTGATTTTTTCCGCCTGTGCATTTCACTGGATTCCAGTAGAAATCAGATACAACCTTGCTTCAAAACTGCTCAAAGATAATGGATATCTTTCTATTATTACTCTTATCTTGTTAAATAATGACGAATATATCAGGTCAAAATTTGATAAAATATATGAGGACATTGCACCGGAAATTTATGAACCCTTTAATAATAAAAAATCTCCTGACGAACAAATTTTAAAACTGAAAAATGAGATCGAAGCATCCAGTTTTTTCAAGGATGTCTCAATATTTGAGGGTGTAATAGAAACGCAGTATGCCTCGGAAGAATATATTAAACTTTTACAAACATTTTCTAATCATCGCAACCTATGTGCTCAGACTCAGAAGTTGCTATACGATAAAATTTTAAAATTGATTGAATCCGCCGGTGGTACATTTATAAGAAAACAAAAATGTGTGGCATTAACTGCAATCAAGATATGACTATGGATTATAGGTGATGAGATACTACCTGAAAATACTTTCATTTTTGTATTGTACTGGCGTGATGTTGCATATATTGGATCTGTTTGATTTGAGATTAAAATTTTCTGAAATGAGCATCGTTTGGAAGATGTGGATTATTTATTTGATTGCAGGTGATATGGTTGTGAGTATAGGTTTATATCGACAGAAGATCTATGGCGAAATTGCTTTTCTAATGATTGGCATATCTCAAATATTGGCCTATTCCATTTTTGAATCTTATTTTGGAAATCAAAATACCCTCGTAGTTTTCCATCTAATCACGATATTAATTTATTTGTTTTTCAAATATAAAAAATCATTCTTGCGCTCAGAATAAGTTAGTAACATTATTGAAATTTAATACAAGTAGAAATTTTCATTACTTCAATTAGTAAAAGTCTAGTGGAATTGATTCGATAGGTTGTATAGCTGCGGAAGCATAGTCAGGAACAGTCTGAGAATTATTTAATCCAAGATCAATTTTAAAAATTGGTGACCTCATACATGTTCCCGCAGAAGTCATTATTTCCAAAAAAGATTCAGAATGTATGGCAACAACAATGCCAACCAACGTACCATCAATCGAATCAAAAATAGGCCCTCCAGAACTACCATCGGCAAAGGCAGAAGTGATAAAGAGTTTTCCCCAATTTCTACTAAGTCTGTAGAGATCATCTTTTTTAAACTCTAAATTATCTTCGGAGCTATGTAATGATTTTATTAAATACAGATTTTCTGAAATTTTTTTTGGAATTCCGGAGGGCGAAGTAATCGAAAAAAAATTAATTTTTTCTTCTGAAGCAATAAAATTGAAATAAGAGTTACTCGAAAACTTCACTGGATTTATATTTTTTACGGGTCGATCAAGCCTGACAATTGCATAATCATCTTGCATGATGTCATAAAAATATCTTAAGGTGACGACTTCTTTGCACCGGTAGGAAAAATTTCGATCAATTACTATTTTATTCTTTTTTGCTTTCTTTATTTCATAATTAAATATCCAGTTATGATTGTCACATTCATTGTGGATCATACAATGCCCTGCTGTGAGAATTAAATCAGATCCGATCAAAACACCTGAACATTTTCCTGCAGTGATTTGATCTGCGAATTTTTCATCATCACAAGTATTATAAATTTTTTTGAGAGACGCACTAGAGATTTTTAAAGTTCCGTTGTTTTGTTCTTTTATATACCACTGGTCAATCATTACAGCAGTTGCCTGGTTGGCTTTCATCACAATTGGGTTTATGCTTTGAGAAGATTCAATTCGAGTATCTTCATTTGTGAAGACAGCAGCTGACCCGACTGAAACTAAAAGCGCTAATCCAATAAATAATGTTATATAGGTACACCCTATCATTGATATTACTCCAGAACCGTTGTGTTGACTTCGTACAAGTCTAAATCCAAGATAAGCTCCGTATTTTTGTGACTATAAATCAGACAATATAATATAAAACGAACGTAATGCCTAGACCTGTTCAAGTGTTATTGCGAACTATACGATGCTTGGATACTAAATTCTGGCAAGTTGATCCACGTTAAAACCGTGTTTTGCTATTAATACCAATCCTAAAGAATAATTCCCTAAGTTTTTTGCCCAAGATCGAGTATATAAATTTTTAATATTTCCATCTTCATCACAGAAAGTATTCCAAGCTTCGCAACATGAACCAACAATATGTTTGTAGTTTTTTAAATTTGTATTTGATAACTTGATGTTTCTCAGCTGCTGCTAAATCTGTTCCAAAGATATAAAAAGTTTTAGAATTTTTAATTAACTCTCTATCGGTCTTAGGACCGGTAATAGGGTGAGAATAGCTCAAAAAAGAACGCGTTTGATGAGCATTTGGTAAAAGATTTGGCGGAAGATTTTCCTATTTTGATTAATTTACAACTCAAGTTGGAGGTCATCCATAAAGCGTAAGAGTAAGTCTTTTCTCTTGTTCGCTTCATCTTTTCCTTTCTCGGTTTGCATCGTCTCAGGAAGTTTTAAAAGTTTAATATTGAAATGATCTAGGGCATATTTTTTATCGTCAAAGTTTCTTTTATGCGCAAATGGATCGATATCATCAAATAATTTTTGGCCAAGTTGTCCAGCTACATAAAAGACTCGGGCAAGTCCAATGGCACCGAGAGCTTCCATTCTGTCTGCGTCTTGAACGATTTTTGCTTCCATGGTTTGGGGAGGGATATTGGCAGAAAAGGAATGGGCCTCAATACAATGTTTAATATTTTCGATTTTATCCGTAGGAAAATTCATTGCTAATAAAATTTTTTCTGCTTTTAAAGCAGCTTCTCTTGAAGAGCATGACCTTTTGGGATGGTTTTTAGGGTAACAAACAATATCATGAAAATAGCAACTTGCTAAAATGACTAACTCATCAGTTTCTTCGGTCATAAGTTTTTGAGCAGTTTTCCAAACTCTTTTAAAGTGTGAAACATCGTGGCTGCCATCGTCATCATGGTTTTTTGTAAGATATGTTTCAAACTTATGTGCCCAGTCTGTTATGAGATTCATAATGACCTCCCTTGATATATTTAATCGGATCTTAATTGAAAAGTGATAATTTAGAAAATTAAAAATGCGCAAAGCAAGGGAGTTTTGAATTCTTTTCAAAATGTTCGTTTTGAGCGCTCTTATATGTCGTATTGAAGCTTTTTGATTAGGGCAAGTCCTATTTTTTTATTCCTTGAGCCATTTTTAACACTTCAAGCTTTAGTTTTGATAAAGCGTCCGATTTGGCCTCACTAAAAAGCTCTTTGTTTTGTTTTCCAAAGGCGGGAATGTAGGTCTTATGGACGATGGCCTCTGCTTCAGCCGTTAAGTAAAGATATTCATTTCTGACATCCCAAAGTGTAGCATTGGTCATAAAAAGAGCATCTACTTCTGAGCCTGGGATAAAAAATGCGGTCACCAGTAAAATGTATGTAAAACCCAAACTGTTGTTGTATCTGTCCACATCAGCGGTGCCCGTTATAACTAATACAGCGTCGGCACCATGTTTAGCGGCGGCTAATCGAATTGATTGGAGATCATCGCCAATCATTGTAGCTTGAGAAATTTGAAAAACTTCTGAAATTAATTCAGTGTTTTTTAATTCTTTCGGAATTTCCAAAAAAATCTCTTTATCTTTGGTCTCCCATCTCCAATCTTGCTGATTGTAATGCCCCTTGGGGGGGGCAAAGTATACACCCACCTTAAATGGCCTGGGAAGGTTGGGTTTAAGCTTCAATGCTTTGGCAATTTCAGCGTCATTTACCACAGGTGATTTAACACTAAGTTGTTTTTGTAGGGCCCCTCGATTAAACCCAGTACTGGAACAACCAGTAAGAAACAAAATGAAGAGGATTGAGAAAGTGTGTATTATTTTTTTCATTGGGAACCTCAAACTGTTTTGAGTTAAGGATAAAATAAACTTATAAGATGTGCAAATACTAAGATCAAGCTATCTCTTGAAACTTTGTACTGCTTGCTTCATTATGTATGACTAACCTTAAAATTGGAAACCAATCATGATTGGAGTGATATTTAATTCCCAGCCATACCCACTTTGCTCAAGTTTCCCGGAACTGTTTTCTGCGGTATATTTTAAAAAAAGATAGGCAAATTCAAAACTCGGCCCGATTGAAAAGTTTTTGAAAACATTCATTAATACCCGAAACGTAGTCTCTAATGAGGGGCCACGGATTTTTTGCTTGATGGTATCCTTACTGTATATAAAATTATAATTAAAACTAAACATGGATTCTGCACGCATATTTTGTGTCTGCCAGACTTTTCTAATAAACATACCAGCGGTGCCGTCTTCCACTTTGGATGAGCCACTGGACTCAATTCCTTCCACTATCAGGGTTGTTTTAATATAAGTTTGATTATATTCCACATTCAATCCCATATCCGCAAAATTTCCTCTCAAATATGGTGAAAAAGCACCGCCATCTTCATGGGCCTTTAATAAAAGTCCTGAATTTGCAAATTGCACATCAATATCGAAGACCAGTGGTAGGGTGTTAATAGTGGAATTACGCCCCCTGAATTCGAATTTTTTTGTTCCGCTTGGATATTCTTCAATATCTGATTCCAGAATTAAATATTCCCAGTTAATTAGTCCCCATGAAACAAAAATGGGAGCGTTGCCTGAATTAATTTTTTCAACTTGGTGCTCTTGTTTTGCCATTAGTGATACGGTAATGGGCTGTCCGACTCTTAACTTATGTTCCATGGGGCAGGCCCGGCTTGAAAGAATGAAAATATTTTTTCGTTGCTCGATTTTTGTGAGAGGACATTGCTGTCCATCATTGAAGGTAACCAAAAAGTCGTAAGCATCTTGATCAAGTTTGTCATTGTTTATAACTACCAGATGTTCAGCAAGGTTGATTTGCAAAATATGTGAATCCGGAGAGTAGGATTGAGTCATGATGGTTTTATCGGGGATGGTCATTTGCGCAGGAATAATGGCTTCTTTTGCAGGTTCAATTGTTTCTTGCGCAGGTGGAGTAACCGTTTCTTGCGCAGGTGGAGTAACCGTTTCTTGCGCAGGTGGAGCAACCGTCTCTTGCGCAGGTGGAGCAACTGTTTCTTGCGCAGGTGGAGCAACCGTCTCTTGCGCAGGTGGAGCAACTGTCTCTTGCGCATAGAGACTCATTTCCATAAGAGAAAATAAAATCAGCTTTATCCAGGCTAATTTGAATGGTTGGGTGGAAAAAACATTATTTGTTTTAATTATCATAAGTACTTCCAGAGAAAAGTTGATTCTGATATTTTATATACAATATATTAATTAAAGCATCTATACTGAGATAAATCAATAAATCTCAGATGGTCGGAGGATGGGGGTTAAGAAAGTTAAGATCATTAATTTTCTGACCTAAAAGTTGACAGGAATACAAGTATTGAACGGAGGAACAATCTTGCAACATTTTTTTCAATTACAGAGCTCGTTATTAATCACTTTAATATTTATTTCTTTAAGTAATGTAGGGTGCTCTCACACCGGTGGTGTTGAAAAGGCAGGGATATTTAAAGGGTGCCATACTCAAAAATCCACCGGGGAATTTCATTGTCACGGTCAAAGTGTTTATAACGGACAATCATGGGAGGCAAAAGAGGAGGCGATAAAAAATATCCAAGGCCCATCTGATGTTGTCTCCTCAGCATTAATAAAAATCAAGGAGACGAAATATAAAAGGGAGGATTGGAAACATTGGATAGATGAAGATGGTGATTGTGAGGATACACGGACAGAAATTTTAAAGGACCGCAGCTTAGCAGCGGTAAAAATGGATAGCAAGAGATGTACGGTTTTATCTGGGAAATGGGATGACTACTATTATCAAGAAATATTATATCAAGCTTTGGAAGTCGATATTGATCATCTTGTCCCATTGAAACATGCCCATGATCATGGAGGTTCACATTGGAGTTTGGAGTTAAAAAGAAAGTTTGCAAATGATCCAGAAAATTTAATTATCACCAACTTGAAATATAACCGACAAAAAGGCTCAAGGGATATCACCCAGTGGCTTCCGGTTGACCGTTATTATGCGTGTAAATATATGAATCAGTGGTTTAAAATAAAAATGAAATATCACTTGATTGTTAAGGATCAGGAAAAAGAATATTTAGATATTGCGAAATGTGATAATGTCTTAGGAAAAAATTGGGATAAGTTATAAAAAAGTTTTTAAGTTGTACAGTTTGTTTTAAGTTGATTATGCTTTTCATTAATTAATTTTGCAAAGGAAACGCCATGGTGGACGAGTATGAAAAAAATATTCTATTTGATCTTGATGGCACTTTAACCGATCCTAAGGTCGGTATTACGAAGTCTATATCATATGCCCTAAATATCTTAAAGCTTCCAGTTCCAGATAACCTGGATTGGTGTATTGGCCCACCTTTGCAAAATTCATTCGCACAACTTCTGGGGGCAAGTAATCCAGCACTTGTTCAGCCAGCATTAAAACTTTACCGGGAGCGTTTTGTAGAAAAGGGTATGTATGAGAATGAAGTTTATCCGGGCATTGAAGATTTTTTAGAAAAATTAACTGATATTAAATTTAAAATGTATGTGGCAACCTCGAAGCCGGAAGTCTATGCCAAAAAAATTATTAAGCATTTTAATTTGGAAAAATATTTTGCAGGAGTCTATGGGTCAGAATTAAGTGGCAAAGATTGCGATAAGGCAGTTATTATAAGCAACGTTCTTGAATATGAAAAAATATCAAATTTCAAAGCGGTAATGATAGGGGATCGGTCTCATGATTTAATTGGGGCAAAAGCAAATGGGATGGATGCGATTGGTGTGTTGTGGGGGTATGGATCTAAAGAGGAGTTCGCGCCAGAAAATCCTTATGCAATGGTAAAAAATTTAATGGATTTGGAACAAGTGATCATCAGTTGGAGTAAAAGAAAAAGGTAAGCGCAATCGCCCAATTGCAACATTTTTTGGGGGGATCTTTTCATCGCTGTACGGAGTTTATCTTGATGTGTTTTCTGTAAAATTTTCAAAATCTGAATAAATGTATTGAATGTTTGTTTTCGTGTGCGATATTCCAAGTTGAAATTATAATAACCAACGGTGTTTCAACACAAAATGGGGACACTGACTGTAATTTTGTTTTTGAAAAGGGGAAAATATGAAAAAATTTGTTTTGGCTTTATCTTTATCGGTGTATGGAATGGTTTGCTCAGCGGCGTTTATTCCGAATTCGCTCGTTGACTTATTGCCAGCAGGAAGTAATGGCATTCAATTAAAGGGTGTTACGACTGATGGTAACAGTTGTGTCGTGGATCTTACCAACTATCCAAGTCTGGAAACGTATTCAATTGTTGCTGTTGCTGATGGCGAAAGTGCACGACTTCAGATCGGCTTAGGTCATGAGCTACTTGAAATTTTTGATACAATGAATAACGAGCTAGTAGTAAAAACGTATCATAAGGCTGAGGAACAATATTCACGTAGCACAAAATCAACTGCTACCATCGAAAAGAACGAAGAGGGATTTATTATTTCCATCTCTGTACTTGAAGAGGAAAAAGGGTTGCTATGGGGTTGGTCAACCAGCGCAGATATTAAGTGTATATTCTAATTTTGAAATATTAAAATAGAGAAATAAGCTTGTTGGGCCAGCATAACGCTGGCCTTTTTTTTGAAAATATTTATTTTCAATTCTTCGGGATTTTCGCAGATCAGGATAATGAAGATGCCCTGATGCATCCCTAAAAGTTAGGCCGTACCTGTAATGATTCAATATCGTTAATATGTCGAATTTTATCGGTTAAGATTTGTTCAAGAATTTCCCGGGTGGTGGGGTCGTTAGATGCGTTGGCAAGAATGATCGCAGCATCACACGCTGCTATGGTCTCTTGCCCTGAGATATGGTCGTTTATGAGCTGTTGCTGAATATCTGGGCCGATGTTACTTTTTTTTGATTTGTTGAGGACCGGGGTCCCGTTGAGGAATAAGATGCGTTTGACGACTTTTTCAGCGTGTAGCATTTCGTCTAGCGCCCTTTTTTCCAAATGACCGCAAATCTTATCGTAACCCCATTCGGACAACATCCCTGCATGAGTCATGTATTGATCGATGGCCACTATCTCATTGGTTAAAAGGCTGTTTAACGTATCAATGAGTTGATTATTATCTTTACATTGTAAATTCATACTGCATGAATCCTAGCTCGCTATATTCCAAACATTGTCAACATATTTGGGGCGGTTTGTCCGATAACTGATATAGCAGGCATGATTCCATACATGGGAAGCATTATTAAAAATGTTGTCACAGTTATCATCCGGTATGTTTTTTATGTCCTGCCGATCCAGAGGTTCAAATTCATCGCCTTTAATGACCTGGCTGAAATCGTCGACGAGGGACTTTTGGTTTTTATGGTGCCAAAAACCGACTCGCTCGGATGATCTGGGGAAGAGTTGAGAATCTATTGAATGTGATAATTGCGGTTGCATAATAAGTATCCTCCGATTCCTTATGATGGGTTAATTTTTTATTTTTTTGGTTAGGTGGAAACTATCACAAGCCTATGAAGAAATATTCAACTTATCATTAAATAATGTTCATAATACGCTACAAATTTTTCATAATTATATAGTAAAAAATATAGATATAAGTGTTTTGTATTCAAAAAGCCTTGATTTATTTCAGCAGTCGCTGGCCAGATTGCTTTAAAGGAAAATGTTTTTTCAGATTTTTTTCTGGAGTATAATTATCGTCAACCGTAGCTTCGTTGGATAGTGAGTTTTTAAATCTTATTCTGTTTGATTGTTCTGTTTGATTACTACATTTTTCATCCATTTTACATGGCCCTTCTCCCAGCAATTTGACACACGCACTTTTCATTTCATGGCGACATACGATGAATGGTTTTTCGAGGCGTAGGCAGTTTGCCATCTGTTCATGAATTTGGGCGGTATTTTCTCGCATGTCAGCAGTCAGCTCCTGGAACATATTGTCTTGGGCAAATGTATTTATGTTTATCATAAGAGAAAAACAGATCATTGGCATTAATAGTAGTTTCATTTTATACTCCAATGCTAAAAAGATTCAACCAATTTAATAAAACCATTAATGGTATTAGTGGAATTTATACTGAATAAGTTACATTTTTAAATCGATGCTTTTAAAAATATTTTGCGTCACTTTCTATGTTGTAAAAAAATAACTAAATGCAAAATGAAGGATGGTTCAATTGCACTTGTTTAATTCAACTTTAAATTTAAGTCCTGCATCAAAATCAGCAGAATCGATAGTCACCAGGGCATCCTCTATTTTTTTGGGATTTTTTAGAGACACTTGGGTTTTTACCCGCATATTCTCATCACCACCGCATCTGGAATGTACCCGGTTTGCAAGGGTGAGTTGATTTTCAAAGATGTAATTGCTATCCAGTGGTCCTTGCCAATCTTTAACGAAGGGAGGGCCCATGGCGTCTGCTAAGAAATATTTGGCAGAAAGCTTGGCGGTTGTTTTGGGGCCTGGGAGGTAGACATATCCACGATAATCGACTTCCACGATGGTTAACTTATAACCGGAGGGAATATGAATTGGAATTAAAAAATCACAAGTCTTATGCTCCACTGAAATGCCGCTGGATTTTCCTGCTTCGAGTGTATATGAATCGAAAATAAGACTGATATATTTTAAATCAGGACTAAGCGTTACGGAGGATGTTCCGGGCATACAACCATTGCCGTCATATCGACTATTACCCAGGCGGATGTTTTCGGCGTAGGTGGACAAACTCAAAAGGTTGAATATAATTGATGAAAAAAAAACGACTTCGACCATATTTTTCATAAAATCCTTTTTTTGAAAATGAAGGAACCACCATGATGGTTCCTTCATTTCTTAATTGAACAGGTTGATTTGGACAGATTAACTAGTTACATTGTCTCCACTGAAGTTGGTAGCGGATTCCGGCACGAAAGTCAGCGCTATCCACGGTGGCCATGGCGTCATTATTAGAGACTGGGTTTCTAACCAGCATGCTGGTGTTAACTCTCATGTTAACTGACTGTCCACATGGTGACCATACCAAGGCGGTAAGGGTGATTCCGTTACGGAATTGATAGTCGGTGTCAGCTGCTCCACGCCAAGTTCTAGAAAATCTCGGGCCCATACTTCCCGCAAAAAAGTATTCAGAATTAAAGGCAGCGGTGGCACGAGAATTAGGTAGGGCAATGTAGCCACGATAGTCAACGGCAATAACTGAAACGCTCATTCCCTGTGGTATGTGAATAGGGATAGCGATACTACATGTTTTTCGATCAATTGACCGGCCAGATGATTCTCCGGCTTCTGCAACGTAAGAATCAAAAATCAGACTTAAGCTTTTATAATCGGGACTTAGAGTTACAGATGCAGAACCAGCTGGGCAGCCGGTACCACCGTAACCGGCCATTCCGAGCCGAATGTCATCGGCGTAGGCCAAGGTAACAAATAGGCTTAAGACGATAATTGAAAGAATTGATTTTAACTTCATAGAGCACGCTCCCTGTTTAGTGTTAATAAAATCTGCTCTTAAAACGTATTCCCAAATAATTTTTGGAAATCAAGCATGTCGGTCTATTAACACAGGCTTTATGAGGAAAGACCAAACCCAATATTAAATAATGTTCATCTAGCGTAAAAATTTTGCGAAGGAGAAGTTTGATCAAAGCATGCTTTGTTGATATATAAGTAATGAAACTTAAAAACGGAAGTGTTTATCATGTTTAATCTCTTTAAAGTTCATATCTATGTTGGAGCATTTTTTATACCTGTCATACTTATGTTTTTAATTACAGGAGGACTCTACACGGTTGGGGTTAAAGGCGACTATCAAACTCAAAAATTTGAAATCCCTTTAACCAGTCCGCTTGGCCCTGACTTAAATTACTTGGAGGGGTTCGTTAAAACGCTTCTTCTCGAAAAAAAATTTCCTGTTCCGTCTGGCAACTTAAGTATTAAAAAAGCCGGGACGTCTTGGGAGTTGGAATGGACGGGGGCCCGCTTCGAAGTGGTTTTGGCACCTACTCTTGACCCAAACTTGGCAGTGCTTACGCTTAAAAAAACCACTCCGCATCGTTTTTTTGTGCAATTGCACAAAGCCAAAGGAGGATGGGCCTTTAAAGGGTTGGCGGTTCTTTTTTCACTAGCTCTTTTAACTCTTGCCACCACTGGCCTGCTGCAAGTTAGTCGCATGCCACGGTATAAAACTTCGGCGCAGTTAATCCTGGGAGCCGGGTTTATTCTTTTTTGTATTATCGCCCTATTAAGTTAACTTAAAGACAAAAAATCTTTTGAACTCCAAGGAATAATTTGATAAATTAAAGGCAAAGCTCAAGCGGTAGTAGCTCAGTTGGTAGAGTACGACCTTCCCAAGGTTGGGGTCGCGGGTTCGAACCCCGTCTGCCGCTCCAGTACTTTTAATTTTCTGTTACTGAGACGTTGCGATCCGCTTCCACCTTTACTCCATTTCATCTCCGACTGAAACGTTTTTTAAAAGCTTGCATGTCGTAGCTTCTAGGAGAAGTGCGTTGACTACTTGAAAGTAGCCGTTTGATTCCTCGATATAGAAAAGTTCAACTGTTTTATTCGTGTCGTTTACAAAATCTGAATTTTTAAAAAAATATTCTTCGCCTGGTTGAAGTATTGTTCCACTTTTTTTCACGAGTGCGATTTTGCGATCCTGAGTGCTGTTGGTGTCGTTGATCATTTTTTCTACGCTAGAGAGACAGCCGGCAAAAGATTGGATTGAGAGCATTGAGACCATCATTAAAAGTGCCATTTTTTTCATAAAAACTCCTTGATGTTTTAGAGCACCGATTGCTGTTAAAGTTTCTGCATACTACTTTAAAAACGAATTCGCTGCAACGCCCCTGTGTAGTTTTTTCATTTGTTTGTAAACGACATTACCTTTTGCGTCTATATAAGGATTTTTTTTTGTTGTTTCCAGAGCATCATTCCACCTCGCGCAGTATTTGGTGTTTTTGATTCCAAACAGATAATTTTCACGATTGAGGTTATGAAATTGTAAATTTTTATGATCGTGCTATTTATTCTTCACGATAATAATTTTTAACAGCTGTTGAATCAAAAAACAGCAAATTTCTAAGGAGGATACTATGAAAAATTTTATTTTATTGTCTTTTTTATTTTCGTCCGTTTGTTTTGCAACCCCAGCAGATTTTCGTTGTAAAATTGGTGATATGTTTGGAAAATCACAAGCCTTCACCTTGAGCACAAACGGTGAAAGAGTAGAAAAGATAATGGGCCTACATGAAAATCACCGGGTATTTGTAAAAATCGATGAACTGCAACCGTCCATCAACCCTAAAGATGAATTTTTTATTTACAAAATAACAAGACTGAATGTGGCAATAGCGGTTTATCCTAACATAGAAGAAGTAAATCCAGAATGGGGAAATTTTCAAGTCGGTAGCGCATCTATGCAAATACTTCCAGAACAAAAAGGTTTTATGCTTAGTGTATCTCTTGGCTATTCTCCTATGCTAGACCCTAATAAGGGATTTTATACCTTATTTTGTAATGACTCCAGCATGTAATTAATGATGCCAAAAATAAAAACCGGGAAATCATAGCAGAAATTTTTTCAAACAAAAGAGTCGCCAGTGCTCACCATCACTGGCAAATAAAATTTAAAACACAATCATCATTAAGAAGATCATTTAAGAAACGACGGATCGTGAATCGTGGCGGTTATATAACGATCAGAAGTTAATGATTCTATCTTCAAACTGGTTATATATTTCACCGAAAAATCAACCATGGAGGAATAGCGATAAGCATTTTTTTCAAAATCCAGCACCCCTAAAGCTTCATGCCAGACCAGTGAATATTTATCCACTGGAGGTAAATCATTCCATAATTTTTCATTAATAAATATGAATCCTCTGTCGCCGATACGGTGATTTTTAGCAGTCAGGACAGTACTGGGATCGCATTCAGATTGGGAATTTTGCAAACAAAGATCAAAATCAACAGTATAAAACCGGACCTGTTCATATTTAAGCATTCGCCACTGGGTTAAAAGTTCTTTGGGTAATCCGGGCATATTTAAAATTAGGTTGTAGATTTCATTGAAATATTTGCGTACCTGTTGGACTTCCTGGAAGGCTTCTTCGCTTAGGCATCTCATAACTTGAATGTCGGTGGTATCTTGTAAGCTTTTGAGCATACTTTTTTCATTTGAATAATTAAGCGAATTGCAATTAAAGGATGCCACTACCGACAAGGGCAAAAAAACAGACATTAAAAAAAGTACACTATATTTCATAACTTTGCTCACGGAGTAAATCATAAAAATAGTTTGCCCGTTGATTATCATCCAGCTTAACCCAATTATTATGATCTACTAAAAGAATTTGATATCCGGAATAAAACCGTGCAGTAATGTTGCAATTAGGTTTTAAATCGCTGCAAAAATTATATTTCCCAACTAATACTTTAAGATCGGTACTGATATGATTGTATCCTCTACGTAGAGCAAGCCGGTTTACGTCGCGGGCAATTTGCAAGGCGATGCTTCCTCCGCCATTACCTGCGCCACCAACCAGGCTTAGCGTACCAAGACTCTCTTCGATATTGGGGTCAATGCCTAGGCTGCTGGCCATGGTTATCGGGGTTAAAATCATGACTAGTAATATAATAAAACAATTTTTCATATTAATCCTTGGTGATTGGAAAAAATTGAACATTCAAATTATAGGTGGCATCGGGATCCGTATTTATTGACTCCAACTCCCTTGCAAAATCGCTCATGAAATTACGAATGATCTCTTTTGCCCGTTCAATATTTTTTTTGTTAATATTTATTACGTAGCTTTGAAATTCCCGCTTATCCAGAGAAACATTGGTCACGGCATTTATCGCTAGGCGGGAAACTTCCTGGTGGTAGTGCCGGATATTTTCACAGGAAACATCGTTGGTGGACATTAAGTGTTCTATGACTTTATTGATCATGCCATCCTCTTGCACCGTTATATGTCCTGCAACTAACAGATAGCTGATGCTTTTATGGATCTTTTCTTCCGGGTAATCTTGCGCAAGTGTATGTAGGATATCGTCAATACATTCAATGTCTGATCTGCCTATTAATTCAAAAATTATCATGGTCAATGGATTGGCACAAATTGTATCAAATTCAATGGCCTTAATAGGCAGGGGGCGATATTTAATTAAATCCTTAAGTGATTCGTTATCTGAAGCCATGAGGTGGTTTGTAGTCTGGTGATTCATTTCGACCAAGGTTTTAAAGTATCTGGTTTCATGTGAGTTAAGTTTTAAAATAACTCGACAAAAATCTCGAATAAGCTCGATGGGGAATTTTTTTTTACCCATTATAATTTGATACAGTTGGGAATGGCTTATAGTTTTTAATCTGAGCGACAACGAACGAAAACTATATCCATTTTTAGTCGCATTTTGTTTAATAAAATCTTGCAAATATGAAGATAAGTTGTTGTAATTATATATATTCAGCGCATTTAGCATATTAATTACCTGATAAGGTTAAGAGTCAATAGTTAAATATTTATCATAGAAACCAAAATTTACAAATAAATATGTTGCATAGTGTAAAAATACTTCACGATGACAACTTTTTCCATTTACACAACCCTTACCATTTTTGGCATTTTGTTGGATGACGACCATCCAAAAAACCATGGCCTGTTACATAAAGATGGCAAATGGAGACTTGCTCCGCTATATGATGTTTTCCCTAAAGCTTCATCTACGGGAAATTTTATGTCGGCCATGTCGATAGGCATTCATCACAGGGAAGCTTCCAAAAGAAATTTGTTATCATCGGCCCAGTACTTTGAATTAGGTAAAAAAGAAGCTGAAAAAACGATCAATGAGGTGAATAGTTTTGTGGTTAGTAATTGGAAAAAATATTTTAGAAAACAGGCAATCAATGAAAATGTAATTAAGCAATATGAAAATGCATTCTCCTTAAAGGATCGTTAGCGGATTTAAAATCTAAACATGTAGATAATCAGATCGTCTCCAACACTATAGAAATCTTTTAGCCTGGCCTCTTCGACCAAACGGATATTTTCATAAAAAGATCTGGTGGAGACGTAATTATCCTTGCCGGAGGTTTCGATGCGGACCATGCGGGCATTTTGCTTTTTTAAAACCATATTCATTTCATTAAAAAGCTTTCTGGCCAGTCCTTTTCTTTGATGATGGTCGGCGGTTCCCACCCAATACATATCAAAGGTTCCGTGGGTCATGGGAGTCGGGCCAAAACAAATGAAGCTGGAAAGTTCGCCGTTATCCTCGAAGGTCCCAAGAAAATGATAATCGCTGGAGGGACTGGTATCTTCTAATAACTCTAGGGCAACTGCCCGTTCATCGGGAGTAAAAAGCGAGATGTCTTCCAGCAAGTTGACAAGCTTTGCCTTATCAGTAATTTTAATTGGTTGTATATTCATAATTTAGACTGGTTGAGGCAATGGAGGGAAATACAAAGGGCGATACATTTTCGCTAAGAGGTATCTTTTGCGGGGTATGGGCCTTTTTAACAATATTGGTGATAATTTTATCGTATGAAATATTCCTAAAACCAAATGCCTTGGAAAAACCCGAAGTAGGGTCCAGGTCACAGTTTGGATTGACATCAATAATATAGGGAATGCCCTGATTGGAAACACGGTAGTCCAGTCTGGCATAAGAATTAATTTCAAGCACTTCACAGGCCCGTTTGGCGGATTCAAGAATTTTCTTTTTATATTTATTTTGAAGCGAGGTTATAATGCTGGGGGTGGTGTGAAATTCATCAGTGTCAGCACACCATTTGGAGGCATAATTTAAAATTCTTGGTTTTTCGGTATTGAGGTTGGAAAAATCGATTTCAGTGAAACCAAAAAGATTTTTACTGATATCGAGGACGGACAAGTTGATCTCCCTGCCCTCTATATATTCTTGGACAATAACTCCGGCCTTGGTTGATTTTAGTAATTCACCGACCTTGGCATGAAGTTGGGTCAAAGATGTGACTACCGAGCTAAAATCAATACCGGTAGAGCCATCTTCAGCGTTTGGTTTAACAATATACTTGTCATGGGTTTGAAAAGGATTGGCGAGGGAATCTAATTCCTGTTCATTTTTTATATAAAAACAATCAGGTACGGTTACGCCAACGCTTCTTAGTAAAGTGGAACAACGGAATTTATCCAGGCAATTGGCCAAAGGTTTGGTCTTATTGCCGGTAAATTTGCAGGATCCATTTTCCAGGATTTTTATAATTTCAATCTCCATTTGAGGATCACTATCAAGCGATTCGCAAAGATTGAAAATGACGTCATAATGAGGTGTTTTAGTGATGGAGTGAACTTCTTCGAGAGTGGTTACCGGGTAAATCTGAACATCTCCAAAACCGGCATTTTTAAGAGTATTTTGGATGTGGTGGGCGACAATCTTGACCCCTGCTCTGGCCGAAATACCAGAGAGATAATTATCCTCCTGACTAGGAGGCTCTTCGGAACAAACAGTTTCCAGTGATGGAAAATCATTGTTGTGGATAATTAACACTTTTTCAGATTTTTGTTTGTGCATTTTTTCTCCCTTAATTAACCATATCATTGTAAAGACTATTTTTAAAAGTATAATATTTGGACATTATCTGTTTGATATCGTCAAGCGGTAATGCCGGACAAAAGTGATTATTAATTCCATACATCTCCTCCCCCATGCACAAGGCATTTAAAATTGCCTCTTGGGTTGCCTCAATGACCGAGTCGTAAAAGAGGTTCATTTTTTTATCCGGGATGGATTTGATTCTATCCAGACTGTCACGATTATCCCGGTGGGTTTTGTTAGCGGTAGAAAAGGCCAAAATAATTTCTCCACTACCGTGGGCAGCGTAGGAGCCGACCCTTCCTATACCAAGCGCGGCCCGCTTGCATAGACGGTTTAGTTGATGGGAGGACATGGGACAGTCCGTGGCGATAACTGCAATAATACTTCCATAATTATCTTTTCTGGAGGAGACATCCTTGTATTTGCAGGCCAGGAGCTCACCAATTGGAAAGCCATCAATTCTTAAATCTTTGCGTTCACCAAAATTGCTACTTACTAAAATGCCCATGGTGTAGAAAGAGCTTCCCATGGAAATTTTGCGTGAGGATGTCCCAATACCACCTTTAAAATCGCAGGTGATCATCCCGGTCCCGCCGCCGACATTGCCTTCTTGGACGGGGCCGGTTTTGGCATTTTCCATCGCACTGATGACATGCTCTTGCTTGAGATGGCTGCCAGCTATATTATTTAACCAGGAATCATCACACTCTCCAACTATCGGGATAATGACATCTTGTTCAAGTCCCAGGCTGGGATTTTTTTCAGTTAGGTAATGGATCATGGCGCTGGAGCAGGTTCCGACGGAAAAAGTATTAGTTAAGAGGATGGGAGTTTCCAAAGTGCCCCATTCCGTTACTTGAGTGAGCCCGGAAACTTCTCCGGCCCCATTTAATATAAAGGACCCAGCCGTTATATATTCTTGAAAAATATTTTCTCCCGGTACTATACAGGTGACGCCCGTACGAATAGGACCGGCTTTTTTTCCGGTAATTCTTCCATCACCTTGGATTAAAGTGGTTTGACCAACCTTTACTCCCTTAACATCCGTGATAGCATTGAATTTACCTGTAGGAAAATGACCAATTGATACTCCCAGTTCACGAAGTCTGCAACGAGGAAGAGGGATTTTATTTTGAATCATATTTTTTAACCGTTTGTAATAGTCGGATATTAACAGGAAAATATAAAAAAATATATCGGAAATAGTTCTTTTTAAAAAAAAGATTTGCAGGAGGTCCTTCGATGCTTCTTTGATCCCGGGAAGCTGATGGCCAAGTGCGCCTTGGGGGTTTTTTCAGGTTTCTATGTTATAATTTTTATATGGATGCGGATAAAAAAAACCAGATCAGCAATTACTGTTTTTATTTATATGAAATAAGGAAAAAACATTTTCATGCCTTGAAAAATGGGTTTGGGATTGGCAGAACCCAAGGTGACCTGGTCTATGAGGACGACCCGTTACTCAGTAGACGACATTTGGAGTTTGTGATCGAGGGGGATCACGCGATGATCAAAGACCTGCAAACCACCAACGGGATGATGGTAAATGACAACCGGACCGTACTACAGGAATTAAATCATAATGATTTTATAAAAGTGGGACGGCAATTATTTATTTTCTCTCTTACAGATAATGTGAATGATTTAAAATTAGATCTTCAAGCATCCCCGGTCAAAAAAATTACAGAAGTCTCTCCCCAGGAAGCCAAAGAAGAATTGCTAGACCCAAAAGGGCACAAGGATGATCAGGCAAAACCAGAGCGTTTGATAAAACTACTGGTGGAAGGCTTGAAAAGGCCTTTGGATTATAAAAATATAAACAAAATATATTACCTGGTTCCTGCCATTATTGGTCTCATCCATTTACTTAGATTGATGTTTATTACCAGTGAAACCTATTACGGTTCTCTGATTATTGAAGGGCATGCATTCTTTAATTTTATGGTGGGATATTATTTTGCGGTAGGGAACATTTTCTTTCTTGAAGCACTTATTAAGCAAAACCAGGTTTTAGTGGGTCATTTGGCACAAAAGGGCCAGGTGATCATTATGGCCTTGATCACCATTTTGGTGTTTTTTCTTTTCCATATCATTAGTGCTGATTTTCTCGCAACGACGGTGGTGGAAAATACCAATAAAATTGATAGAATTTGTCGCTTGAAACCAGAGGTTTTAAAGTGCAGTCGGATGATTCATCGTTTGCTTGAGGATCAAAAGCTTTTAAATGATCCCTATAAATTTAAAATCACCAATGCTTATTTTGACCACCTGATCATGTTCTTAGGGGGGCGTTACGGGTTAAAACAGGTGGATAAACAGCGCTTGTTACAGTTAAAACAAAAGTCCCAGGAACAATTGAAAGGGCCTTCTAAAAAGCAATTTTTGGAAACACTTAAAGATGTCAACCTGCTGACGGGGTCAATCATCAATTCGGTGGAAAAATTAAAGAAAAATATACATTGTCCGGCCCATACTCAATTGGTGATTAAACGAATAGATGAGGAAGGTGATATGTTAAGTATGAGTTGTGAAAATGAAGAGGGGCGACGGTCTGGTCCAGCGCAGGTTTTTGATTCCAATAATCATTTATTAAGCATTTCAAATTATGCAAACGAGTTACTGGAAGGGGAACAAAAAGTATTTTATGCAAATGGGCAGATCAAGGAGCTGTCAAGTTATAAGCAAGGTATTAGATCAAATCAAGAAAAGGTGACCAAATGGAATCCACAGGGTGAAGTTAGTTTTCAAGGGATATATGAGGAAAAGCCGGAACCATATTATACCAAAGTGATCACCCAAACTCTAAAGAAGTGCGAAAAAGAAAAAAGTAAACTGGATGTTTCTTTTGAAAACCTGGAAGTCCAGGTGGAACTTTGCGTGTTAAATACATTAAATAATCAGGCCAGTAGTATGCATCCCCAGGATGAGGAGCAATTCAAGAAAGTAGCGAAGGTGGTTTTGCAGGAGTTTAAAGAAAAAATGGATGGAAAAAAGGCCAGCTTTGTGGATGAGTCAGAAAACGCTTTTCGTTGTCAACCAGGTGGGCAGATGAAAAGACAAGATCTCGATTCCCATCTGGTGCAAATGGTTTGTCTGGGTGTTGATGGCAGATGGCACGGGCCATATGGAATTTTTTTTACCAATAAAAGGCCTAAGGTAAAAGGTCATTATATCAATGGGATTTCTTCGGGATATTTTAAACACTTTTATGAAAATGGTATTATTGCCATGGAGGGTAATTTTTATAACAACAAATGGATCGGCGAGGCCATCATCAGAAATCAAGATGGGGTGATAACCTACAAGGGGGATATTTCCAGAAATATGCCCGATGTTAAAAAAATGGTGCAAGAGCGAGTTAAATATTGTGATAAGATGGGAGGTGATAAAAAATCACCGGAAATGTTAAAGCAGGCGATGAAAGAGTGCTTGGCTTTGTTGGTGGTGGAAAATATGATGACTTCACATCCGGCGGTTACCCAGTTAATGAGAAGTGAAATCGATTATGAACTGATGAAATATGGCAATCGGATTTCAATTAATGATATCAAATGTTCCCCGGATCATAAATTAGTGAAGCGGGAAACTCCTCACTTGTTACATGTGTGTGTGCATAAGACCGACGATACCAAGGATGGGCCTTACATCTTGTTTTATGATAATTATATCCCCAAAGAGGTGGGCATCTTTGAGAAGAATGTTAAATCGGGGCCCTATAGGCAATATTACGAAAATGGCAAATTGGCCCAAAGTAGTCGGTATTTCCAGGGGCAAAGTATTGGGGTTGCTTCCAGGTTTGATCAAAATGGAAAATTGCTTCCTTATGTGGTTAAGGAAGATGTATTTCAAAAAAAATTTGTAAAGCTTTATGAACAAATTCTTACGGCGTGTAAGGAGCCAGGCCAAGATATTTGTATCGAAAATGCTATCAACAAATACTGTGATCGAAATAGTAAAATTGATTGTATCCGCCTGGCGGAAACCCAAAATTATTATAATAACAAAAATTTTACGGGCTCACTATAGTTCGGCATAAGGCTTCCAAGGCATGTAGAGGTTTTACAAAATTACCGCCCTTATATTCGGCATCGATGAGAAGTAAATATTCTTTAATATTCCAACTGGGAAAATCCAAGATATACTGGGCGAAATTAATGGCCATGATAAAGGCTGCCGAGTACGGACCAATTTTATGTTTATTAAGTCCTTCGGGAAAACCGCTTCCATCTAATCTTTCGTGATGCTGTAAAAGGATGCTATCTACATTGGGAGGAGCAAACCGATCCTCCCGGGCAAGCTGGGCGGCTTCATGGGGATGGGAATGAAACAGGGTCTTGTCTGCTGCCGTTAAGGCTTCGCAGTCTTCATTGTATTGAAGTTTTAATAGGTCGATCCGGTCGAATAAAACCATATCATGGATAATGGTCGCATACACAAATCTTTCTATTACGCTTTTGGTATCCCACTCCAACTCTTTGGCAATAGCAAACAAGATATTGGACATGTGACCGATTCTTTTTTTCACATACTGGTAGGTGGCTGGGGCGCTTGATAGGGAAACCAGATATTGTCCCATCAATTCCTGGGACAACGAGGTTTCTAAAATATCTTTGGCCACTTGTTTCAGGGTATAAAGGTGGATTTTTTCCAGGTTAAAAGGAAAATTAAATTCGATGGGGGAATCAATATATTGTTCCTTGATCATATCCGGGATGGTTTTTATTTGAGGAGCGGTTTGATTCGTCTGGTTAGTGGTTTTCTGGTCAGGAGGTGAGGTTAGCGGTGCTTTGACCAAGTCGTTAAGATTTTCGGTAATTTTTTGGATGGTGCTTGCGATTTCGCTGGTTTTGAAAAAAAGCTGATAAATACCTTTTTGGGCATATCGTTTGATATCCTCCTTGGTCAGCTGGTCTCCTGTGCTAAAGATTTTTAATTTTCGTCCAGTTTTTAATTCGAGATAAATATCATTGTCTAAGACGCCAAAGTGTTCCAGAGTGGAAAGGTTTATTTGCACAAAGTCCAAAGTAGGGGTTGGTTCATCAGGGGGTAACAGGGTTTCCGTCAGGCGTTTAATTTCCTGGTAGCATTCTGCTAGGTCACCTTTAAAAATGTTGTCACGAATTAAGAAGGGTTTGAAAGAAAAGTTACCTTTGTCGATAACGATAATTGGTTGGTCTATATGATGTTCAATCCAGGCCAAAAAGAAATCATAAGCGTTTGAGATACTAAGATTTAATCCAAAAATAGCACCCGTCAAAGGGCAAAGATCTTCGTCGGAAAAATTCTCAGAGATGTTGATCAGCGGTACTTGGTATTGACTGCCAAGCAGAAAAAAAAGTATTTCCAAATCAATTTTATCCTTGGTCAATATGAGCAGTGATTTGTTAACCATTAACGGTTTTTCCTTTCAAGCTTTATAGACATCAGTGTGATTAATTGTTCCAGATAGTCTAATTTGTCATCAAAGGAAAGATTTTTATATTCAGATGTTTCACTATGAAGATTGAGGGTATCATGCACTATATTGATCAGTTTATTTTGCAGAAGATAATATTTTCTTCGCTCCAGCGATTTATTGACTCGGTTGATGATAAATTCTTTTTGAAAGGGTTTAGATATGAATTCAAAGGCACCTGATCTTAAAGCTGAAAGAATGTTATCGGCATCCACAAAGGCGGTCACAAAGATCACCGGAATAAACTGGTCCAGCTGATTGATCTTGGTGCTAAGGTTGATGCCATCCATGACCGGCATTTTAATATCGGTAATCACCAGGTCAATATCATGTTTGCTTATGATATCCAAAGCCTCTTTGCCATTATTGGCCTCAAAAAAATTAAAATTGCATACGGAAAGCTGGTCAATCAGGATGCCTCTGATATCGACGTCGTCATCTACCACTAGAATTTGCGCTTTTTTTTGCATTTTTTTGATTTGATTCATAAAAAAATACCTTGGGAAAAATTTTAGGATCATACTACTATATAAGCTTATCATGTTTTTGTTAAATGGTTTTAACTTTGTCCTAGGTTTTCATCAGTAAACTCCATATAACCGTATTCAAACTTGATTGAAATGGTTGCAAAAAAGCGCAGGTGAAGTCGAAAATTGTATTTAAAATCTTGTGCCTGGTAAGGGGAGAGTTACAATAAAATCATATCAAAATTTTTAGGGAGAAAAGATATGCATAAGATGAGTCTTAACAAAAAAGTATTTCTTTTTATTACCATCAGCACCCTGCTACTTTCGGCCATTATTTTAACTTCACTTTATTTTAATCAAAAAGTGAGTTTAATGCAGGAAAAAGAGCGTCAGCTTAGGGATCTGATTCAGGTTTCCTATAGTGTGATTGAGAACCAGTATCAGGCTTTCAAGCACGGAAAACTTGAAGAAAATACCGCCAAGGAGTATGCCATCGCAATTTTGAAAGGTTTAAGATATGGTGAAGATCACAATGATTATTTTTGGATCAACGATATCGAGCCCAAGATGATCATGCATCCTATGAATGCATCACTGGATGGAAAAAATGTATCGGATATCAAGGATAAAAGAGGCACCCAGATATTTGTGGAATTTGCGAAAATTGCCAGGGAAAAAGAGCATGGATATCTTAATTATTTCTGGCAGTACAAGGACGATAAAAATCGCGTGGAGGAAAAGCTTTCCTTTGTGAAATCTTTTAAAGAGTGGGGATGGATTATCGGTACGGGAGTTTATATAAATGATGTAGAGGAACAAATTTGGAAAACCTTGTATGAAATGATTGTTTTGGTCATTATTATTGCGCTCATAACTTTGTTGATTGCTCATTTTACCATTAATCGGGATCTTTCCAAAGTGGCCCAAATACTGGCAAACGCCAGCGGACTGATCACCAAAGCTGCCGGGGAAATTTCCCAAGGCAACCAATCTCTCTCCGAAAGAGTGCAGGAACAATCCTCCTCCCTCGAGGAAACTGCCTCCACCATGGAAGAGGTTTCATCGAATATTAAACAAAACGCCGATAATTGCCAGGTGGCCACCCAGCATACCGGTAAATCGCTGGTTACTGTCAAGGAAGGGGAGGAAGTTTCGGCCAAGGTGCAAAAATCTATGAAGGAAATCAATGACAGCAGCAGAAAAATTGCCGACATCGTCAATTTGGTGGAAGAGCTGGCCTTTCAAACCAATATTTTGGCCATCAATGCAGCGATTGAAGCTGCCAAGGCGGGGGATCTGGGAAAAGGTTTTGCAGTCGTGGCCATTGAAGTCAGGGATCTGGCCCAACGATCATCGGAAGCTGCGGTGGAGATTAAAAATTTGATTGAAAATTCTCTCACCAAAGTCGAGGAAGGGGTTTCATTTGTGGATAAAAACTCGGAGAAGTTTTCTAATATTTTAGAAACTTTTCAAAAAGTCAATGATCTGATGGCCGAGATTAATTCCGCCACTTCCGAACAGTCGAGTGCTGTAGAGGAAATAAACAAGGCGGTCACTAACCTAGATAGCGCTAACCAGGAAAATGCCACCCATATTGATCAAATGGCGGGGTTAAGCCAGAAAATGGCAGCGGAAGCGGCCAAACTTGATTCTTTGGTGGATTTGTATTTCCGATAACATTAAAAATAGGCCTTACTTTCGTGTTAGGTAGATCTTTCTACTGGTTTTTGATATATACTCGCCTAAAAAACCGGGAGTATTATGGATATCATTACCAATTTGATTCATGAGGCCAGTCATTACACCAGTTTTGATCAAATAGAAAAACTGCTTGAGGAAGGCCCTGATCTTTCCAATCTTCCAATTCAACCGCTTTATGCCTTGACCACCAACATGAGTAACGATGCCCTGGCGCTTTGTTTGCCCAGTTTTAGTAAGGAGCAAAGACAGGCCTTCCTGGATATTGATTTATGGGATAAGGCAGAACTGGACATTGACCATTTTTCCAGATGGTTAAAAATTTATGGAATGTGCAAAGATGATGAGATTATCTATGAATTTGTATCGAGTGAGGAGTTCCTGCTTTTTTTAAAGGGCCGTTTTAATGTTTCCACCTTTGATGTGGAGGAACCCGTTTATCCAGATAATGATAATTATTTTTTAACGGATGATAATTTATTATTGTTTGAATTTGACGAAGACAATGAAATTGTCAGTGAAGTTCAGTATCTCATTAGACAGTTGTATGGAAAAGAAGGGGTGGAACAGGCCTACACCAAACTTTTTAAAGTGGTGTCAGATACCTTTAGCGTGTTTCAAGAAGAGGAATATCGCATAAAAAAGGGACGCTTGGCCGACTACGGTTTGGTGGATTATTATGATTCACTTGCCCTCTATGCGCCTTTTGCGTCCATGTCTCATATGGAGCATTTTATTAAGAATATTCAAATTAGCACCGGCCATCTTGAAACTTTCTCCAAGATTCAAACCCTGCATCAATCATGTTTGGTAGCCTATCGGGAGATTGAAGATGATTTGCTCATGGAACTGTCCAAGGTGACCACGGAAAAAAGAAGAGAGTTTTTGCAATTTAACTTTTTAAAGTTGGTCAATGGCAGTTTGTCCTTTAACGATGCATTGAAGGCGGGAGTGGTGGCCATGACCAGGGTAGGCAAGGAAACCAGGAGCTTTATAGAGCTTGGATTCGATTATGTAAGATTGAACAGGAATCATTCCATGGATGAATCTCTTTTTGAATATTTTAATTTTATAGATTTATTTAAAATCGGACTGACGCTGACTAAAGATTTGCAAAAAGAAATTAAAACGGCCCTTCGGGTAAAGGGGTTTGATAATGAGAATGATGGATTCCTAGGGGATTATTGGAATAATTATCTCAATCAGACCTTGGATGGAAATATCACCATACTTAAAAAAAGTAAAAGCGGGTTGCTGAATAAATATCAGGATTTTAAAATAATCAGGGAAAAATCAAAAACCTTGATCATGCTGCTCCCTTATATCAAGGAGTTTTATAAAAATTTTAAAATCTTAAAGGATGAAAATCGGCTGATGGATGCTTATTATTATAATTACAAGGTGGAAGATATCGATTTCGAGGCCATTATTGTCAGTAGTTTTGCCAACTATATGCTTGGATTAAAAAGTACCGACGATCATCCCAAACTGGGACTTAGTTTGCCGGAATTTAAAAAGTGGGCAAAACTCATCTCTAATTCTGAAGGTGGGTTGGATAAAACCAAGCCAGCATTAAAGGAACACATCTTAAAGTTTCAAAAGGAATACGGGCTGTGGCAAGTGTACAGGTTTAACTCCTATTTCGAAGAAATTTTGGCCAATCATATGGATGGATATGATTTTCTTAAATTAAATGATTTCGATTATAAGTTTATAGGTGGTGCGATTATTTTTTCGTAGCGCTACAGGAACGTCTTCTCCCAAAGGTACTCAATGTTTTGGAACAGACCGGAAGCATTCTGGGATAACTTGGTGATCACCTGGTGTTTGGTTTTTTCCAGATCCAGATCTATTTGTGAAATGAGCCCTTTCGTCAGATCATGCTTTTTATGGGTTTCCACCGGGGTGTCGAGAAAATTGGATAAATGACTTAAGCGTTTGCTTTCAATCTCTAGATAATTAACTACTTTCAGGGATTGATCTTTTTTTTGTGATGCCAGGCCTGGTTGGGGATCATGGGCCGGGGTATCCGTATCCAGATCAAAATGAACCGAGAAATCATCCATATTGATAGTATTTTTAGGAGTTTTGGCGTTCATGTCTGCTCATCCCGGTTGATTTTTTTTAGTAAGGTTTCAAAATAATCCAATTCTTTGATTTTATCATGCAGGATTTTACAGGGTTTGAAAAAGGTCTGCAGATCCTGTTCTTTCTCAAAAGGTCCTAGGTTTTTAATTTTTTTATTATGTAAATAGGTCGTGCGCATCAAGCTGATCTCTCTGGGAGTTAGTTTTTTTTCGTGCTTGAACTGGTAGTGGGTGGGGATATCCTTTAAAGCATGAATGATTATAAAATAGGGATGATGGGAGATTTTATCCGTCATAATAAAAATGGGATAGGGGAATTGAGGATGCAAATTAATTTCCTTAAGCAGCGGATACAATAGATCGAGAAATTTTAATATATTTTCATGACTTAAACTTTCGACATTTAAAATAATCGGGGAGCTGCCGGCATTGGCCTCGTTTAACAGCCTAGGCAGACTATTGATATCCTGGGTGCAATTGATCAAGATTTCTCGCAGAGTCGGGGCATTGGTTTCCAAATGAACTCCTTGAACTTTTTAATAGTTCTAGACTAACAGGATAACTTTTTTTTTTGAAGAAGAAAAGCTTGTATGACCATTGGTGATCAAGTTAGAATAGATAGATGGAATATGTAAATGTTCATCTGCCGGATTATTATATAACCTTGCTTAAGTCCAATATGGCATCCCGGGTAAGTTTTATCGGTGATATCACCAACTATATTATGCATTATCCTGCTTTTTTAGGACTGATAAAAAAATATTTTCGGGATGTGGATGAACAAATTCGCTTGGATATTATCTTAAAATCCATGGGATGGGAAAATTTTAGGAATAAAATGGCCCTCATCTATATAAATTTTGCAAAACAAGGAAAGTATCCACATGAAATAGAGACTGGTTATCTAAACGATTTACTGACCTTAGAGCGCCAAGTCTCCGCTTATATCACCTCGGATAATTCCAGGGCTTTTTTGCTGTCTTTTTATCAGACTATGGGACGTATAAAACTGGAGCGTTGTCTGACGGAAAAAAAGCATTATGTCACACCTGAATTAAATCCTCGCACCACTGCGCTTTTGGAATATGCCAATTCTAAAATTATCAAAGTTGATGTGGTGTTGATTATTCTTGAACAATTAATCCATTTATTAGGGTATGAACCGGTCAAAAAAATTCTAAGCGAAAAATATCCCTTTAGTGCCGCATATAACCAGATGGATGAAGGGATCAAGGAGCGTTTTATTAAAAATTTATTAATTTACGGCCAATCAGTAAATGAAGTGGATCTATTTATTAAAGATACTATCTAAAGGGAGGGGATTTGGGTGATTAACAATAACGCAGTTTGGGCCTTTATCGAAGATTTGCAAACGAAGCAAGGGATATCTGAAATAGTAATTAATACTAACGATCTGGTTTTTATTGAAAGAGAAAACCAGTTTATTCAGCTGGATCTTCAGTTTGAAAAAAAGGATATCTATGATTTTTTAAAAGATGTGGCGAAAATAAATAACAAAAAGATCTCCTTGGATGAACCCATCTTGGATGGATCTTTGCCCGATGGCAGTAGAATCAATGCCATCATTGAACCTTTTTGTACCCATGGCCCGGCGATTACCATTAGAAAATATATTAAAAAAAATGTGACGCTCGCTCCCCCTTATCTGTTTGGACTCAATGACTTTTGGGCAGTTTTTTTAAAGGCACTGGTGCATTCCAAACAAAATATTCTTATCTCTGGTGGTACAGGGGTGGGGAAGACTACTTTTCTCAATATGTTGCTGGCCCAAATTGATGCGACCGAGCGGCTTGTGATCATTGAAGATACTAAAGAGCTGGAAGTTCTTAACAAAAATCAAGTCAGATTGGAAGTGATCAAAGGTTTTAATCTTTCCAATAAAATATTGACCGTTCGGGATCTGGTCAAAAACACTTTGCGGATGAGACCTGACCGGATCATTATCGGAGAAGTAAGAGGCGAGGAGATTTTTGACCTGCTCCAGGCCATGAATGTGGGACACGATGGCAGTATGACCAGTGTGCATGCCAGTAGCTCGGGAGAGTGTTTTAAAAGGCTGGAGAGTCTTTTCTTGCTGTCAGGTTATGATGTCCCTTATCGGGTGATCAGAAGACAAATCGCTTCTGCGGTTAATTATATTATTCAACTCGAAAAAGATAATGAAGGAAAAAGATTTATTGCCGAGATCATAGAGATTACTGGAATTGAGGGTGATATGATTCAAGTTAGCCAAATTGCGTTGCAAGAAAATGGGGAGCTTTTAAAAACTGGTCGGGTACCTAAAAATATCAAGGAACTCCATAAGAAATCGGGACTTCCTTTGGAATATTTCGCTGACCATTAAAAATACTGTTTGCCTAAGTCCAAAGGTCTGGGTAAATAGAAAAATGCATTTTCCGGGAGAAGTAGAATGTGTAAATTTATGATTTTCTCACTGTTTTGTAGTTTTTTAGTCACTCAAGCTTATGCGAACAACGGATTGACGATTACCACTTGGAATTTAGGACTGGCCCATTCGTATGTCCGTTATGCCAGTCAAAGAATACCACCTATTATTGAGGCCTTGAAAAAACATGATACTGATGTGTTATGTGTACAGGAAGTATGGAATCAAGAGGATATCGATATTCTCAAAAACTCTCTTAAGGACATCTATACTTACAATTTCGTCATGCCTTTCAAACAAAAAAAGGCTAAACAGTTACCAGCTTGTGGCGCTTATCGTTTCTTGGGACCTCATTCGGTAGGACTTTGTTTATTAAGTAAATGCAGAAAAAAAGTGGGAGATGAATTAACGGATTGTGTGCTCAATACTTGCGGTAAGGCCATTGACCGGCTGAAAAAAAAGGATCGCATTTGTGCCGAGGCTTTTTTTGCCCAAGTGGGTAAGAGTGCGTTCAAGGGCTTTGCCACGGTATTGACGCCTTTGAAAAGAGCTGGTCTGTTCACCTATGAAGGATCAAATGGTCTGGCTATTTTTTCCAAATACCCACTTTTAGATGTTACCGGATTTAGCATGGATAACGAGTCAACCCTCAGTCGCCGGTCGGTACTTTATGCCAACGTTAAAAAAGATAACCAGAATCATCATGTGGCCTGTACCCATTTAAGTGCTAATTTAGCAAATGTGCCTTATACCGGACTTTTTGAGTCGTGGGTGGATGAATCCTATCATCAGGCCCAGCTGATGACTGCCATGGTGGAGGAAAAAGCGGGAACAGAACCGATCTTTTTGGCCGGGGATTTTAATTGTTCTTTTGAAGACCTGGCAGCCGGGATTGCACCTGAAGCTACGAAAACCTGCGGGCATTTTATATCCGAAGGTTATTTTAGCAAGATGCTTGAACAGGCCGAGTGTACCTTTTGCGAGTCCAATACCTTGGTGCTTGATGCCTGGGAAAAAGACAAAATGATTGATCATATATTTGTCAAAAATGTGGATACCAGCAAGCTGGCCACTCAGGTCATTATGAAAGAGCCAGTTACCATTAAAAATGAAGCCGGGGTGGATATTTTGTCCAATCTGTCCGATCATTTTGGCGTTCACTTGGAATCTTTTAAGTAACTTTAATAGACTTGGATCGCATGAAGATTTTTAGCACCTACTTTTTTATTTTTATTTTGTGTCTGTGTGCCCAGGCCGATGATTATGCTCATTTGAATCGACCGGTTATGGAAGGAGTGAATGATCTGGGGACTTATGATGCCATTCCAGACAAGGGCAAGGGGAGCATTGACTATGGCCAGATCATGGAAAGTCTTAAAATTAAGATTTTTCCCCATACCGATGATCGGGCCCCACATCGAAAGGATACGGTTTTATTTTATGTGAAATTAAAATCGGCCAGTGTCATGTCCCTGGTCCATCAAAATGTGATTTTGTGTCGATCGAAAATTATTCAGTTTAATGAAGTTGATCAGATGAATAACCAAATACGGTGCGTGGATGAAAATAAAACCATTCCCCTGATTGCCCTAAATAATCCGATCGATTTTGATTATACGATCAGCACTCAGTCGCTGTCCCCTATTCAAGTCATCCGGGCCAAGCATAACAATAATTATTTTTATTGGGGAAGTCTATTGATTAAAAAAGAAACGGATCGCTTGATTCTCGTGAATAATGTGAATATGGAAAATTATATTTTAGGGGTGATTCCTGGTGAAATTTATGTTTCATGGCCAGCGGAAACTGTTTCTACCCAGGCAGTGGCAGCTAGAAGTTATGCGCTTTATCATTTGGCAGGCCTTTCTAATACTTTTCGTCTCTTTCATTTTGATGATACGACCAGCTACCAGGTCTATATTGGTGATATTTTACAATATAAAAAATATCAGTTGGCAAATGGAGAGAATTTGACCGGTGAAGATCGGATAAAAATAATGGAGATGATTGACCAGTTGCCGGCCTTTTTTGCGGCCATAGAAAGAACCAAAGGGGAAATTATGGTTCTTTCAAATTATCAAGTGTTCCAAGCTTATTTTCATGCTTCCTCAGGGGGATATACCGCTAATGCCAGTGATTTAGAGTTTGGTGGTTGCATCCCTTGCCAGGAAGTTTTGGATTACTGTAACGATGATATCTGGAATGATGAATTTGCCACCGCTAACCTGGCCCCGCTGGATTTTTGGAAAGTCACTAGAAGTAAAGCAGAGATTGAGGCCCGATTAAAAAAGTCCAAGTTAATTGGAGCAAATCACCGCTTTGATGCCTTACTTTTACCTGAAGATGGTTTTAACGGCCCTCCTTATCGTACTGTGGGTGGGCATTACTCACAGGTTCCGATGAACATATCAAAAGCGTTACAAGCCAGTGCCGGATATCCATTTAAAAGTGCCATGGGACTTTTAAATATCCGCTATGAAATTTTTAAAAAGGATGATGTCTATACGTTTGAAGGCCGGGGCTATGGCCATAGCATTGGCATGAGCCAGTGGGGAGCTTATTTTCAAGGAAAGAAGATGATTCCTTATCAAGATATTCTCAAACATTATTATAAGGATATCCAAATCAAAAGATTTTAGTTTTGTTATTTTTAAAGGAATGCACAATGCTTAACGCTTTTTCCAAGGCATGTGCCAGATAGAGATAGTTCCTTCGATTCAGGAAACCCACGATGGTGGCAAAATCGATTTTGCGGGCCAAAATAAATCCAAACCAAGAAATGATGATGGCACGGATAATGACTAAAATAAAATCGTTGGTATCCAGCCTTGCGAAAAAATAAATAATCAAAGAAAAAAAAATAAGAGAGGTGATAAACTTGAGATTAAGGAGGTCTCCTAAACTGCCTTTGAAGGAGGTTTTCCAATCACTCTTGGGGTAGGTAAGTGCATGCGATGGAGGGATGATGGTATTTACTTGGTTACTTAGTTTTAAAATCAAAAAGTCAAAATTCATGTAGTAAGCGGTTAAAGTGATGACAAAGGCGATCAAGGTTTTGAATAAAAGAATCAAGACCACCACATTGATAATGGATAAACTGTTAAAGTGAAAATAGTTTAAAATTTCATTGACTGCATTAATGTTGGCGTAAACATAGGACATCCCAAAAATAACGGAGTTTAAGATGACTCCTAGAAAAAAAGTGCTGATGCAAAGAAAAATTGATCCCAGGAGGACGGATAGGAAATTTTGTCCAAGAAGATAAATTGGGATAGTAAAAAACAGACCTTGAAAAAAAATATAAAACATTGGACGGAATTTGCTTCCTGCCAATGAAAAGGATTTTAAGCCGGCGGTGATGGTGACAATGCTTAGAAGTCCCCGGCCTTTTAATTTTTTTCCAAATAAAATAAGCATAAAATTTTGCAGTCCGGCCAGAAAGATTCCCTTTAATGGTACTCTAAACGCATTAAGAGATGTACCAAGCCCCAGCTCCATAATAGTGGTGATGGAAGCGAAAGTGCCAATCAAATGGGCATCTCTTTGTTTTAATAAATTGATGATCTGAAGGAGGGCCTGTGCCCTAGGAATTTCATCCAGATCAATTAAGACAAAATTACTAAAATTAAAGAAGTTTAAAAATTCCTTTAACATGTCTTTTTGTACAGAAATGATCATCTGGGTTTTATTGGAATCGATCTGGGTAAGGAGTTTATAAAAGCCTTGCTGTTTCATTTCATGAAATCCAAGATTATCCAAAATGATAACGTCGCAGGGGGAGGTGGTATGATGGGCCAGGATTTTGGCAGATAAGGTTTGAGCATTTTCCTCCAAAAAAACAAACCGCTCATTTGAGCTGTTACGTTTGGCCCAGGCAAGTGTTTCTTTGTTGTGAATGGAGTAAATACTATATTCCAGGGATTTTTCTTTGGAGGCAAAATTTCTCTTTGACGTGAAGGATAGGATGCCAGCGATGTTCCAAAATTTTCGCAATGCGCCTGATAAGTCGTGACAAAGGGTGCTTTTGCCGCTGGTCAATGCACCTGTGATAATAATGAAATCATTTAACTGTTGCATGGTATCTAATTCGTTAAAAAAGAGTTCTTCCAAGTTGAAGAAATTTTGAAATTATTTGCTTGGAAAGTCCACTAATAAATACCAATCAACCAAATTCATAAATTTTTCTTGAAACTAATCAAAAACATCCTGCCTGTAGCATGTAGGTTTTAAAAAAGCCTGCATGCTTCTTTTGGTTTAATGGAAGGTTTGGATAAAAGTCCCCGCTTGATAAATGAGGGTTGATACTAAAAAAGCCAGCACGGTGGTGTAGACGATTGAGAAAGCGCCCCATTTCCACGATCCAGTTTCTTTCTTGATCACCGCAATCACTGCAATACAAGGCATATAAAGCATAATAAATACCAGATAAGCAAAGGCCAAAAGAGGAGTCCACCCGGGATTATTTTTTAATTTTTCGCCCAGTTTGGTGGTGTCTTTGGCATCGAGGGAGTGGGCGGTTGCCAGGGTGGAGACGATCACTTCTTTAGCGGTGGCACCTCCGATTAAAGCAATATTCATTTTCCAATCAAAGCCGGTAATGGGTTTGGTAAGATGCTCCAGGGTTTTGCCAATGGTCGCTGCCATGGAATGATTGAGATTATAATCATCCGACCGGTTAAAGCTGAAATTTTTAAGATTGGTAAGCGTGGGGAAGGGGAAGGTCATGGTGGCCCACATGATAATCGAGGCCATAAGAATGAAAGTGCCTGCCTTTTTAACATACATCCAAGTTTTGAACCAGGTATGCAGGCCAATGCCCTTGAGGGTGGGTAAATGATAAAGCGGTAATTCCATGATGAAAGGAGCGGCCTCACCTTTTAGGAAAGTACTGCGCAAAAAACCAGCAACGATCAAGGCAAAAAACCAACTGAGGAGGGTGATGAGAAACATCATAATGCCCTGATGACTGGGGAAAAAAGCACCAATCAGGAGGGCATAAACCGGTAGCTTGGCACCACAATTCATAAAGGGAACCGTGAGAATGGTGGCCAGCCTTTCTTTTTTATCGTAAAGGCTTCGGGTTGCCATAATCCCCGGAACTGCACAGCCACCGGAGATTCCCCCTGATACAATGAAGGCCAAAATGGAATTTCCATGCATGCCAAAAGTTCGTAGAATCCGATCCATCAAAAAGGCGATGCGGGTGACATAACCGGAATCTTCTAAAAAACTGATGATGGCAAACATAAATAGAATCAGCGGGGTGAAGCTTAACACTCCACCAACCCCATCAATAATCCCCGAAACCGTCAATGAGCGCAAAAATCCTGGGGGTAAATAAGTGGAAGCCAGCACATGCAGCCATTCAAAAAAAGATTCCAGCATATTGACTGGATATGCACTTAAAGTGAAGGTGAAATGGTAAACCATGGCCAAAATCACCAGTAAGGCAAGCGGGCCTAGCACTTTATTGGTTAAGACCAGATCCAGTTTATCCGTGACGGTTTTTCGGCTGAGTAAGGGAATGGTAAAACAATTTTTAGTCAAGGAAGTCGCAAAACCCATGCGGTATTCGCCCATAATATTTTCCAGGGTATCGTTATGGGTGATACTGATATGTTTTTCTAATTTGGCAATTGGTTCAAAATAATCGTTAGGGGAATTGGCGTGTTGTAAAATAAAATTTTTGATTTCCGGATCACCTTCCACCAGCTTGATACTCATCCAGGTTTTGGAATATTGCAAGTGGGCAAGCTGGTTAAGTGATAAGTCAGCTTGTAATTTTTCTTCTAGGGATTTGATCAAATCATTAATTTCGATTCCATAAGAGATTTTTAAAGGATAATTTTTTTCCAGGGTGGTGCCTGTCAATTTGGTTAATGCCTCCCGAAGGGGGAAAAGACCCGACTTTTTATGGCCTATGCAGGCAACGATGGGCACATTAAGCATATTTTCCAGTCGTTTGACATCAATTTTAATTCCCCGATCCCGGGCCAGATCAAACATGTTAAGCACAATGATAAGCGGGATTTCCAGCTCCAACAATTGAACAGTGAGATTTAAATTTCTTTCAAAATTGAGCGTGTCGATGACATTGATAATGAGATCGGGTTTTTCATTTATTAAAAAATTTCGAGCAATCAATTCATCTTCGGCGTAGGCCGTCAGGGAGTATGTGCCAGGCAGATCGACGAGCTCAATTGTAACCTGGTTGAGAGTGACAAACCCTGTTTGTTTTTCTACCGTGACTCCCGGATAATTGCCCACATGACGATGGGCACCTACTAAGGAATTAAAGATAGAAGTTTTTCCACAGTTGGGGTTGCCGGCGATGGCCACTTTCATATTTTACTCCAGATGGATCGTGTGACTGAAGATAGATATAACATCTTGAGTTGAGTAGGTCAAATAAAAGTTTTATATACCAAACTTGATTAAAAAATTGATAGGCTTGACCTCAGATGACACTTTTATGTTCAATTTAAAATGTATAATAGTTTGAAATTACGATAAAAAAATGATTTTGACCTGGCCCTATAGTTGCAGAAATTCATTTAGCTCCATGAAAGGGGCCACCAGCGTTCAAGGAGGATCTTTATGAAAACTTTTATCAAGATGATGATGGTTTTTTGGGTTCTTGGTATCATTTATCCGCAAATTTCAAAGACCAATATTAGCTATCATAATCTCATCACCAGCGCCCCCTCATCGATGGACGATATCCGTTTGATGAGTGAAACCAATCAGGAAATGAATACGCTTGATTATATTGAAATCTTGGATGAACTTTTGGGGTTGGAAAATATTTCAGAACATTCCAAGATCAAATCTCTCAAGGAGGCCTGGCGTTTAGGACAACTAAAAAACCTTAACGTGATCAAGGATGATTGCCTGGAGTTTTCTGAGACGGCCTTGATTTTAAAATGTATGGAAATGGAAATTCGAAAAATCAAGCGAGCGGATTTATTATCCATACCCGGAAATGTTTCGGATATGGTGTTGGGGGCCTGTCTGAAAATGGAAACATATAATGACGAAAAGATATGTTATGAATCATTAATTCATAAATTTTTAACCGTTCAGATAAGACAGGAGGCTACCAAATGTCTGGATGTTTCAGTGCCGCTTGAAAAAGTTTATTGCTATCGAAAAATCTTGTAGGTCGAAACAGAATTGATCTAAGTTAATAAGTTAAAAAATTTTGACTAAAATGCTTGGTCAGTTTGAAACTAACCTGATATCTTTTATAAGGGAGATTTTATAAGGATATCAAATTGACAAGTAAACCGCAGGATCGTATTTTTTGGCACGTCCACCCAATGAAAGACGAATCGCTTTTAAAGTCGATTATCCTTTGTAGCTTTATCTGTTTCATTTGTGTTTTTTCATACTATTATCTAGGCTTTTTCTACAGCCTGACTGCTTTTTTTATTTTAATCATTTCCTTGAATAAATATTTTTTTAAAACCAGCTATCTTCTGGACCACGAGGTGATCCGAGTAAAAACATTACTGATGACCCACACTCAAAGGTGGGATCATTTTAAACGTTTTGGATTATCGGATAATCATCTTTATTTGTCTCCCTTGAGACAACCATCCCGTCTGGATCAATTTCAAGCGTTATCCTTGCTCCTGCCTGCCAAGCTGGATAGACAGGAGATTGAAGCCTTTGTCAAACTCAAGCTGGGGAAGACCAATGATTAAGCTAGAGCAAATAAAAGAGGCCTTAGGTCATGCCTTCAAGATCACGGATGGCCAAGAGGATATGACCAAAGAGGATTTTGATCTGCTTTTTAAATTATCCGGTTTTGTGGTGAAAAGAAAACTCAGCGTACCTGCAGTGATGTTTTTAGAGACCCTTAGACCGCTGAATGTTGTGGGTAGTTCCATGATGAGCTTTTTTAAACCCATGCTTGGTCATTTTTTTAATAATGCTGAATATACCCGTCTGGAACGGATTTTAGAAAGAAGATGTTCAGTGGGGTGCCTGATCGATGCGATAGAAAAATGCGAAAGACAATTCTTTGATGATAAATTAAAACCAAACAATGATTCGAAATAATAGGGAGGTTTTTTTGAAAGCAATTTTTTTGTGTGTATTGTGGTTGACCACTTTCCAGGTTTGGGGAGAGGTCTTTCCTCCTGATGATGTGAGTGCGATTGATAAACCCAACGACAATGGCAGTGCCATCATATTGCTTTGGAAAAAGATGGATTATGAAACAGCGAAAATTTTTTATGTAACTTATATTGCCACCTCTCCCAGTGGTCCCTTTTTAGTTCAGCCGATTCAAAGTTCGATCATTAATTTTAAAACTGATTTACCCCAGTCTTTCGGGTTTGCGGAAGATAATAAGAACTGGCACGCCCTGGAGATCACTGATTACCTCCTAGCTGGTGGTGAAAAAAAAGATATGATTGAACAGAACAAGACGTATTATCTGAGAATCGGGGTTAAAGAAGGTAAGGATGGCAATGTGGTGATGCATCCAAAAACCTTTGGGGTAACTCCTCATGGTAATTATTTTGCATTTAATAAGTTGAATAATTTTCTTCTTTTTATTTTTCTGACCGTAGTTATTATTGTTTTTATCAATCTGGCGAAAAAAAATCCTAATTTATTTGTTAGAAGAATCGCTGGCCTAGAGGCGATGGATGATGCCTTGGGAAGGGCCACGGAGATGGGGCGTCCGGTTTTATTTGTGCATGGCCTTAAATATATGCACGAAGTGCCAACGATCGCCGCAGTTAATATCCTAGGAAGGATTGCAAAAAAAGTGGCAGAATTTGACACTGGTCTTAAAGTGGCCAACTGGGATCCAGTTATTCAACAAGTCAGCCGGGAAACTGTCAAGGAATCCTATATTGAAGCCGGCAGACCCGATGCCTATAAGGAAGAGAATATTTATTTTGCTTCCAGTGAGCAATTTAGTTATGCGGCGGCTGTGGAAGGTTTGATGGTAAGGGAGAAACCGGCAGCGAATTTCTATTTTGGATATTTTTATGCGGAATCACTCCTTTTATCGGAAACTGGGAATGCTGCTGGCTCTATTCAAATTGCTGGAACTGATGCTTTTACTCAAATTCCGTTTTTCATTACCACCTGCGATTACACCTTGATAGGTGAAGAACTTTATGCGGCAAGTGCTTACTTGAGTCGTGAACCCAAGTTGCTGGGAAGCTTGAAAGGTCAAGATCTTGGCAAGCTTATGATTATAATCGTGCTGGTACTGGGAACAATCTTTACCACTTTTGGCTGGGAAGGGTTTTCAAAGATTTTTTGGCCAATGTAAAATTTTGATTTTAAGGAGAACGTTATATGAAAAAAAACTTACCTCTCACAATTGCTTTTATCATGGGATGGTTAGGTATTTTACTGGATTATATTCCTCACAAGGTCAGTGAAGTCTTGATGACTTCGATCACCAAAGGTTTGATGGTTACGATAGCGATTGTGGCCTTTTTGGGACTTTATAGTTTGCTCAATATGCATTGGATAAAAATTAAAAGAAAAAATGCTGGATGGGGATATTCGCTACTAGTGTTTGCCGGCTTTTTTTTCATGCTTATTTTTGGTCTCTATAATCAAGGCGATCTTTTTTGGAAGGCCCAGGTTGAACAGGGGATGGTGGAATGGATATACACTTATATTTTCACTCCTTGTCAGGAGACCATGTTTTCTATTTTGGCCTTTTTTATTGCTTCCGCTGCTTATCGAACTTTTCGGGCCAAAAGTATGGAAGCCGGAATTTTGTTGGTAGCAGCAGTGCTCGTCATGTTTGGAGTGGTGCCGATCTCGGGGAAAATTTGGAGTGGATTTCCTGAGATTGCCCAGTGGTTGTTAGAATACCCCAATATGGCCGTTAAACGGGCCATATTTTTTGGGATCGCTTTAGGGGTGGTTTCCATGAGTCTGCGAATCATCTTTGGCATTGAACGTTCGTACATGGGAGGTGAAGGATGATACAGAAATTATTTAATATTGATCGAAGGATTATTTTTGCCTTCATTTTTTTATCAGTGTTATTACCTTTTCTCGTTAAATTTGATCTCCCCATAGAAGCCGATAAAAATGTGCGGACGGTTTATAATAAGATTGAAGAAATCTCTCAAAAGGCGAGCGGTGGCATCATATTAATGTCTTTTGATTATGATAATTCCACCAAAGCTGAATTGGAACCTGCTGCCAGGGCCATTTTATCCCATGCCTTTATGAAAAATGTGAAAGTTATCGGCATGAGTAACTGGCCTAATGGTGTGACTATGGCCAAGACCATCATGGAAGATATGGCGAAGGAATATGGTAAACAAAATGGTGTGGATTGGGCCTATCTCGGGTACAAATCAGGGGCAGGTCTTTTGATGCTTAATTTGTCCATGGATTTTCATGGGGCATTTCCCACGGATACCAGGGGAGAAAAGATTGACCAGATCCCACTGACTAAAAATATTAGAACGATCAAGGATATTGATTATGTGATGTCTCTTTCGGCCGGCAGTGGCGGCATCGAGGAATGGATTATTTATTCCCAATCCAAATATAATTATGCTTTTGCCGGAGTGTGTACGGCGGTTTCCGCACCAGACTATTTCCCATTCTTACAATCTGGACAGATGCACGGGCTGGTCGGAGGACTGGCGGGTGCTGCCCAGTATGAAACTCTGATCAATAAACCGGGCACGGCGATTGATGGCATGAGACCACAGTCCGTAGCACACCTGGTGTTAATTTTCTTTATAATATTTGGCAATATTTGTTATTTTGTGAATAAGAAATTTGACATGAAAAAAGAGAGGGCCTAAATGGAAGCCAATCAATCCAATCTAAAAAAAGATTCAATTGTTATTGTTTTATTTTTTCTGGCATTAATTGTGGTAAACGGAATTTTGGTGGGTACTGGCAAATTAAAATTCGGGACAGAAGGTTTTGGGATTATGGTGGCCGCTGCCCTGACAATTGCCCTGTATAGTTTTCTCTACCAGGATAATCCCATTTTTAAAATGGCCGAGCATTTTTATGTAGGGGTGGCCACCGCCTATTTATTTATTGTCACCTGGTATAGTGTGATTTTACCGGACGTCATATTGGCGTGGAAAGACGTGGGTGGAACTGATGTATGGGTTACCATTTCCAAATCCCTGGCCATCATTGTTCCTACTATTTTGGGGTTGCTGGTTTATACGCGGCTTGTTCCTAGAATTTCCTGGGTAAGTCGGATCACTTTTGCGGCCATGATTGGTTTTGGGGCCGGTTTTGCCATACCAAATTATATTACGTCTCATATTTTAAAACAGGCAAAACCCAGTATGTTGAGTTTATGGACCGCTGCCGGGCCACAGTGGGGAGCGATTGTTATTTTTGTGGGAGTGATCACGACTTTGGTTTATTTTTTCTTTTCCGTGGAACACAAGGGTTCGATTGGGTTTATTGCCAAAGTTGGCGTATGGTTCTTGATGATTTCCTTTGGGGCTTCTTTTGGTTATACGGTTATGGCGAGAGTTTCATTGTTGATTGGGAGAGTGAGTTTCTTGTTTGGGGAGTGGATTCCGCTGATTAATTGATGGAGCATGCCTTTAATAAAGTTGAAAGATGAAGGATTCATTTCTGACTAAATGAGCAGGCTGAGTCAGAAAGTATTTTTCTAATGCCAGACATTTGATTAGTTTTTCTTTTTGGAGATGATCCCAGTATTTATTTGTAGCAAGCATGGACTCCTGCAGAGTCGAGTTTTCTTTGTGAACAAGAAAGTATTTGATACCTAAAGATTTCATTTGATTAATAATTTCTAAATTATCACCTGCTAATATGGGTTTGGGCGCAATCGTGTCAAAGATTGACTGAGGTGAAGGAGAGGGGAAATAAAAAAGCGAAAGAGGATAAAAACAAAAACTTATCTCTTTGGATTTTATATGGTTTTGTTTTAACAATGAAACTAAATCGTAGTCATGAATATTAGCGGATAAGTAGGAATCCAGCCTGGATGGATAAACCAGGGCATGCCCACTGTTTTTACATAGGAAGAAAAAACCACCATGGAGAAAAAAACCAATCAGCAGTGGAACCAGCAGAAGATAAACGGTTTTTTTGAAATGGCGAAAATGATTAAGAAAATACGCAAAAAGAAAGATGTTTAAATAAAGTGTACCGAGGATATAGCGGTGCTGATGAGACCCGAACATAAAAAAAATTGAGATATTGGTAAAGATAACCAGACCAGGAAAAATCGCCAGTAGATGCTTTTTTTTAAAACCGCAGTAAAGGCCAATCAGACTGCACATGAAGGTAGGGTCAATTCCTTTTAAATTTTTGATCGTGAATATGTCAAATCCATTCAATTTATATTCTTGGAATCTATATAACGTGAAACGAATGGGAAGTAACAGATAGTTGAGTAACGTTTTGTTGAATGTGTAGGAAGCCATGTTGTACTGGGTAAGTTGTTGGTAAAGCGCATCACTCATACCAGGGTGTCCTAGTAAAAATGGCCAGAATGGATTTTTATAAAGGAAAAGATTTTTTGCGTACCAAAAACAACACGGGAGAATGAGAAACATTAAATCCCCCAGACGTATTGATCTGATAAAGGGTCTTAAATTACTTTTAACAAATAAATAAATTAAAAAAATAAGATATGCACTAAACACCAAGGTGAGGGAGGTGTATTTTATGGATAAGGCGGCGGAAGTTGATAGAAAAATAAGTCTTATGTTTTGTCCGTTACGATAGAGGATGAAATTGATCATGGCAAAAACCAAGAGTGTTTCTGCACAAGCACTGGCCAGATCAACATATCCAAGCACTGAAATTTTAGTTCCGTAGGGAAGAAGAAAAATTAAAAGTGAAATAAATTTGGCCAGGGGGATGGAAAAATAGGAACTGATCTGATGATAAAACAAGAGGGAAATAGAAAGTAGATAGCTAAAATGGAAGAAATGGGCCAGGGATGTATCATTGAATAACGCTTGAGAATACCAGAACAGGACATCAAGCCCTTTGGGGATGGCCTCATAGAATAATGCTTCGTAGTTAAACCAGAAAGGCCCCCATAATTTAAAATGATAGGAGAGCGCATCCCAACCGGTTTCCGGTAAGGCGCAGCTTAATAAAAAAATAGTGATAAAAGTCAGATAAATGATTCTAAATAAAGTTGGATGAAATGAAAGAGTGATTTTTTTTAGATTTTTTAAGAAAAAAAGGATTCCTGGAAGCAGTAAAAAAAAACCACTATATTGGTTTAACCCCTTAAAAAACACTAAATAAGTGACTATAAAAGACAGCATGGTATTGGTAAAAAAAATAGTTAGAGCAATTTTCAAATGCCAAGCAGAGTCTTTTTTAAGAATAAGATGAAGCAATTTGTGATAGGTAAGAAAGTAGCTTGGGGTTATAAGCAATAACGAAAAAATAAGCAGTAAAAGGTGATAATAATAATTACTAACTGTCATAAAAAAACCTGCCCTGAGGGGCAGGTTTTAATCGGGATTATTTTTTAATTATAATACATTAAATGGTAAAGAGACTGACAGTAGAATTTCGCTTAGCTTTTGATCTTTGGTGATATTGGTGGCCTCGACTCCCCCTTGTTCCCAAGTATCATATTCAAATTTTCGGTATTCCAGGTTAAGACTGACATAGCTTATTGGCCGATAGCCGATGCCGAGTGCAAAACCACTACCATCAGTTAACTCATCGTTGGCATCATAACGATTGGTGGCGGCGACGGTGTCATCACCTTCGAAACTGCTGGAGAGAAAATAGGTACCCCAAATGCGAAACATGACTGGAAAATTATATCCTACAAAAATACCCAGTTGTTTCTTTTTGACATCATCTTCGTAGGTGGTTGATCCGGTCTTGGACTCCATTTCAAAATTTTGGATTGAATAATCGACTCCCATCATAAATCCCAGATGTTGCAGACCAAGTCGTCCGCCAAAAGTGGGGGTGGAGTATTCATTTTCATATTTAGTATTTGAGACAGTTACTTCACCGTCTCCCAGAAGGGCGTAACCCAGATAGGGTTCAAGTAAAATTCCAGCATGGGAATTAATGGCAAACAAAATAAAACTAAGTAAAAAAAATTTAAACATACTTTTTTTCATATATCCTCCATAAAGTAAAAAATTTGAATCTTTTCACCTTTTATTTTAGCAGGATTATAGCATTTGACAAATAGGTGGGCGGTTAGAAAATTTCTTCCAGGTAGGATTTGCCGTTTAGATTGCGACAGATGATATTTTTGGCCAGTAATAATCTTTTGATGGCATCTTTTTGTTCAGGGGTGCCTCTTTCTTTGATTATCCCGGGGGAATCGTAAATGATTTCTCCGACTCCAGCTTGCATCAGGTGCTTGAGACAGTTTTCGCAAGGCCCGTGGGTGCAGTAAAATTTATGTCCTCGCACATTGCGTTCCGCAAACAGCAGAGCGTTCATTTCGGCATGAATAACCAGATGGTATTTCATAGGGCGCTCGAGGGTCATATGATGTTCATCACAACCGGCCACAAAGCCATTATAACCAAAAGAGACCGGACGATTATCCTTGGTTACGATGACACAACCGACTTGACTGGAGGGATCTTTCGATTTGGTGGCCACTTGCTTGGCGATGTTGATAAAATATTGGTCCCAGCTTATGTTCATTGGTAGTTACCTGGATAGGAAGCCTGATTTATATTCGATTAAAATACTACACTACTTTATTCATTGTTAAGAGTTTTTTATCATCAAGAAGTGACATAAAAATTGAAGATTTGTTATACTTGATTCATGCTGATTAATGGGAGGAGAATTTATGAAAATTGACGTTAATACTCAGATATATATATCCACGATCACTCCGGATGATCAAGCAAGCTATATTGCCCATATGCAAGATCGTGAAATCTACGAAAAGACGATCGGAATTCCTTACCCTTACGGGGAAAATGAGGCGAAATGGTGGATAGCGGCCGTGGCCGAAGAGGCCAAACGTTTTGGACAGCCCCTTCAGTATGCTATCAGGACGGAGGATGGAGCATTAATTGGCGGGATTGGCCTGATGGATATGAAAAGTAGCAGTGATCACGCTGCTGAACTGGGTTTTTGGCTGGCCAGAAATTATCGCAATAAAGGGATTATGACCAATTGTATAAAGGCCTTCACCAATTGGGCGTTTAATAATCCCACCTTTGGCCTGGTGAGGATCCAATGCCGTATTTTTGCCCATAACGAAGTGGCGGTAAAAATTGTGGAAAAATGTCAGTTTGTCCCGGAAGGGTATATGAGAAAGAGATTTAAAAAAGATGATAAGTATATTGACGCTAAAATTTTTGCCTTGGTCAGATAAGTTCTAAATTAAAATACATCATTTAATTGGTTTTCATTCTTGAGGAGGAAAATTTTACCGCACCTGCCTTGCTCTGGCCATATGGATGATAATTAAGGCTGAGAAGAGGTTCTTTGATGCATAAATTATTATTTATTCGGTTGGTTAATTATCTGGTGATACTTCCGTTGATGTTGCAAGCATTTTTAGCATCTTTTGATTTTCCAAGTTGTATAGCACAACCTTCAGTGGGGCCTGATTCCGTCAATATGAACTTGGAACTTAAGCGTTATGTAGAGAAGCCATTATTAGTAGATGAGTTAATTCATACCCCAGATGGATTGAATGCCCTTGAGGAAATGGTGGAGACGTCTGAACGAACGGGAAATTTTGGTTTTATGAGGCTTTTAACCGAACGACTTGTGGCTGCCGAATCTGCAGACAGTTACAGGGTGATTAATCATCTCATTGAAAATGATCATTATCGATATGCTTTGGGTGATCTGCTGGTTAAAGATGATCTGATGCCAATGAATAAAACCGAACTTGCAAAAAAGGCGTTGGCAAAAGTTGATTCACCAGAGGATGTCTATGCCTTTGATAAGTTTGTGGAAGCTACTTTGAACAAAAGCAGTACTCCAGAAGAAATGAAATTAGCAGATACCATTTTGGATAAGGTGGTCGAGCTTAAAAATCCCTATACCTTGGACAAATATTTAAAACTCAGGGCCAAGCTGAATCCCGTATTAGAGGCCAAAAAGGATAATATTTATAGCACCCTTAAAACCTTGGAGACAATGAAACCGACCAAGATCGAGAATGAAAAGATCGATGACCGTATTCATGTTGTGAGCGTTGCTGATGGAGATGAGGAATTTGAAAAAAGGAAAAAGGCCATTGATTGGGATCATCTTAAGGCCAATATTGAGCAGATAGATCAGATGCGCTCAGTTCCAGATGGCGTGAGTAATATGGATAGAGTGATCAAGTATCACCCAGAGTGGACTGAGGTTTTAGAAAATCCAGAGAAGGGAATTAGGGAATTATTAGCGAAGGGGGATAAGGAAACCTTGATGAAAATCATCGATGTGATCGAGGATGATAAGTTTTTTACCGTGCTTACCACCAAATTAGGGGAGAGTAATACTCCGCTAAGGGATGATCTCATTTCGCATGTATTTTATGTAAGAGCTCAGCCAGATTATATTATTAAAAATACCTTCGGCCAGACTCCCTCGGCGATTACGCCGCAGCGGAGACGGTATTATCAAGAATACGCTGATAATTATTTAAGAGGTGGGGATCCGCAAAGAATTAGAAATTATGTAGAATATGTGCTTGCTCAACCATATACCAGCGACATGACTCAAATTGATAGGTTATTAATTAATGCAATGAGTGCCAGTGATGTAGAGCTGATGGATTTATATTTAAAGCGCCGCTTGCCAGTAGTTCCGTTGCAAGATCGGATTGCTCTTTATGATCAATTACTCACTCGGGCCAGCAAGAGTCCTAAGGGATGGGAATATTTTGCCAGGTCGGTGCTGCCGAATTTAACCGGAAAAGATGATATGCAGATTCATAAAAAATATCTGGACCTGGCCTTTGCTAATAAGGATGCATACGCCTGTCAATTGTATGCGGAAAATGTCACCGACAAGCAATTCAAATCGTTGAGAAAAAAGGCCGAGCGAGCGAGTTTACCATCCTTTCGTTGGGATGATGGAGGTATGAAAATGCAGGGGTTGGTAAAAAAATACAGTAGTATTTTACATGGATGTTTATTGGGGATATTTCGTAAAAAACCATGAGGTAAAAAAGACTAAAACTAAATTAGCAAAAAAAAATATTAATTTTTTTTAAAATATTTCGATTAGGGACTAGAGAGGTTTGTATGATTATTAGAGTAATTTTATCGGTATTGCTTTTGAGTTTTCCTTTTGCGTCAATGAGTTTAAATCTAAGAAAAGAGTTACTGACAGATTTAGGTATTGATACAAAGCTCGATGCAGATACCTTGTTACCGCTGACCAAGGCAAGCGAAGAGACGGAAAAAAATGATGCTCCTCCTTTTGATTGTACCCCATATTTAAAAATAAAAGATACGAAAAATTCCAACCAATGGGCCAATAAAAGTTGTTTTGATGGTACAAATTATCCAATGGATGCTTCTACAGTGGCAGGACAATTAGGAGTAAGTAAAAATTTTGATGATTGGTACAGGGAGGATTTGAATCGGGAGTTACAAAGAGACGCTTTTAAAGTTACGTGGGAAAATAGGAAAATATTTAGGGATTTGTATCCCGATATACCAATTCAAGAAAGTGAAATAGAGGCAAAAAAGTGCGGAATGAAGATGGTCGAATGTCAAAAAGATGATCAGTTTTGTTCCCAGGATCAGGAATTAAAGAGCATGTTAACGGTTGAACCGGAAAAAAAGCCATTTAATGATGAGGGAAAGGATAAGTATTACAAGGATCATGTCAAGAGAGCTGTAATTTTGTCTGCCTATCTGGATGCTTTGAATGATCTAAAGACTATAAGGGACGTTAAGGAAAGAGAAGCTTTTAAAGAAAAACTATTATTAGGGATCGATTCCTTTAGCTCCTTGTTTCCGCTACTTTTTAAAAGTGACAATTATCCATTTGAGAGGAAAAAAAATGTTTCGATAAACTCGGTACAACAATTCCTGACCATGAAGGACTTTAAAAATCCTCATCAATTATCTGATTTAGGTAATTTAATAATTAAAAATGTAGATCCTGAAAAAAAGCTAAGGAGAAAATATATTGAATTATTCAAAGCTGGCAAAACTGATCTTGATAGTAATATTGAGAAGGAAATCTTTGAACAGAAAATAGATGTGTACTCTGGTTACGAGGATAGTTTAGGAAGAAGAACAACTAATCGTGATGCTAAGAGTGTGACGATTAAAAAAAGTGTTGCTGACTATTTGAAAGATTCAAATTTTATGAAAAGAGTTGAACATCAAACCAAGGTAGCCGCAGGTGGATACTTGGATTTCTTGGGCCAGGGGGCTAATTTTATATGTGAACGGAAACACGACGATAAGCCGGTCTTTCACTTATATCCTGAACTGGTTAAAAGGACGATGAGCAGGATAGAGGACAAGTTCAAACAAGAATATTTAGATAAGGATAAAAATAAAGTTCTGTTTGATTTTAACTATACCAGAATGAAAGCAGTTTACTGCTTTACTAAACAGAAATATCCCGCAGTTGACGCTGACACAAGTGATTTGCTTCTGATGGGAGCACTTGGTCTTGGTGGCGGAGCATTGATGTTGCCATTTGCTGCTCCGGCAACTGCTTTTATCGTTGGTGGTCTAGGTTTTGCAGCTGCTGGGTTTAAAGATGTCGGGGTTAGTGATCGTACTTATGTAGCGATGGCAGGGTTACAGCTAGCCAAAACAGCCCAGCTTAGTGAGTATTATAAGGCTTCAGGTTATACTACAGCGCTGGCGGGTGTGGATACGATAGCAGCACCAATGGATGGAATTGCTTTGACGAAGTATTTTTTTAAAGGAAAGTCGGCAACGAAAGGAGTTGTGGAAGATGTAGCTGAAGTAGCAATGAAAAAGGCCAGCAGAAATTTGAAAATGGAAGAGGAAGCTAAAAAAATCCAGTTACGCTATAAATTCACGGATGAAGATCTGGCCAGTTTGGAGTTATCTCCGGAAGATAAGTTTTGGGCATTAAAGCTTTTTGATTATGGAGCAGAAAATGTGGCAAAGGCCGATACTTATGTAAAACAAGCATTGCAAGAGGCTGAAATTAATCCTGAGACTAATAAATTATTTCTGGCCGTGCTCGGTAAGGTTAAAGCAGATTTAGAATCCGCTGGAAAACTGAAGAATGTTTCCGTAGAAAACATCTATGATTATATAGAAGAAAGTTTAAATAGGTGTATGAGGAGTAAAGCGAAGTTATAGTTTTGGTCTCAATTTTTATTAAATCATAAAACGCTGATCCGTCAATGAAGAAATGGTGGTTTGGTAATTTGATCTGAGCTCAAGAGATACTTATATAATTTTCATTCTATTTCATATTTTTACTTGTCCCGGAAGTGTGCGTCTTTATTTGTTTATTAAAGTATAGATATTCAAATATCTTTTTTATAGTGACCATGTAGGCAGAATTTTTTTGGATTGTTCATCAATTCTTTATTTTTTAGAGGTAAGTTGTCCTGATCTTGTTTGGATTTTAGTTGTGAGCTATCATGATATTTAGGAAGTTGTAGGGAGCATGTTGATGAAATAAAATTGAAGGCGGAAATGGTTTTATCTAAACGACATCTATTTTATATCTGGCCGATGGGATGGTTATTAATTGTTTTATTACTGGGATGGACCTATCCTGTAGTTGAACTTTTTAATAAACTTGGTGAGTACCCCAGGGATTATGATGTTCGCATCAGGAACCTAAAAGAAAACGATGTTGTAAAAATGCCGGACGGTAAAAGGTTTAGAGTTATGGAGAGAATGACTACTGGACATAGTACTGCCGTTTTGAAGGTTATACCGATAGATGACACTTTTAACTTGATCAGTGAGTATGTCATTTTAAGGCTTCCCAAAAACCAGCAAGCGAAGGCCGAATTTAACCAATATCTTCTGGGTATTAAGGAGATCCAAAATACCTCGCTGGCTTCTCCGGAGCATTACGTTTTTAAAGATAAATATGTGGTAGCCGAATATATTGAGCATACCTATAATGCGGATCAATTTTTAACCAACCCGCGAATAACTTCTGATAGGGAGTGGCAAGAGGCTGCGAGTGCGCTTAAAGAATACGCTCTTAATAATCAAGACCTCCAGGAGGTCGGTGATTTTCGGGCGGAACAGTTAATTTATGATAGACAACATAAAAAGTGGAGACTGATTGATTGGATGGGAGGTGTGGATCGTTATCGGGATAGTGATCACGCCATAGACAAGCATCTCTTCACATGGGAAAGTCTTAAATTGTTTACTAAGCCAGAGAATGTTCAAAATAAAAGTAAAGCTTTACTGGCAGAAATTAATGATGCCATTGTCGAGCAGCGTTTGGTTGTCCATTATCACAATCTAAATCCCACTGCCTCAAGTGAAATGCAGGCAATCTTAAGTAAAAAAGGATTTGTGGCCCGTTGTTTGAGCATAATATTGGGAACAAATTGGTTGAAAAAAAAGACTAAATGATTAAGGCCTTATTCCAAGCTCCCAATCAATTTTTCCACCTCATCGAGCACTTCCCCGGATTTTACCAGATACTTCATGTTGGTATGATCAGGATAAAGTGGTCTGTCGATATCTAGGAACTGCACATGACGTCTGACAATATCGTGGGCCTTTTTGGTTCCATCCCCAAAAATCCAGTCCCTGAAATCCATCGCTTGAGCAGCGGCCATCATTTCAATTCCCAAAACACCGTAAGCGTTATCCAGAATTTGAAAATTCTTAATGGCAGTATTCATACCCATGCTGACAAAATCTTCTTGATCAGCAGCTGCGGGAATGGATTGAATGCTAGCTGGAGCGGAGAGAATTCTTTGTTCAACAATTTGCATGTCGGCGGTGTATTGGCTGAGCATGAGTCCACTAAACATGCCTGCCCCCTTGGTTAAAAAGGCCGGCAGACCGACTGATAAAGCCGGGTTATTCAATCGATTCATTCTTCTTTCACTTAAAACGCTGATCATGGTGACGGCGATGCCGATCATATCCATGGGAAGCGATACCGGAGTGCCTTGGAAATTGGCACCGGAAAGCGCCAGATTTTCTTCCGGAAAAAAGATCGGGTTATCACCCACCCCATTAAGTTCAATTTCGACTTGAGACTTGGCCCATTTCACGGCATCGTGAGCAGCACCAATCACTTGGGGGGTTGAGCGCATGGAGTAGGCATCTTGCACTTTACATTTGATTTTACCTTCATATAAATCGCCACCCTTTACCAGCTTGTTGATGGCCATCGCACTTCTGATGGCCCCGGAAAAACCGCGAGCTTCGTGTAGTTTACTGGTATAAGGTTTCATATTGGCCATTAAGGCCTCGAGGCTCATGGCCGCTGCAATCTCTGCTTGTTTCAACCAGCGATTGGTATCGTAGAGCATAATGGCACTCATGGCGGTGAGTAGGTTGGAGCCGTTAATGGTGGCCAGTCCATCTCTGGCATGCAGGCCTGGAATTTTTATTCCGGCCCTTTGCATGGCCTCTTTACCATCCAGTAGCTCGCCGTTGAAATAGGCCTTGCCTTCACCCAGCATCAGTAAAGCGATCTGGCTCATTGGTGCCAAATCTCCACAAGCGCCCACTGAACCTTTTTGACAAACGAAAGGAGTGACTCCCTTGTTTAACATATCAACTAGAGTGGCCGTAATTTCCAGGCGGCAACCGGAATTTCCGTGGGCATGCACATTAACTCTACCTAGCATGGCACCCCTTACATATTCAATCGGGGCGGGATCACCAATGCCAGCGGCGTGGTTATAGATCAGGTATTTTTGAAAATCTTTTATTTGATCGTCATTTAAAACAATTTCTGAAAATTCGCCAATACCGGTATTAACTCCATACATGATTTCCTTGGCGACAATTTTATCTTCCAGCATTTTTCTACATCGGATGATTTTTTCTTGGGAATCCTTTGATAATTCCACCGGGCGATTAAACCTGGCCACTTCAACAACATTTTCAATAGTCAGATTGGCGCCATTAATGATTAGTGGGGTAGTCATGTTATCTCCTTACAAAACATTTAAATATCTTTAAAAACGAATATTTGTAACATATTTGAATAAAAGGAGCTAGGTGGAATTGATAATAAAAATATTTTTATAAATGAGTTTGTGAACAACCTAAGCACACGCAGTGTGTCTATCGGGTGATTATTTCAGCTTACTTTTACCGGTAATGTATTGATCGTTTAATTTACCCCAGTAATACATTTCGGTGATGTCCAAGTTGATGGTTTCAAAAAACTTTGGGTATTTATCTTGAAGACATTCGGGTTTGTGCTTAGAAAGGTGTTCTCTTTTTACATATCCTTCGTACGGTCCGACCTTGGCGAATTGATAATCATCTTTGATGGTTTCATAAAGCTTGATGGGGTGACCGCAGCTGATGGCAGACAAGGACTCTGCATATTGACTTGGTTGCACCCTGACGTGTCCAAACAGAGCACCGAGATATTCAATGCTAATAATTTTTTTACTATCTTCCTTGATCTCCACCTTCTCTTTGGCAGGTACCAAGTTGGAAATAATAAGAACCAATAGGGTTATGGTTAAAAAACGTGGCATAATTTAATGATAGCCGCAAGATTAGATTAAATCTAGTTTCTTGATAGGTGGAACCTCTTCTTTGGTTTTTAAATTCTTGTTTTCCTCGCTCTTTTTGGGATCGGGTGATTTGGTGGCGTAATCTCCCCGGGAAGATTCTTCGGTGGTGAGTCCCCTGACTTTCAAGCTAAATTTCACGCTGGTCACGGAGGGATGTGGGAGTGTTTGGAGTTTTTTTATGTTTAGTGCCATATATGGAATCATTATAACGCATAGAACATATGAGCTGCGTAAATATTTGCTTTATGCTAATAAATATAAGCAGATAAGATTAAATTAATGCTGATCCACTCTGTTTGTAACTGGTTGAAAGCTGGTTGGGTGCCCAGCTTTGTCCATTGAAAATATTACAAGCGGCTTGTAATTCAATGATAAGAATATGTACAAACGGCTGTCTGTTTAACCTATCCATCGGAGAATTTTATGAAAATGGTTACTAGTTTAAGTGTTATGACATTTCTGATTATGTTTTTTAATGTGATGCCTTCCTACGCAAATGATATGTGGGCTGGCAATTTTCAAGTGCAAATTACTCGCGCCACCACGGATGCATGTTTGGAAAATGGCCCGGAGATATTTGCTCTTGATGCAAATCGTGCCGTTATGCTGGGGGATTGGGCATACACCCAAGCAACAGTGGCCTCGCTTTGTGTGGACGTTTATGTTCCTGGCGTGACTGAGTATTTCAGAACCGATATTCCACAGTACTTGTCAGTAGAGGGCGTCTTGGTGGATGGCAATGGGGTTTCTAGAAAAGTTACGGCCCAATATGTTCGCCACGCTGGTAATAATGCAATCTATGAAATTAAGCTTTTAAATCTAGCTTTAAAATACGATGAAACGCTTAGTCGCCAAGAAAAGATGTCTGAAATAAAATTGTATGGATCGACCTTTGCCACCAGTTATACCAAATTTCTGGCAATTAGTGTTTTTCATAACTTCTAATCTAAAAATCACTGGATAACTTAATACTACTGGGGAGATTTTATGAAAAAAATATTAATTTTAATTGCGATGAGTTTATGTTTGCAAATAATCGGTGCTGAAAAAAAGATTGAATGCCGCTATGATATGGGTGGATACGATGATGAGTTTATCTACGCAGTTGCCGACGGACAAACGGTACGTGAGTTGGTGTATGTTCCATACTATGGTGACGGGGGAGAATTCAAAATGATTTCGGAGCGATTGTTTCAGAAGTTTGAACCGGGAGTGGTATTTTCTACCATCATTTCATTTTCTGATGATTTTAAAAATGCCACGCTCATGACGGTCTATCTAAAAGGAACGCATGCTTTTTATAGCAAGCATTTCAGTTGCGTAGAAAAATAAGTTCAGTGTCATTGGCATAAAACCGAAGTTACAGTGTATGCTGTTGAAACGTTGGAAACCCAAAATATCTGTTAAAAATCAGGTCAATTTTATTGTCTGTCTGTCTTGGACCTAGAATAAAAAAAACTTATGATGCGGGAATTAGACCAAATTACGAAGTATCATGCTGAAATTCGACTATCTTAGGCAAAGCGGGAATTTGCAATTAGCAATATTGATTAGTTAGGTTGAAAATCTCAGTTTGCTTGCTTTGTAATAATTCTGCAACAGTTTTGTTTTATTCTAGGGTTGGATAACCATACCACTCAAGGAGCTTTGTGATGAGTTTATACGTTACAGTATTTGTATCGTTTTTATTTTTTTTTCAGGGAAGAGGATTGCTTGGCAGCGATCAACTTCCCCTAGAACTGATGAAACCAGTGACCGAGGTTTTAAAACAAGCAGAGTATCTGGGTAGTGGATGGAATGAAAAATATTTGAAAAATGAGAAAATCAACGAGCTTATTTTTCAGCAAATCAAGAGTCATCATAGTCCTGTTATGGAAACAAAAGAAAACCTGCCACCACCTCGGTTTCCTCACGACGAGATAGCGGAGGGAAAAATTAAGGAGGATCTTCAAAAAGTTTTTAAGGAAGAGAAATTTCTGAAATCATTAAAAGCAGAGATTGCAAAAAAACCGACTTTTAAAGTAGAAGAAATTGCGCCAGCATCAGACGATTGTGATTGTAAAAAAGAGGAGAAAGATTGCAAAATAGCTACTGGGAATGCTGAAAAATTGGCACAAGAAACGAAAAAAGCGGTGCTTGAAAGTTTACATGATCCAGAAGTCATCAAGGCTATTTCGAATAAAGCACATCATGAAATCGATCACCCTAAGAAGAGAAAATTGGATAAAGAAGATGATGAGGATGATGAAGATAACAAAAAAGATGATAGGGATAAGAAACGACGTTTGACTAAAAAATCAAGCATGGATAACGAAATGGAGCACAGCTTTGATTTGAATAATAGGGATGATCAAGGGCGATTTGATCGAAGGCAAAAAAGAAATCATAGCTTCATGAATAATGGTGACTTCAAAAATATGTCTTCGAGCGGATCTTTTGGGGGAAGTGAAAACTTCAATATTTCAGGTCAATTTAATGAATTTGGCGAAAATAGCTGGGTATTTCCATCAAATGCTGTTCAAAATAATTGGGGCGAAAACCAGTCATGGCAAAGACCTTACGGGAGATCATTTATGATGCCAATGAGGCCTTCAAGCAGTAGGTTTAATTCTTATTTTTATAATAATGTTTCGGGAAATGGGACAGCAAATGACTTTAGGATGCCGTCGAGATTTGGGGAAATGTCCACCACTGGACAAATCCCTAATTATGGTATGCCAACTAACGGTCATTTAATGTATAATGATTGGGGGAATTACGGTTTTTAACTACATGGGAGCAAGGTTTGGTTAAGATATTGCTGGTGGAAGATGATCCGGTTATTGGCAGAGGTTTACAGATCAATCTATCTAGTCGTGGTTTTCATATTGATTGGGCCCAGACTTTAAAACAGGCCGATGTCTTTATTGAGGACCAGGTTTATGATTTGATATTACTGGATTTAAAGCTTCCCGATGGAAATGGGCTTGGTTTTTGTGATCAATTGAAAAATGAAAAAAAATCCCAGTCTCCCATCATCATTCTTACTGCTAACATCGAGGAGGAATCGGCGGTAGCCGGATTTGAAAAGGGTGCCAGTGACTATATTAGAAAACCTTTTGGACATGCTGAACTTTTGGCAAGAATACAAAATGTTTTGAATATCAAAAGTAATAAACAGGGACAGTTGATTTTTGAAAAGTTGGTCTTAATCCCAGAAGAAAGAAAAGCATATTATGATCAACAGGAGATTATTTTTAATAGAAGAGAATTTGATATTTTGGAAATGTTTTTAAGAAGACCTAACGTAGTTTTATCAAGAGAGCAGATTATTTCACATCTCTTGGAAAGTGAAGACGTGATTGATCGTACCATTGATTCCCATTTGAGTCGGATAAGACAAAAATTTAAAAAAAATAATGCAAATACCATCAGAATTTCTTCTGTGTACGGGGTAGGGTATAAAATTGAAATTGCATGATTTTACTTTTATAGGTCGTATTTTTATCATGACGGTACTTATAGTAATCGTATTGTTCTTTTTTATCTTATTTTTAAGTCAAAAAATTTCTGATAATCCTCCTCATAAAGACCGGTATGATAAATTAGAAATGATTTCGGAATTGGTTTCTCAAAAAATGATTGATAAAAATGCCTTGGATCGACTGTTGTCTCAAGTTGGATCTACCGAGGTAAAGATGCTTTCCAGGGAGGAACTTAATAAACTGTTTTACGAAAGTGATGTGGAACGTTTGATGAATCATTCCTTAAGGTATATTGTGGCCCCTTCCAAAAGACCAGGGCAGTGGTTTTTTGTGACAAAAACTGCTGAAAGTTTTTTATGTTTTCAAATTCCACCTCCGCCACCCCCTCCTTTTAAAAATCGTCGAGGTCCAATGCCTTTGGTGATTTTTATATCTATTGTTGCGTTTGCCATTGTGTCGGTATTGGTATCTTTTTCTATCTTGTATATAAAACTTAGAGTCTTTTCCAAAAAAGCAGCGATTTTTATTTCCAGTATTCAGCAGGGAAAATTTGATACCAGATTTCAGATCAGCAAGAATGATGCTTTTTATGAGTCAATGATGCAATTTAATACAATGGCACAACAGGTAGAAAAACTGGTGGATAAAATTAAGAATTCCGAGCAAATCCGTATTGAGATATTGCAAGAGCTTTCCCATGACTTGAGGACGCCCATCGCTTCACTAAAAAATTTAATTGAAACGTTAAGATTTGCCTCGGACAATATAACCAAAGAGGAAAAAAAAGAACTGATGCAATTGGCTAGCGCTGAAATGGTTTATTTTGAAAGATTAGTAGAAGATTTATTAATGTGGGCAAGAATCAATGAGCCTAAATATCAAGAACAAAAAGAAGAAATACACCTGGTTAATTTACTTGACGGAGAATTGATTCGTTTGGAATCAATCTATCCTAAAATTCTGATTGAGAAAAACTATCATAGTATAGATGTTCATATCATGGGAAATGCTTATCTTTTAAAACGTATGTTTAGAAATGTGTTGGAAAATGCTGTCGAGCATGCTCATAACAAGGTTACAATCAGCATCAATGTTGTGGGTAAATTTTGCGAAATTCAAATTATGGATGATGGGGATGGATTTTCTGTGGATCAAATTAATAGCTATGGAAAAAAGAAATTTAGTCGGGTGGCCCTTTTTAGTGATTCCACTCGTTTATCTATAGGCCTTGGATCTGTTATTGTTTCTAATATTGTCAAACTTCATGATGGGATCTTGAATATCAAAAATAAAGGCGGAGCGAACGTAATTATTCAATTACCAGTCCCAGGTTAATTAAATTGTAATATTGTCATACTCTTGCAATAAATTGGTAATATTCTTGAAGTATGAAATGGAGATCATAATGAATCGGGAGGTTTTATGATGAAAAAATTACATTTTGCGTTTCTGGGAATTTTTGCCATTCTTTTTAGTTTGTTTTTAAGTGCCGACGAGGGGAGAACACACCGACCTCCCATGATGGACAATGAGGCATTCAAGGCCGCTTTTGATAAATGTTCTTCGACTTATGGAAGACCTGAACCACGCCAAAGACCGAGCGAGGAATTTGAAAAATGTATGACAGATGCAGGATTTGAACGTCCCAAGGATCGTGGCAATCAAAACGGAGAACACCACCCACCTCCTGTCCAAGATAGACAAGAGGGGAGTGCGGTAAGAGGTGTTTAATAGTAAAGAGTGATTTAGTAAATGATATGTGTGGGGGAGAACGGGAATTTCTCCCCTTTTATGTAGTAAAATAGGCTTATTGTCATTTGCACAAAACCAAAGTTACAATAGATCATCGTTTGGAAAGGAGTCCTTATGAAGCATCTATGGCCACTTGTTTTATTTCTCACGGTTAGCTTTTCATACGCCAACCTTATCCTCTGGGATGATGATCAAGCTTATACGGAACTCACGGTGGCATTTTTGACCCATGAATATCTGGATAAATACGATGATTATAAGGTGTATTTTCCCTCAGTTATTTTTGATGAACGTATTTTTACTTCCAGACTGGTGGTGAGTTTTGAGAAAGAAAATAATGTTTTTTTGAACTTACTTGCCATCAGAATGGTCAAGAATCCTGATACGGAAAGAGTCTTAAAAAGTTTTAAGACCAGTGAAAATATTTTATGGGCCAAGCGGGTGCTGGGACATAAAAGAGACGAGGACCCTCGTGAATATACTCCGTCTGATCCGAGCTTTACAAAGCAAAGTCACCATAAAATTATGAACAATGAACTGGCCTGGGATTTAAGCCGGGGAGAGGGGGTCGTGGTTGCCATTACCGATGATGGGGCCAATTTAAATCATCCAGATCTTCTGGAAGGTTGGTGGATCAATCAAAACGAAATTCCTGGAAATGGTCTGGATGACGATTTAAACGGGTTTATTGATGATGTAAGAGGATGGAATTTTATCCATTTGAATAATAATAACCATGAGACTCGTTTGGGACATGGTACTCATGTCGCCGGAATAGTGGGAGCGCGCATGGAAAACGGCATTGGGGTGGTTGGTACTGCCCCCGAGAGTATCTTAATGCCGCTTAAATTTTATGAGTCCTTTGATAGTCCGAGAAATTGGAGTTCACTGGTAATCTGTGAGTCTTATGTTTATGCCATAGATAATGGTGCCCGGATTATTACCACCAGTTATAATATTGATCCTTATTTGCACGACGAAGTTTATCAGCTGGCCTTGGATTATGCTTATCGAAAAGGGGTGCTGGTTTTTAATTCATCCGGTAATAATGGAATGGATGATCCGATGAGAAGTGAAATTAATAAACTTTTATTGGTGGGTAGCACCCAGGTGGAATCAGCGCAGGTTGACGTTATTGCCCGGGATAGTAATTATGGGGTGGGAATTGATCTTTTTGCTCCTGGTGAAAATATTTTTTCGACTTCGGTGGGCCTTGATTATGTGGAAAAAAGTGGAACTTCCATGGCATCCCCGAGCGCCGCTGCCGTGGCGGCACTGATATGGGCAAAACATCCCGATTATACCCATGAGCAAGTGGCGGCCAAATTGCTGCAAGGATGTGACGATATTGAAGATAAAAATAAGTCAAAATACCAATTTAAATTGGGAGCTGGCAGGGTTAATTCCTATAAATCGTTGCAAGGCAGGATACCAGGACCGCAGATTAGAAGAGTGGTGGAGGCATCACCCATTAAAATCATCATCCAGATGAACAATGTGTTTTCAAAAGCATCGTTTATTGCTGATTCATTCCAGCTTATGAACCTTGCTTCTGGCGCAAAGATTCAACTCCAGATGATGGATGAGTACTTTTATGGAACCAACCTGATGGAATTTCAATTTGGATTTGCGCTTAACAAGGGCAAATATGAATTTAGGGCCTTAGCAAACCAGCTTAGGGATCCGTTTGGCAATGCCCTGGCGGGGGGAGATTTTGTCTATAGTTTTCAACTATGAGGGATAAAAAACGCTAGGTGTCAGTGTAAAAAAGTCATGGCGTTATCAACCTGATAGACGTCTGTTTGCTTTTCTTCTACCTTGCACCTAAATGATTAAAATTGCCAAAGGGGTTTTTATGAAAAAAATGATTATCAGTTTATGGTTTCTTTTATCCTTAAATGTGCTGGCTGCCGGACAATTATCATCCTATTTTGTCACTTCCAGCCTAGATGTGCTGCCTATCAATGTGTCTCATGACATTGCTCACGGGACGGATTTAACTTTGAAGATAAAATCTTTTAATATGCTCGATGGCCAATTATCGCTGATGGCAAATGTGGTTGATGAAAATACCAAGCAAGTGGTCTATGATTGCGCCATGGCCGTTCAATGTCAGGCCCCTGGAGATCATTTCGTGGTTTATCCCCATATTAATGCTCGTTTGATGCCAGCGGAACTTTTCTGTATTTTTAAAACCAAATATTTAAAGAAAGGAAGCTATCGGCTGGCCTGGAACCTGTTTTCCCTCTCAGAATACACTAATAAGAACCAAAGTATTGGTAGTGGTTTTTCTCCGGTTATTAATTTGAAATAGTGGATAGAGGCCAAAAAACCGACTATGATCGTCGGTTAATCAGAGTGTAATTCAAATTATTAAGTTTTGAGTCTCCTATTTTAAAGGAGTATTCGAAATTGACGATGAGAATTTATGAAAAGTCGATGGAAAATCCCGTTGATGGGAAAATTTATAATTGCCACCTATTGCTTACTGATCACCGATGCCACTTTGGCCTATTACGGAACTGGGGTGTTTTTTAAACTATTTTTATATTGATATGAACAGCTATTAATTACTACTCAAAATGTTTTGGTAAGGATATCCTGACGGTTTCAGGAGGGACTTATGAAAATATTTTTTATCTTATGTGGGTTGTTTATCAGTATGCATTTGTCTGCGCTTGAGCAGGGAGAGTCGGCGATTTCTTTGAATCTTGATTATCAGACCGTAGATGGCGAAATTAAAAACGAAGACATTATAAAAATTGAGAATAAAAAAAAGTATCTGCTTTTAGAATTCATGTCGATTTCCTGCCAGTATTGTGTTGCCAATATGCCGATTATTGCAACACTGGAGCAAGAGGTGAGTGACATTACCACCATCAAACTGGTTTCCATTGATCGGGATGTAAAAAGAGTGAAGGAATTTATTTCGAGTAATCAGGATTTGATCAATTATTCCTTTTTCTTTGATAATCAACGACAGGCCAAAGCACAATACGGCATTATTTATGTTCCCACTATCTATGTGATCGATGAATTGGGCATGGTTTTATGGAAACATGTGGGTGGGCTCACTGAAGAGGATGTGCAAAAGATCAAAATGATACTCAAATAATAAATTACTTGATATAATTTAATCGTTTAATGTCTTACATCTTGTAATGAGGTAGAGCTATGTCACCGAAGTCTTTATTCCTGATTATTCTCTTATTTGGTTTATCTGCTTGTTCCGACCATGTGGCAAAAGGGATCGCCATGAAGGGAGTTTCCCGATACGCCAACAAGGAGTTTTCCAAGATCAATTCGATTGATAAAAATGTGGTTTTGGAGAGTCCTTATAATTTACTTATCTATATAACGGTGAAGGGCGACGATTTAGGAAGTAAACCCAAGGAGCAAAGTTGGTGTGTTTGTATGAGGAAAAAGATCGGACAGGAACGGGTGATTATGACCAGGCTTAATATCTGTTCCCCGGTAAACTTGGATCAATTTAAAGATACATGTAAATATCCAAACGATGTGGACCCTGACTTGGCCAAGGAACTGGGCATTTCGATGGGGAAAGATTTATTTGAATTGGCCCTTAAGGGGGATGTGACATTATTCGAACGGGCAATCAAGGAAGGGGAAACCAATCTTAACAAAAGATTCACAGTGGGAAATTTCAGTCTTTATACCGCTCTTCATGGGGCCGTATTTAACAATCATCTGGAGATGATTGATTTGATTATTAATAAAAATGCCAACGTGAATGTCCTTGATCACGATAACAACAGTCCTTTGCATTATGGAAAAATTTCTTACGAAGCCATGGAAAAAATCGTAAACGCCAATGGAAATATCAATGTTGTTAATAATAAGGGAGAAACGCCGATTTTTGTACAAATCAGAAACGGCCAAAAGCGCCTGGTGGATTACCTGTTGGAAAAAAAGGCCCGTGTGGATTTAGTTAATGAATTTAACGAGAACTTGATTAATATTTTAATTAACGCTTATCTTGATGGAAAATGGGAGAGAAAAAATTTTTTGGACATGCTGGAAGTGTTAAACCATGCCGGGGTCAGCCTGGATAATAAATCCAAAGTTCCGTTTCGCGATCATGATTATCCGGTGGTGGTATTTGCTCAACGTGATGATCTGGAGGTGCTGAAACTGCTTTTGAAGCTGAAAGTTAATTTTAATCGCAGATCAAATAATAATTCAACTCCGCTGATGATTGCCTTATCGAAAAAAAATACTGGTCTGGTGGAGTTTTTAATTGAACAGGGAGCTGATCCTAATCTGGGAGATGGAGAGGATCTAAACCCACTTTATCTGGCCATCCCTGATATTAAAATGGTGCAGTATCTGCTGGATCAAGGATTCAAACTCAATTATGCCAATATTCATGGGTTGATCAGAAGAAGTGAGGATTTTAAAAATGAGGCACTGACGAATTTAATAAAAAAATATGGAGCGGAAGTACTGGCCGAGGAAGGTGGGGAGAAACTTGAAGAAATAAAGCAAGAAATTCCCCAAGAAAGTGTTCAATCGCCTGAAAATAAAGAGGAAGAAAAGAAGTCAGAAAAACCAGTCGTAAAACCAAAAAGTAAGAAAGCAAAAAGTAAAAAAAGATAATTCTTGATATTATTTTTTTTAAAATGTAGATACTACTCTATGAAAAACACCAATAGGCGTGCTGCTAAACCACTTTATCTAAAATCTAAAATCCCAAGCGGCGAAAATGTTGGACTGCTTTCCCAAAAACTGAAAAGTCTAAATCTGCATACGGTTTGCCAAGAAGCCAGGTGTCCCAACCGCCACGAATGCTGGGACAATAAAACTGCCACCATGATGATACTCGGGGGAATTTGCACTAGAGGGTGCCGTTTTTGTAATGTGCAGACGGGCAATCCTCATCAGCTAATTGATCAAAGTGAAATTGATGCGGCCATTTTGCTGGTGGAAACGATGAATCTTGATTTTATTGTGATCACCAGCGTGGATCGCGATGATTTAAAAGATTATGGTGCCGACCATTTTGCCAAGGTGGTGCTTGCCATTAAAAATAAATTTCCCCAGGTTTTGGTGGAAGTGCTCATTCCTGATTTCAATAATTGTGAAGCATCCATGCATGTTTTGGCCAAGAGTGATCCTTTTGTGATTGCCCATAATATTGAAACCGTGGAAAGATTAACACCCTGGGTGCGGGATAAAAGGGCGTCTTACCGAAAATCCCTGCAGGTACTTAAATTTTATCGGACCTATTATCCTCTCATTACCACCAAGAGCTCAATCATGCTGGGCCTGGGCGAAACCAAGGAGGAGATTGTGCAAACCATGCGAGACTTAAAACAGTCGGGAGTGGATCTCTTAACTTTGGGGCAGTATTTAATGCCGTCTAAAAAATCTATTGAAGTTAGTAAATATTACGAACCACACGAATTTGAGGAATTAAAAAAAATTGCCTATCAATTTAATTTCAAATTTGTGGCCGCCGGTCCCATGGTCCGAAGTTCTTATCGAGCGGCGGATTATATGAAGTATCTGGATGCATCCCATGTTTCAAAACAAATATGAAGGACAATTATTCAAAATTGATTCAAACACCTATGGTTTTATAAAATGGAACTGGAATTATGACGAGTCACTTTTGTTTCAAGAAGAGGCCAGGGAGTACATTGAAGAAAGAAGGGACCGAAAATTATTTATTTTTACCAGCCATCCTCATCTATTTACGCTCGGAAGAGGATTGCAAAAATCCAAAAGTGATGACACCAAGGCACTGATTCATTTTGATGAATCCATGGAAAAAAAATTAACCTTTCCATTATATAAGATTAAAAGGGGTGGAGGACTGACCTTTCATTATCCGGGACAGTGGATCATGTATCCGATTGTTAATTTAAATCATCCCGGACATTCACTCAAAGACTTGATTTATTATATGCTAGAAAATGTCAAAATCACCATCGAACAAAACTATTCTATTTCTGGGCTTGATTATAACCGTAGCCTCCTGGGCCTTTGGCTGGGGGAACATAAGCTGGCATCGGTGGGGATTGAAATAAAAAAATTTATTACTCTGCACGGACTTGCTTTAAATGTAAAAAAAGATCAAGCGATGTTTGGAGAATTAAAAAAGGTCAACCCCTGTGGGCTGAGTTCGGATGTTTACCGGTGTATGGAGGATTACCTTCCTGACGAAGTCAACCTGGCCGATTTTACCAAAAAGTTTTTAAAAACAATCTCCTGCTAAAGCAGGAGAGCCTACTGATCAATCCCTGAGTACATCTTGATATATTGCATACGACTGAATATGTTTTTATCAAGGTTCTTATGAAATGCGCCTTTGAAATCATTGATGGTTTGATATCCTTTGGCGGTCATCCATTTTTCCAAGGAAGATAAAAATTCAGGAATAACGCTCATCCCTTTTTGGTAGAGTACACTGCAAAGCTGTACCGAACTGGCACCACACATGATCATTTTTATACAGGATTCATAATCATGAATCCCGGTGGAAGCAGACAAATCACATTTAAGATCTTTGGAAAGTAGTGCTATCCATCTTAGAGTGTTATACATTTGTTCTGGGTGGGTGAAGTGGATATTATGAATTAATTTGCCAGTATGAATATCAAAGTCTGGGGTGTAAAAATTATTAAACAGCACAATTCCATTGCATAAGGTGCTTAGTTTCTCGGTGACGGTCTCCAGAGAAGTAAAGTATGGGCCGAGTTTGGCGGTGACTGGAATTTTTAAATTGAGTTTTACATTTTTTACAATTTGATAAATATTTCGCTCAATATCTTCACTGGATTGAATCTTGGATTTGGGAGTGCTGGTTTTGAAAGGATAATTATCATAGAACCATTTCTCGAAAGGATTGATGGGGGATAACTCTTGTTCAGGAAAGATCATGATGTTCAGTTCCAGGGCATCCGCACCGGATGATTCAATGGATTTGGCGTATTCGGACCAGTTGGAGGCAGTGGTGCAGTTGATGGAGGCAATGATGGGAATTTTACATGCTTTTTTGGCATCTTCAATCAGTTGTAAATAACTATGGGTATTATATTTCATCAAATAATCATATTCTTCTGCATGCTGAGGAATTTCTTTAAAGGAGTCCTTGATTATTTGCTCTTCAAAAAGTGATTTGATAACGATGGCCCCTGCTCCGCTTTCATAGGCTTTTTTTATCCCATTTAAGGAGTTGGTCAGTCCTGATGAGGAAACAATCAGGGGATTTTTTAACGTAAGACCGGCATATTTTGTAGTAAGGTTGGTCATCATCTACTCCTTATGAATTTCAGTGGAAAAAGAAATAAAAAAAGCATTATAGCAGAGGAGTTTTCAAAAATCGATAGTTTGTGCTATAAAATGACCAGGTTGATGCAATGAATGATAAATTGAATAATAAATTTGAACAAATCCAAAAGTTATCCTCTTGGGAGCACTTACCGGATAAAAATAAAGCATTTCTCATGGATGTCATCAAACAGTATCGGCTGACATACCAACAGTCCAGGCACGTTATAGATATTGTCCTGGATTTTGAGAATTGGCATGAGTCTTTGGATATTTTAAAACGGCCCTATGAACATCGGCAGCGTTTTTTAGAAACGATCACGAACAGATGGGATGAATTAAAAACGCTTCCTGCGGATTACAGCGCCTTTGTGCCGGACTCTCGCAAGCTCCCTGATTATAAAATGAGACTGGCGGATGAAGAAAGTATTATTCTGGGGCGCTGTCCGGTTGCCAGCGAAAAAACCAGGTGTTGTAATCTCATGACTTTGGATGTGGTTAGAAATTGTGGTTTTGATTGCAATTACTGCTGTATTCAATCCTATTTTCACGACAACGAAATAATTATAGAAAAAAATCTGCTGGCAAAATTGAGTCTGATCAATTTTGATAAAAATCAAATTTACCATATTGGTACCGGGCAATCCTCGGACTCTTTAATGTGGGGTGATCAATTTGGACATTTGACCGATTTATGTGTTTTTTTAAAACAAAACCCCAACGTCATTCTTGAATTAAAAACCAAATCGAATAATGTGGCAGATTTGTTAAAACTTAATTTTCCATCCAATATCATTTGCACTTGGTCGCTTAATCCTCAAACGGTTATAAAAAATGAAGAACGGTTTACCACCAGTCTTAAGGAGCGCTTGCAAGCGGCCAGAAGAGTTGCTGATCATAAGATGCTGGTGGGATTTCATTTCCATCCGATGATTTACTACATGGGATGGGAGAGTGAATATCGGGCAGTGGCAAAGGAGATAAAAAATTTATTTGATCCACGCGAAGTGGCCATGATTTCGTTTGGCACGCTTACTTATATCAAACCAGTTATTAAAAAAATTCGTTCTCGTTTAAATAAAACTCTGGTTTTAAAAATACCGCTCAACGAGGTGGAGGGTAAATATTCATACCCGCGGGAAATCAAACGGCAACTTTTTAAATGCTTATATGACGAATTTGCAGCTTGGCACCAAGAAGTGTTTTTCTATATGTGTATGGAGGAGAAGGATTTGTGGCGGGATGTTTTTAACTATGAGTATGTAAATAATGCTGATTTTGAAAAAAGTATGCTGGATAGTTATTTGACCAAAATCAGGAGGCGATTTTCTTTGGATCAATAAAGGCCATCATAAAAGTTTCCAAAATGATCGGATCATATCTTCGCACTGATGCTTCACTGGAGAGTATTTTTTTCACCCCATCCAGCGGGTTTAAATTATTATCAGTGACGATATGAACAAAGTCGTTGGCCAAGCAGATGATTTTTGCCAAATTAGTGATCTGGCTGCCTTTTAATTTACCCGGAAAACCTGATCCATCATAATATTCATGATGTTGCAGGATAATTTGACGGATCGTGGAATTGATGTGTTTTTCCTTGGTAAGAAGATCCGAGCCCTGTTGCGGATGGGTTTTATATTCGGCCAATTGTTCAGGCGTCATATCTTGTGGTCGCATATCAATGATTTCCGGGGATAGTTTGGTCTTTCCCAGATCATGAAACATGCATGCCAGACTCATGGTATCCACGGTTTTTTTGGAATTCCATTTGAGTTGTTTGAGAATAACTGAAGAGAAAAACGTGATGGCGAAAGCATGACTTACCGCCCGTGGATCAAAATCCACAAATTCACGGAGTAAAATGTGCAATGAGGCTTCATTGTCAATGACGTTGGAGATGTTTTGACAGACGGCCACTCCTTCATCAAGCACGCTGGCTTCCATGCCTTCGGTGCAGACTTCCTCTAGGAATTTTTCACTGGCGGTTTTGAGCATACCGACTTTGATTTTGCCGGTGACTATTTTTTCTTGGGCCAGCTTTTTTACCAGGTGATTGGTAAATTTAAGATATTTTTTTCGATCTTTGGTTTTAAAATATAAAAATTCAATCCCTTTTTCTTCTTTGTATTTGTTAATGCGATGACTATTAAAGGTATCTCCCTCGTGCAGTATTTTCACATAGTGATTGTTGTTTAACTGGATAAAAATATCAAATAGCACCGGTTTGCCACTATAGAGTTCATCTATTTTGATCTGGGTGAATTCGCTGTCGGATTCCTTAACTTCCTCTTCATCCAATTGGCCTTCGCGGGTGGGCATATGTGCGATGATTTCTTCGATGTCCTGGATATTTTCCACCATCTTATGGAGATCGTTAAAGGAAAATGGTTTTTGAATAAAATATTTAAATCCCATCTTTTCAATTTTGATAATATCAGACCGGTTGGCGTTGACTTCCAGTGAAATAATAACATTCAACTCCGGTTGATTGGTTTTAATATAGTTTAAAATTTGGATGGCGGAGTGATTTTGAATGCTTTGGTTGATGATGGCCGCTACAAACTTATGATTATAAACGGCCATCTGGGCATCTTTGCCGTTTTGAAAACTATGCACCTTATAGATACTGCTTTCAAAAAATTCCTTGGCATCTTGCGACCATTTCTGCTCAGGATCTGCGATTAATAAATTGATTGCCATATTTTTTTTCTTGATTGGTTACTTAATCAGATCGGATTATTATACAGGGAACATTACCAAAAAATAAATGATAAAAAACACTTTGATCAGTTGATAATATTTTATTGGTTGAGCGGATTAATAGTTGGAGGTATCGGCTGCATTACCTTTGACAATGGCAATACCTGACGAAGTTCCTATTCTATTGGCACCGGCTTTGATCATATTCACGGCATCAAGGCGACTTTTTATTCCTCCAGATGCCTTTACTCCCATCTTAGGGCCCACAATTCTTCTCATCAGGGTAATATCCGCACTGGTTGCTCCACTTTTAGAAAAACCGGTGGAGGTTTTCACAAAGGCTGCTCCAGCGGCTTTAGAAAGGGCGCAGGCGATTATTTTTTCTTCGTCAGTCAGCTGGCAAGTTTCTAAAATAACCTTGACCGGTCGATTATTGGAAGCCAGCACCACGGATAAAATATCGTCGAAAACCATTTTATAGTCCTTTGATTTAAGGGCTCCCAGATTGATGACCATATCAATTTCTTGGGCCCCATTTAATACCGCTTCTCTGGTTTCATGGGCCTTGGCGGCACTGGAGGCGGCTCCGAGAGGAAAACCCACCACAGCTATCGGTAAGACGTTGCTATTTTCAAGCAATGTTTTAACGTAAGGAATGTTGGAGGAATTAACACAACAAGAATAGAATTCAAACTCTACTGCCTCTTTACAAAGCTTTTCCAAATCGGCTTGGGTGGCTTCCGGTTTTAGTAAAGTGTGATCAATCATTTTGGCCAGATCAGTGGGTGATATAGTCATTTCAGCTCCTATGGGTATTCTATTTCATAAATATGATCTAATTTTGAATGTGTCAAAGGAGGAGTAATTATTTTATGCGGTTAACTTATTGAAATATGGTGATGAAAAGGAAAAGGATTGATACAAAAAAATTAATCATTAATGGATAAAAGACGATCAGTAAGGGGGTTGATTGGGAGGATTAAAGTGGATTACTTTTTTAGACAGTTAAATATTTTGCTTATTATTATTTCACTGGTTTTGTCCTGTACTCCAACCACCGGTGAAAGGAGCAACAAAAATAGCCATAATCAAGTTAATCGTGGAAGTGGTGGCCAGACGAACCTTGGAGACAGTGCCGGTCCCGGGGAAAATGGCGGAGGCACGATTTCAACAGGTGGAACGGTGCTGGAGCAAGGGGAGGCTGAAATTAAACATTTGATTGATCCCTTTGATGGAACCTATAAAACTAAATTGACTCTCCCTAAAAACTTTACTGGAAAACTCTATTTGTCTGGGCTTAATATTGCCTCTTTGTCTGACCGGATTGTGCATGTGCGTTTTTCCTTTGGCCGTGAATTGGCACCTATCACTATCGAGGCATCCGTGGGCAGGGCCCCTGGGATTATTCCCCAGACCGATATCGAAGTGTTGATTTTAAATATCATCGGCAAGCCGTTTGAAAACATCCGTTTATTATATGACCTGTTTGATTATTCCGACTACAGGGATAATAGTGGAAATGAATTTGGCAGTAACGTAGATGCTGGCGAATCTATCACCCTGACCCAGGATACCCGTAGCACCAATTTATATTGCCGGGGCCTAAAGGTTGAACACGACCATACGTTTGTACCAACCATCGATCGGCCTCTTTGTAATTACTCGGGGGCCAGGTGTTTATACTCTTATGCTAAAATATCCGATACAGGCTTATACACTCAGGCTGGAGTAGCGATTAATCCATCCGAGGCCCAACTCGATTTAAGTAAAAAGGGTTATGCCCAGGATACCCAGGCCAATAATTTGAAGAAATGTCTGCCGGATAATAACTCCAGGGATAATCTTAGAGATATTCTGGGGGTGATCGATGCCAATTTTAATGGAAGTGGATTTGGAGTGGATATCACTTTTCCTGATGGCCAGGTATATGAGTATCGGGGACCTTTTAGGGCCATTAATCCACAGGATTGGGAGATCAAAGGAAATGCCATTTGGGGACCAGTGAGTTCCAGTCAATCAGCGACAGGTTTGTTTACCTCCTCGTTTGGCAATGCCACGGGAGATTTGTTTAAGGACTATGTGGGATATGGGGCCTTCCTTTTCCCGCGCATCGGGGTTTTAAATTTATCCCAGAATATTGATCATTTCAGTTCAGAACTCCCTTTGGGAGTGCGAAGTAAAACGGCGCTTTTATCCGGTGGGGATACCGATTATATGGATGGATGCAATGTTCGCATGCTGGGATACGATACCTATGCCAATGAAGGCATTGTTTCGTGTAATGTGACGGCCAAAATTGAACTCATTAATATTGATCAAAATTCCGGTGATGAAACCGTGCTCGCCAGCAGTACCAGTCTCAAGTTACAACTGGTGAGGGCCAGTAACACGGATTACTTGGGTAAGGAAGTCTTGTTTACTTCCATGAAAAAATGCACCAGTAGTGCTTCTTGTGGCAATGGTGAATGTTGTTACAATGATAGGTGTTGGGATAAAGCCTTGGTCTCTCGCTGTTTGGAAGATGTCAGTTCGACGGGCAACGGCCAAACCGGTGATCAGTGCAGTTCGGATTATGAATGCGCTTCCTTGTGCTGTAACAAGGCCACTAGCAGTTGCCAGGTGCATACCAATCGGGAAGACCCACCGGTTTTATGTAGTAAACCTTCCGGACAAACCTGTGTGGCCAGAGAATGGTGCCAGATTCATCATATCAACGAATGCAAGTTATATAAAACGGGGACCTCCACCACCGGTCAGCAAATGTGCGGCATTCGATGTTATCAAAAGCCAACTTTCGGCCTATGTAAAAATGGCATCTGTGCGACTCCGCCAACCCCAGCGGTACCGGTTCTTGAGAATCCGGACAATCCTGATTGTTCCAAGGCCATTGATGTACCAACTGAATTTAGCAGTATTTGAATGAATTAATCTTATCAATTGCCAATAATTAAAATAAAATAAAGCATCTTTAAAAATAATTTATACGAGGAACGTATGAACCATTCTGGACCAACGCAAATGCAATTACCCCAACTCACCAAGATTAATAAAATGATCATTATCACGGTAGGGGTTATTTTTATTCTTCAATCGCTTTTAAGCAAGGCCTTGGGGATTAATTTGATGCTGGTATTCGGACTTTCGGCCAATTTGTTTTTCAAGGGACTGGTTTATCAATTGGTTTCTTATCCCTTTTTGGCAACGGGTCTGATGGAAGTGATTTTTGGGGGATTGATCTTGTGGTTTTTAGGCAGTGAATTGGAGTCCAACTGGGGAAGTAAACGTTATCTTTCCTTTATGGTGGTTTCTTATATCGGAGCGGGACTGGTGTATCTGTTTATTTCCCTATTATTTTTTAAAAATAATCTCATCTATTCCTATCCGCTCATTGGCATGCAAGGGATTACCAATGCCATGTGCTTGGCCTATGGAATTATATATCCCAATAGAACGTTTTTATTTATGTTAATATTTCCGATGAAAACCAAATATTTTTGTGCTTTGTTGGTTTTAATTCAACTGTATATGGGGATAATAGAAAGTAACTCGGTCAATGGGGTTTTAGCCTGGGGACATTTGGCGGCCATGCTTTTTGGTTTTCTTTACCTGTTAACTATTTCCTCCAGGTCATTTAAAGATTGGATGATGAAGTTTAAAAAGAGAAAATCTACGGCCAAACTGACCGTTTTATATGGAGAAAAAAAATCGGAAGATAAATCTCCCAAATATTGGCAATGATGCGTCGCAGATGTTGAATGAAAGATCAATTTTTTTACAATACTTTACAAATTAAAATCTAACATGTAGTTTTCATAAGGATTCTATATTTAAAAACAAGGGGACCCGATGAGATTAAGTAAAGCTTTAAATGAAAAAGTAATGGATGTGAGACTGCGAGATAAGTTAGTAGCTGAAGGTAAAATTTCCCAGGCCCAAGTGGATGAATATTTTAAGTCTTTGCAGGATGAATCTTCCAATTTGCGATATTCGTCAAGAAGTATTGATTCTAAATCTGAGCAAAATCAGGATTTTCAAAACTAGATAACAACGTATCTTGAAAGATGTAATTCCTTAACAATTTTAGTTTTTAGAAGTTTATTTAAGTCCGCCACGATTCTGCTTTGAAGAATGAGTTTGCCCGAGAGTGTGTTCAGTTCATCGGGGTCCATGCCGCTTGCTATGTCAATTATACTATCATAAATCAGGTCTTGATTTTGTTCGAGGGTTTTCTTGTGGGCCTGATCGTAAGGTACTAGAAAAATTTTAATTTCCAGGAATCGCAGTCTTTTGGATTTGGATTTTAGATTGACGATGATTTGTTTTAGTTCAAATTCTTTGGGATATGAGTTTTCTTTTTCACCCTCTATAAATTTTTGCGATTCAATCGCATTATCAGGAAGTGGTGGGGCATAAAAATATTGGAAATAAACCAGCACCGACAAAGCGGCTATGGTGGCCAAAAAAGAGATTAAATAAAGAAAAGTATCAATATGCTTATTAATCATAGTGCATTTAATTGTATCACGATGAAGTAAATTTAGGCAAAATTAAAAACGCCTGTAAGATCCTATCTGCGAGACTCGTATTCTTTAAACAAAGCATGGAAAAGGTGAGGCACCAGTTTCATTTTTTCAGGAGTTTCAACGTAGGCTACTCTCATTTGAAAATGACCGGGATTGTTTTCCGAGGTGGTATTATAAAAGCCTGCCATGGGAGAAACCAAAAGAGTGTACTTGAGTCCATCAATGTAGATGCTCCCTTCTTTTGCCATATACATGACAAAATCGGTTGCTTTAAAGCCAGGTTTGGCAATGTCCCTTACATCTATTACTGAATAAATCGAGGCATCGGGGCTCGACACGATAATTCCAGGGAGTAGTTTTTTTAGCTCTGTACTTAAATGGTTGAGCATCTCAAAGTAATATTGACGTTGTTTTTTATACCAATTTTGTAATGTTTCCTTGCTTTCGTGGGCCAAAGAGCCAAAGATATATTGCCCGATTGAATTGGAACAAAGGTTGGCGGTATTTTCGTTAATCGCCTTGATATGCATATCGTGACTGTCGGTAATGAGTGCACCAATCCGCAGGCCACAGGCATTCCAGACTTTGGAGGCAGTTTCAATGCTGATTCTTCTGCCAGTGATGCCTGGAACTTCGCTTTCACTTAGTCCCCAGATGCTGGTTGGCATGGAATTAGTATAGTAGAGTTCGCGGTAGGCCTCATCACTGATCATCCACATTTTATATTGCACACATAATTTACCAAAACTAATCATGGTTTTATGATCTATAAATTGTCCGGTTGGATTGTCGTAGGGAATAACTACCAATGCGCCGGGCCTTTCCTTTTTAATAACTTCTTCAATTTCAGATAAATCAGGGAAACTAAAGACGCCACTTTTATCCAGTTTTCTGGCCACGGAGATGGTCTTTCGTCCCAAGCGCTTGGCCAGGGATGTATAGTTCGTATAAGCGGCATCAATCAGTAGCAAAGGGGATTCACTGGTTCCGGCATCACCACAAGTTCCACAAATAACCAGTTCCATTGCCTGACTTCCACCATCAGTTATCTGGGAATATAAACTGCTTCGGTCGAAGCCACTGGATTCAATTATTCTTAAAAAGGCTTCGTTACATTCATTGGTACCTTTGGTGGTGGTGTATTTTACAATACCGTCTTTAAACGGAGAATCATCTAAATCAAGATTGAACATACGCTTTTGCATTGCTGGATGCATGGGTAAAGAAACATTTCCGATGGCAGTATTCACGACGTTTATCAAATCTTTTCTTTTATTAAACTCGATTTGGGCCAAGCGAATAGAGGAGGGCATGCGGTTTTGAAAGTGTTTTGAAAGTTTTGGTAGGGTCATGGGTTACTCTTTAAAAATTAGGTTTATGCTTTACTTAATTAGTAAGTCAGATTTTGGGTATCATAAACGGGAAAAACTGGAAAATCAAAATTTTCTTTCGCCAGGCGGGTTAATTCTGCGTGGGAAAGGTTATGGTTCATATGGATAAGGCCGGCGCTTTCCGGGCGGATTTTATGGATATAAGCAAACGATTTTTCAACCGTCAGATGGGTTTGATGATCTTCTTTTTGCAAACAATTAATGATGAGCAGACGAGGCTTTTGGAGAGTTAAAAAATCCAGCACCTGGTCAGTTATTTCATGACAGTCTGGCAGGTAGGCCAGGCCATCATGATAAAAGCACACGGTCTTGGTGTAATTGTGAGGTAGAAGAAAAAAAGTAAAGGGTTCATTTGCTATTTCAATCTGGTTTATTTCATCTTTTAAATCAAGCGTCTTGAGTTTTAAAATGGGGATGCCCCCCCCTAGAATCGGGCGATTTTTACTAAAAAATTTATCTCTTTGAAAAATGTACGGAAAACGCTCCACCAGATGAGTTTGGTGAAATTGAGCGCAATAAATCTCCAATTCGTGATCGGTTTTTTTAAAACAAATTTGTCTCAGGTCATCAATGCCATGGATATGATCAGCATGTTCGTGGGAAATGATGACAAAATCGATATGAAAAATTTTTTGTCGCAGTAATTGAAAGCGCAAATCAGGGGTGGCGTCCACCAGGATATGATGATTGTGCTTGGTTTTTAAAAAAATACTGGCCCGTAATCTCTGGTCATAGGGATGATCGGACAAACAAGTCTTGCAGTGACAGCCGATGATGGGTGTTCCGGTGCTGGTGCCCGAGCCGAGAATTGTAATATTATTTTGTTTCAAACCATTCATTTTTAAGTATAATAATGCAATTATTCATCGAGTGTAAATTATTACTTTTTAAAAGGGCCTTCAATGTATATGACCAAATGGATTTGCCTAGTTTTGTTTACCTTATTAATCTTACCATCTTGTTCCACTAAAAGTGATCAAGGGCCAGGTTATAGGCTGTTTGGCAGTAAAAATATGAGTGATCACTTGATTGACATCAAGGCCAAAAAATACACCCTGGAAAATGGACTGAGAGTCATTATTCATGAAAACCACAAATTGCCGATTTACTCCTATTATACTTTTTTTGATGTGGGCGGACGTTTTGAGCCGGCTCATTTGGTGGGGGGCACCCACTTTTTGGAACATATGATGTTCAAGGGGGCAAAAAAACATGGTCCAGGGGTCTTTGACAATATGGTGGAAGGGAGCGGCGGTTCCAATAATGCCTATACCTCCAGAGACCTGACCGTTTATGACAACCATATGCCAACGGGTACTATTGAACAGATGATTGATCTTGAAGTTGATCGGATGCAAAATTTATTACTTGAACCAGTCAGCTTTGAGACGGAACGGAAGGTTATTCTGGACGAAAGGCTTAGAAATTATGATTCCAATCCTCGTAATTTGCTATTTTTAAAAATGATGGATGCCATCTTTGAAAACACCCCTTATGGCAGGTCGGTTATTGGCACCAGCGAGGAAATTAAAAATATTAAAAGAGAAGAGATGCTCAAATATTTTCATAACAATTATGCTCCTAACAATGCAGTTATTGTTATTTCAGGTGATGTGAACGAAAGCGAGGTTATGAAAAACATTACCCAAATATATGGTCCGCTGCAAGCTTCAGCGGATCTTTTTGAATATAAGGAAAAGATCAATCAGGAAACACTTTACCAGCATCAAGGTCGATATCGACGAGATATTGAAATCCATGGCGTTAATCCTTATCCTATGTATATTTTGGCCTACAAAGGGGAGAAAGTCGGATCCCGCAAGGGTTTTGTCCTGGATATTTTAGCTAGCATTTTAGGTAGTGGCGAGAGTTCTTATTTAAATCTGGAGTTTGTTCATGCGAAAAAACCAGTCCTGAGTAGTATTTATGCTGGTCATTATGCCTTGTTTAAAAATGGGGTCTTTATGATCGGTGGAGAAATGCTTCCTCATCAGAAACTTAAACCGCATAAAACCAAGTTGATCAGTAGTTTAAAAAAATTATGCAATGATCAGCAGTTTGCCATGGAAAGGGCGGTCAAAAAAATTAAAAATCAATACCTGGTTCAAACGGTCAATCAATTAAAAACCAACGAGGGCATTGCGCATTTGTTAGGTATGGAAGAGATTGCTTACGGCGACTTTGAATATTATAAAAAAGAATTTGAAATTTACAATTCCATAACTGCGGCAGAAGTCGTCAGAGTTTGCAATGAACTTTTTTCTAGTGATGAACATATATTTGTAAGCATCTGGAAAAAACATTTGAATAAATAGGGAGCATACGGTGAAGCTAATTACGAATATTTTTTTCTGGGGTAGTCTTTTGTTGGTTACTGGTGGATACGTCTTGGCAACGGATAAGGTAACAAGATTTAATTGGAATGGAGTAGAAGTGGTGTGGATGGATGAACCTAGTCTGCCCGCTTACGATGTGGTGATCTACTTTGCGGAGGGGGCCTTGGGTGATGCCAAGGGGAAAACCGGTGAAACTCATCTCGCCCTTTCTTTGATGGACGCAGGAACCAGGAGATATAAAAGAGAGGAAATTGCCGATAATTTGGAATATTTTGGTAGTGACTATAGTGCTAACGTTTTACATGAATATTCGACCTATCGAGTGTCTGGGCTTATCAAGGATCTGGCCCCGACCATGATGAAGATCTGTCATCTTTTTAATGAGGCCAATTTTCCAGAGGATGAACTGAAAAAAGAGAAACAAAGGTTGATTACGGTACTGAATCAGATGATTCAAGATCATGCCGAGCTGGCCAGTCGGGCCTTTCGAAATTTGACTTTAAAGCACACTCCTTTTTCCCGGCCAGCCGAGGGGAATTTATCCAGTATCAATAATATCACCCGGGATGATTTATTGGGTCGGTTAAAGTTTTTAAAAGAAAAGGTCAGGAAGAAGATTTATGTGAATGCACCTTTGAAGGTGACTAAGGAACTTGAAAGTATCATGGTCAATAATTGCAGGTTTGTCGGAAATAAAGACGATTTTGTTAGAACTGCTTTGAATTCTGTCAATCAGAAGACAGTAAAAACGATCCATCTGGTTACCGTACCCAAATCTGACAAGGTGGAAGTCCGCTTGGGCCGAACACTGATTGGTGCAGAATTAAATGATTCTGAATTGGCAGAATTGTCGGCAGGGTATCTGGGGGGTGGATTTACTTCTAAATTGATGGATGAGCTTAGGAAGAAAAAAGGGCTGGTGTATGGAGTCAATGCCTTTGCAGTTTATCAGAAATATTATGGCAGGGCCTTGATAGTGACATCTACCAAGGATGATCAGTTGGATGAGCTCTTGACGTCCACCAAACAAGTGATTGAAAAGGCCCAACAGGGTCTTATCGAGGACAGTGATTTTAATCGAATAAAAAATTATCTGATTGGTAGCTACTCTTTTAAATTTGAAAAAGGTAGTAGCTATCTTGATCAATTAATTTTTCTTGATCATATCGGGAAAGATTATGATCAAATTAAAAAGTATAAAGGCATCATGGAGAAGTATTCCAAGCAGGATGTTCAAAGAAAAATCCAAGAGATTTTTTCCTGGGATAATCAATTGATTATGATTTTAGGCGAAAAAAAATTGTTGGAAAAACTTGAAAAATACGGGAAAGTCGAAGTTCATAACTACGAAAATTTTCTCTAGAAATCCAGGTGATGTTGAAAGAAATCATTCCTGATAGGTTGTACCTTCCACGTTTATCTGGGAGCCGGGATGAAAGGTAAAATCCTTTGCTAAAAGCGTGCCGCTCAAGGTGGCGGTGGGGAAGGCGGTGATTTTTCCGGATGCTTTGATGGTGCCTTGAAATTTACCATAGATCTTAATATTGTGGCATTTGATCGTCCCGGTAAACTGCCCAACACTTTCAATACAAATATCAGAATCATCTTCAATCGTTAAATTACCCTCCACTAGCGAGGAGATGTGGGTCGGCCCGGTTAAAAAAAAGTCACCCTTCAGTTTGGATCCTTGTCCAAATATTGAATGGCATTCCTCTTTAAGTGTGAAATAATCGGTCATTGGGGATTTCCTGAAGGTTGGTGCTGGATTGATTCGTTAAAAATGAGATCGCCTAATTTGTTAAATAAAAGTATTTTGAATTGTACTTTGCCAGGATTTAGCGGGAAGTCAAAAATGGCATCTACAAAACGTAATTTGTTAAACCCAAAAATTTCGCCCCGGTTAAAGGTAATTTGGATTTCATTTTCTGCAAAGGAATTGGGAGGATAAATTTGCATGATACTGTCTGCTTGCATGACCACAAATAAAAAGCCAACCTGGCGATTGCTTTCCGGGGCATTGTTGAGCAGGTTAAATTTTAGGTGCATTTGTTTGCCTTCCCACACTGGAGAAATTTTGTTTCCTGAAATACCCTCGATACTGATAGTTGCGGATTTGGATTGGTCGAGCTGACCAGGGGTAAAGCGAATCAGATTTAGTGCATCCAGCTTGTCAGGGGAAGCGGAGGTCATTTTTTTTTCTAGTGCATTGTTATTGTCTTGTAAAATTTTTAATTTTTGCGCAATTTCCTCATATTGGGTTTTAAATTTTTGTAAATCCTGAATATCCTGTTTTTTAAAATGATTAATAAAATTCATATAGAAAACTAGGCCGGCCACTAGGCAGGCAAGTGATATAAAAGTGAGTGTGGGTAATCCAATCAAAAGCATTTTAAGGAGAGATCTGTTTAGCTCATAATATCTAGGCACGTTATGTTCATCATGAACGACAAAAGCAAGCTGGTTTTTGGCAGGTTTGGGAGATTTCATCAATATTTACTTATCCGGTTTTCCGGTTGATTGGTTTTGATATCAAAAAAACGGTTAGAAGGGAGAAAGGACGGGGCCTTATCTAATTTATTGTAATCTTCAATACCCGCCTTGGTCCATCTTTCTGCTACTATTTTCCAATTGTAAAATTCGTCTTGTTTTAAATACAATGTTTTCTTGCCGATGTCCTTAATGGTGTTAGAGGTGTAATCCTGAATAAAGTTGATGGTGGCGTATTTCTCAGCTTGTAGTATTTCGACATATTTTACGTCTATCATGGGTTTACCTGGATTGGAAAAAACCATTTTTTTATAGTGAACAAAAGCCTCAAAATTTTTATGAGTAGGGTCTTTGAATTCGATAGGATGGTAGTGTTGTTCGTACCTAGTGAGATCTTCCTCCGCCCAAGATGTTTTCCAGGAATCGATGAAATCCAGCAAGGTTTTTTTCAAACTATTCCAATTCAGGCCGCTTAAATAGGTGATATTTTCCACAATGATGATCTGGCTTTTATTGAGTTCGAGAAAGTGAGAAAGGTCCTTTAAGTCACTATTGGCGACCACGACGCATCCTCGGGAGTCGAGTCCTTTGTCTATGCGGGTTTCATCATTGGTGGAATGCAACCAGATGCCGCCTCCGGTTTTTTGTTCGCTCGCATCCATGGGGTTGGGGTAATTCATCACAAAGGCGCCTATTCCGTAAATTTCACCTTCTTTGCCGTGTCTTTTCAGCAGTTCATCCCTTGGAATGAACTGGGTAAAAACATAAACCCCTTCAGGAGTTCGATGATCACCTTGAAACACCTTATCACCACTTTTTTTCCCGGTGGCCATTTGATAAGTTTTAACCAGTTTAGGGTTGGAATCGGTATTTTCGTACAAATATAATTTATGCGTGGATTTTTCGGCGATTAGGATGTGGTGGGATAGATAGGTGTTTAGGTTGAGGATGACCGATGGCAAATAGTCCTCGGCTTGAGCGTCATAACACCCGAACATAAGTATCAGTAAGGTAATTGCAAAATTGGTACAATCCGTTTTTTTAAACATGTTGGTTAATCCCTACCAGTTTACTCGGGGAAGCCTCATAAATCCATTATAAACCCAATCCATATAATTCTAGTATGATATGATGTGAATTATCAATAATAAAAAAAAAATTCTTAGTCATGATTTGCCCTTAATTGAAGTTTTTTTGTCTGGTGATATTATTTAAAGTGATGCCCAATTCAAATAAAAGGAATTTCATCTTTATATGAGTTAATAAAAGGTAGGTAACTTGTGTCACGGAAAAACAATGATGATAAATTACGCATGACTATTGAAAAGCATCAATTTCATCAGGACATTGCTAAAACGCTGGACTCCACTGGTAATCGCAAAATTCAACAAATATTTGATAAGTCCATGACGGATGAGGATACCAAGCAAACCAGTGTCACCTTGGGAGAAAAAAAACGCCAGGGAAACGTTAAAGCAGAACATAAAGAAATCGTTGTTAATTTACCTGGAAATTCCAATCAGGATGTTGATCAAACCCTGCCCGGCAAAGAAATTTCATTACCTCCGCTTGATTTGGATAACGAGGATTGGAGTGATGAAAATGCCTTGGAGGAGTTACAGTTTGGTAATTCCCAGAGTTTTAAATCAGAGACTGGGGATTTTTCTATGGATGATCAAGAAGAGAAAAATGAAAATGTTGAAGAGGATCTGGATTTCAATATTGATTTCAATGAAAATCAGGGGGAAGAAGAGGAAAATGGGAAGGAGAAGGGTTCCTTGTTTGATGCTTTGAAAAATTCCCAGGCGGTTGAAAATGAATTTGTAGAAGAAGTTGAAAGTGATGATACCTCGTTGGACGAAGTATTTGAAAATATCGAAGATGATGAATTGTCTCCCACCATGGTCGATTTAAATAAAAAAAATATTCTGGAAAAAATGCATAATGAAAATGAAGATCTGACGCAAGGTGGTTTTAGTATAGAATCGGATATTATCGAGCAAAAGGGGCCAAGCTTCAATGCCATGCCGGAGGGGTTTGAAACCGATGATGAACAAAATCCGTCCCAGAGGATGAAAGATGATGAGTCGAATAAGGGTATGGTGATGGATGATCTCAAGGACTTTGGCCTGGATGATGAAAATGATGATTCCAATGACCAGGAAGAGATGACTAAAGTTGATCACATGAATATGGTGCAAGAGGAAAAAAGATTGCCGGCATTTCCTAAATCAACCTTGAAAAAATCAGAAGATGATTTTGATGACATGAGCGTCACGCAGGTGGTTTCCCAATCAGAGCAGGCCCATGAAGAGTTTGATGATGAAATAGACGAGGATACCATGCTAGATGAAAGTTTCAGTGAACTTTCAGTTTCGAATGAAACCACCAAGCTGTTAAAACCTCAAGGCCAGTCAAATGAGAAAACCGATGATGCGGAAAATGAACCGTCTCTAACCTACGATGAAACCAAAATGCTGAAGCATCAAACGACTATCAGGATATTAAGAGAGGATCGGCAAAGTCTGTTGGATGAAATTGAGGATTTGAAGACCAAAAATCAAAGAATTCAAAAAGAGAATATTGGATTAAAGGCCGAGCTGGATGAGTTACAGATTGAACTGAGCATTATCAAAAAACGACACGAAGATGATATCCGAGAATTAAGATATAATTTGAATTATTCGGAAGATCGAAAAAAGATCATGGAGGAGAAATTAAAGAAAAATCAGGAAGAGCTTGGACTCGTGGGTGAACGAGTCAGGCTTGATTTGGAAAAATTAAGAAGAAAGGAAAAGGAATTGGAAAATCAACTTGAACTGGTTCAGATGGATACCGCCAATCAAGTGCAAAACCGAGAAAATAAAATTTTAGATCTTAAAAGAAAAATAGATGCTTTGGAATTTAATATGGAAAATACCATCCTTAAGGAACAAAAAACCCGCGAGGATAAGAAAAAATTAGAAGAGAGACTAAGATCCATCATGAAAACCTTGAGAGGCTCCATTCGCTTGTTGGAAGAAGATATTGGTCCGGATGATGATCTGTTTAAAGGACTTGATAATTTATAGGTAATTTGTGGTGAGAAATATTGCATACATGGATCAACTTATTTCGCTGACGAAAATGGTCAGTCATGCTCATCCATGGGAGGACGAACAGATTTTATTCGAGCAATTGGATGATTTTTTGCTGGATTGTTTTCAGTTATTGTCTCATGGGGTGTTTACCCATGAAATTAGCCAGCATGGGCATCCTCAGAGAAAAAAAATTAGAAGTGTCTGGAACAAGGATATGATGAGTTATGCGGTCAGTTTTGACGTGCTCTATGCCATGATTAAAAAAGTTTTAAAGAAAAAAAACGGGTTGAATAAAATACACCGGATCAAACATGGAGGACTCTATTTTTGTCTGTTTTATTACGGAATGCAAGATGGACAAATGGTATGGGGATATATTGTTAACCACGAAAAGATCCAGGCCGAAAATAAAATATTCGAGTTCCTCCACAAGTATTTAAAAAATTCATTCAGTTGTGTGGGCGAAATAAAAAAAATTAAAGGCCAAAGCGCGCTGGCCTTTATTGATGATATCACCGGTTTTTACAATCATCGGAAATTGCTGGGGGATCTTAATTATCTTATTGAAAAAAATAAACGGATTGGGGAAGCCTTTAGCCTTTTGTTTATTGATATTGACCATTTCAAGGACGTCAATGATAATTTTGGTCATCTGGTTGGTACCAAATTGCTTTCTGATGTGGCCAAACGGATAGCCTCCTTGGTCCGTGAGCATGATCTGCTTTACCGGTATGGTGGTGATGAATTTGTAGTTATTTTAACCAATACCAAGTATGTGGATGTCAAGGATATCGCCACCCGGATTTTACATGGTGTGAAAAATAAAAAATTCAAATTGGATGTGGAGAATGATTATCCGCTATCCATCTCCATCGGGATTTCCAGATTTCCAGAGGACTCCTCCAGTAGCAAGGAAATTATCTGTCTGGCCGATAGGATGATGTATGCCGCCAAGAAACAAGGTCGGGGCAAGGTTTGTTTGGTGGGTGAGAAATGTTGATTTTGGTGGTTAGTGATTTTCATTTGGGAAGAGGCCGCTATTTCAGTAACGGTTTGAAAAATATTTTAGAGGATTTCTTTGAAGATGAAAAATTTGCTGAATTTTTAACCTATTATTCCACGGGGAAAAACTATTTAAAGGAAATCCATCTGGTGTTAAATGGTGATATTTTAAATCTGTTACAAATAGATATTGATGGTATTTTTACCCATGTGGTGGATGAACAATTAACGATCAATGCCTTGCAATTAATCCATAAAGGACACCCCATTTTTTTTGAGGCGATCAAGGATTTTTTAAAAAAACCCAATAAGATGATTACCTATATTATCGGGAATCATGATGCAGCGATGGCGTTTGAAGGTGCCCAGAAAAAATTCAATCAGATCGTGGAGGGGAACCTAAGCTTTGCCTTTTTTCAAAATATTCATGGCGTTTATATTGAGCACGGACACCGTTTTGATGTGGTGAATACCGTGGATGAAAAAGATTATTTTCTGATTGGCCCAGGAGACAAGAAAGTGATCAATCTGCCTTGGGCATCCCTTTTTTGTACTTTGGTTTTACCCAAACTTAAAAAGGAGCGGCCTTATTTTGACAAGATCAGACCACTGAGCGCTTATATCAAGTGGTGCATTTTCCATGATTTTCATTTTTTCTGGAGAATTGTTTATCTGAGTGCGGTTCATTTTCTTAAGGCCAGTTCCTCGGAGTATTCCAAGTTAAACCGAGGTCTTTTTGCAACTTTTAAAATGTTTCGGCATTTTACTCATTATCCACGTTTTGATAAAGTGGCCAAAAAAATTTTAAGAAAATCCAATCAATATTCCATCGTGATCCTAGGCCATGTGCATTTATCCGAGTGGCGCAGATTCCCCGAGGGAAAACAATATTTTAATAGTGGCTCCTGGAACATCATCCCTTCGGTGGATGTGGCCAAGCATGAAGATGTTGCCAAATTAACCTATATCGTGGTGGATCTTCACCACAAAACCGGGATTATTCATAATTCCAGCGTCAATAGCTGGTTTGGAAGCTGGAAACCCTACAAGGAAGAAGTTTCGTCGAGAATTTAAGTAATGGAAGGTTGTGATGAGTGAGGTACTGGATTTAGGAAAATTTAGCTGTCAGCTGTACTCAACAATAGTTGGCAGGAAAAATAGGTATCGGACTTTTACCATATCAACGATTAGAATCAGGCGGAAATAATCCAACACTCAAAACACTACTTAAAGTTAAAGAAGTTCTTGATGATATTGATCTGTCAAAAGTAGCATAGTGCCGAAGGATAGACGATCGTGGCCCGGGAGCCTATAAAAGGATTTTACGGTGGACGATCGGCCTTCGGGACATCAGACATTTTAGAATTCTTAATACTATCGCATTAAGTGTAAGTTAAGTACGAACTGGTTCAAGGTTTAAATGAAGTCCAGACTGAAAGCTAAGGTTTTCGGACCGAAATGTCTTATTCGAGGCCGCAACAGATCGGAATTGGTACCGATTACCATAGTATTTTATGCGAAACTTAATAAACCCTCAGGCATAATGTCCGGCAAGAGGTAAAAGCTGGGATGCGTTTTTTTATATTGAAGAAAAAATTGTTACTAAGATGATTCTTTTTTTCTCCAAAGCTTTTTTCTTGTTAGCGTCTACACCATTGCTCAACAGTTGTGAATAAGAAGCCTTTAGTTTGAAAAGCTGTTTTTTTCCAGAGGGGATTGATCTGGTCGAGTAATAGCGCCAGTCCAAATCCAGTATTATAAAAATATTTCATCGAAGTCGACATCGTGTCGAGCTTCTCATAATAGCTCGCTAAATTTTTCTTTGCGTATTTCTCAAAATGTTCAAAGCCTATAATTTTAAAACTGGATCTAACCCTCTCTGCCGAAAAGATCCGTCCTGCTTCTAAAGACATTAACTCTTCAACATATCTCGCCGTTCCTTCTGAAATTTCATAGAATTTTTCTGAGGTCACAGCAAGTTGGTTCATGGACTTGTATCGCTTTTTTCGAGCATTAAGAAAGTCCATGCATATGGTTTTACGCTTATCTTTTAATTTTTGTTTTTTGAGAGCAGTCATAAGTATGCGCTGCTCATGTCTGACTAATTCAAGAAACTTTTCTGATTCTACATATGGTTTTATATTCGCAAAATTTGTAATTTCGGATACAACGAGCTCAGGTGCGTAGAGCGAATCTTGAAAATTATGAAAGACTTCATGCCAAAAAATTGAAAGCCAATCATCAGGAGACCATTTCATCCCTTTTTGGTGAAATCGCTCAATCGAATCGAGGAAAAATACGGAATATGGAAAATGCCCTTCTGATTGCTCAACGGAAAATGCATTCGCAAGGTAGCCTTGGTCAAACTCCTCCTTTGAAAATGGCTTTCCATCAGGTGCTATCCATGTGTCAGTTTTATAGTCTTTATTGCTCCATTTAATGCCTTGTCGTCCAATAGCCTTGTACTCCAGGGGAGGATTACCTTGTGAATTGAACAGGAATTGGCCTTCTGGCGAAAGGAAGACAACTGCTGTCTGGAAACCCTCGAATCCAGGCCAAACATTTTGAGCGATAGTATGTTGAAGGTCCACGGCCAAATTTAAGATATTACGGTTGCGCTGAGACAATAATGGCCTATTTGATTCTGATGGCGTAAACGTGGACGTCGAGCATCCACTCAGAAGCAAAATTATTGAAACGCCTATAATGCGAAGAAAAATGAAGAATTTCTTAGGCGGTAAAATATAAATCAAAAGACCCAAGTTTCAGACCTCTTATGATAAAAAATAGTGAAGGAAATTTGGTTATAAATTATTTATTTGATTTTTGCTATAGAAAACTGCAAATTGCAATAGAGAACTGGTACCGGCCAGTGGGCGATAGGCCTGCGGGACACCAGACATTTTGAGAAGAAAAAACTAATAAGATATTAGATAATTTTAATGATGCCCATTAAAGCACCCACTTTATTGTTCGGTTTTTTAAAAACAAAGCCATCTCTTTTGATATCTTTTCTTCCCTCATATCTATGAACTACCTTTTGCAATTTAGTACGGTCATACAGAATGATTATATCGAGTTTGATGGGGTTATTTCCAAATTTAATAGGCCAAAAATAAAACGGTTCAATAAAATGTTCAAGATATTTCTTCTTTTCAGTGATTTTAAAATCCAGTGCGAAAATATCAATTGGTTTATTTTCCACGTTTTCGTATCTGTCCCCTTTTGAGGATATCATCTGAATGTCCATGGCAAAAGAATGTTATGGAGAGGTACTGGAAAACTCTTCAAGAAGAACTAATTTTTCAATTACATCTGCAAGATGAATCATCCATTAGATACTTTTGCAATAAATATAGAGGCCATTGCAATGAGATACGGTCTCATCAAGGTATTTCCGGTAAAACTCCTATTCAGTTTAAAACCATGGAATTACCTGTAACCAATTTACAATCGGTAAAATATAAAAAGATTCAACATGCACATGGACTTTTTACTGAATTTTAAGTTGCTGCTTAATTTATCGGTAGTACAGTACATTAACCCCTTTATTGAATTAAATTCAAAAGGATTTCAAGCGCTTTATAATTTTTTTTGGTAACATTTTTCTTAGAATTAGAAAATCCTTCGATATCAATAACATAAACTTTTCCCTCAGGTGTTAACAAAACTTGAAAATCACTTACGGTATAATTATTCTCATTTAACACATTAACAATCTCTTTCAATCTTAACTTCCAAAGCTCCTTAATTTTATTGTCAACAGAAGTCATGACAAGTTCAATGTGGCGAGACACCTCTGATTCCACGGAATAGGTATCTCGGAGCAAAAAAGAGGGGGAAATCAGATCTGAGATAATACCATATCTATTATCACCAAATTTAACTAATCCTCTAAATTTGGGTGTCAGTCCTAATCTTGATAGCTGTATATATTGTTCAATTTCTTCAAAATATCCTTGTTCTAAATGCCAAGAAAACTGATTATCATTCATTTGGGAATCGAGTTTTTTTATAAGGACTCTTTGACCATTTAGCTCCGCCTCAAATATACCCATATTATTAGCCCCCGAAAAACTTTCGCCACCATGCACATTAACTGGAGAAATATTTATATCTTTTGAGTTATATATTTTTAATTCCTCTAGCTCTTCAAGAGGTCCTGAAGTAACAGCATCCTTAACAATTTGTTTATTTTTTTCAAAGGAAATAAGTGCTGTCTCTAAACATCTTCTAATTTCATTAGAAGAGGAAGCGTGTGTGCTACTATTAGCTAAAATGCTGGCCAATAGTGCAATTATAAATATGATCTTGTGATATATCTTCACAGGATATTTGTCGGAATTTCAAGAATTAATTCAAGTAGGTTATTATTTACGTTTTATCCCGAATTGATTCAAAATATCGGTTACCGAGGTAGACTCCGATAAAAACGACCGCACTCCACTCCCTTATGGCCAGTTAAAAAATTGAATTGACATCACTTCAAATATGGCGTACACTTATGAAGTATGATACATAGACAGCTTAAACCTTTGATATCAGAAAGTTTATTTTTATTTGGGCCAAGAGGAACAGGGAAAACTACTCTTTTAAAAGAGCTTTTTAAAACCACAAATCACCAAATAATTGACCTGCTGGGAGCTGAAGAAGAGGAGCGTTTTTCAGCTGATCCAGATCTCTTAGAAAGAACTGTCAAAAGCAATCCTGATTTGGAATGGGTGATTATTGATGAAATACAAAAAATTCCAAAAATCTTGGATGTCGTACATCGAATTATTGAAAATAAAAGTTCCAAGGTAAAATTTGCTCTCACTGGATCAAGTGCCAGAAAATTAAAAAAAGGTGCCTCAAATCTTTTGGCAGGGCGGGCACTGATAAATAAGTTATATCCATTTACTTACCTAGAATTGGGTGAGAATTTCAATTTGGAATTTGCACTACGCTTCGGCATGCTTCCTAAAATAACAAATATCACTGGTAATGATGCCGCTCTTACGCGCACCGAATTTCTAAAATCTTATGCACGGACCTATCTTAAGGAGGAGATTTGGGCCGAACATATTGTGAAGGAGCTTGATCCTTTTCGGAAATTTCTGGAAGTGGCGGCGCAAATGAATTCTGAAATTATCAACTACACTAAAATTGCCAAACAAATAAATAGCACATCCCATTCAGTAAAAAGTTATTTTGAAATATTGGAAGATACACTAATTGGTACATTGCTTGAATCTTATCACACTTCAATTCGCAAGCGAATAGTAAGTGCACCCAAATTTTATTTTTTTGACCTGGGAGTAAAAAGGGCACTCTCTAGAACTATTTCTCTGGAGGTTGTGGAAGGAACTTATGATTATGGAAAATCATTTGAACATTTTATTATTACCCAGATAATGGCACTACATGATTATATGAGAAAGGATTATGCTTTTGCATATCTAAAAACCAAAGATGGTGCAGAAGTTGATCTCATAGTAGAACGACCAGGGATGCCTCTGGCGCTGATTGAAATAAAATCTACCAATAGAATCGATACTGGTGAATTAAATACACTGAAAAACTTTGTAAAAGATTTTAAAAATGCTCAAGGTTTCTGCCTAAGTCGCGATCCCATCAGGCAAAAAATAGATAAAGTAGAAATTCTTCCTTGGCAAGATGGTATAAAAGAAGTGCTTTGCTGATTTTTTTAAACGAGTAAAAACAATTAAGCTTGCGAAGAAATCGCCCCAACCTCAATACGGGGAACGTATTGTCGGTGGCATTCGATTACCCCACCAAGGGAACAAAAGGTTATTTTGAAAATATTAAATCTAAGGTCGATGGGATCATCTTATCGAAAAATTGCCAGATCACTAAACGATTCAGGGATTTTTGCAAAACATGGTGGTCTGTGGTCAAAAGCTACAGTTCAATAAATATTTAAGCGGAAACAGGGGAAACAAATATAACGGCGATTATTTTGTTAGTGTCTGGAAATTATCTTGCGCCAAAACTTATTCAAAAATTTCAGGAGGAAACTTTGAATAAGTTGGATTGGGGACTTCCTTCATTATCAAAGTTCTCATCAGAGTTAACTAGCAAAAAATAACCTTTGCTTTTTATCTCGGCCACTACAATGAGATACGACCTCATCAAGGTATTTCTGGTAAAACTCCTATTGGGCTTAATACCATGGAATCACCTATGGCCAGTTTACAATTGATAAAATATGAAAAGATTTAACATGCACAAGGATTTTTTACTGAATTTAGAGTGGCTGCTTAATTTATCGGTAGTACTGAGTTTGGAATAGGTTTATTTTTTTGAAGCTGATACTGAATCCGACAGACTCCTTTTCAAGCTTTGGATTTGCTTGTCAGTAAATGGAGTAAATGGATAGCTTGAAGTTTTCCCAACCGTATCCCTTTGCGGATAGACTTTTTTAAAATATTCTTTCATAGCGAGATTTTTGTCTATGTTTATAGAATAGGATTCCTGGTTTGTTATATAGTAACGATATAATCTTTTTAAATCATCAATATCAATAATTTTGGATAAGTTAAATTTTTTCATCACTTTCTCTGGATATAGGATTTCTTTCAAAAAATGGTTGGGGGCAAGAAATCCCATCCCTCTTAATTCTTTTCTTGTTGCTAGAAGTAAGGGTTCCAATTGATCAATGCCTTCTTTTGTTCCCAATCTTGTTGCATCAAAATATTTTTTTTCTATTAGATAACTCTTTTCAATCAATTTATGCTCTTCTAGAGTGGCTGGTTTTGAACCATTTATACAAAAATTAAAATACCCCTGTAGAGAGATAAATTCTTCGCTTTCAAACAGTTCTCGCCCAATTTTCAGATGAGGGTTGAATTTCTTAATTTTTTTTGAAACTGCATCTATAAATTCTTGATCAACGTAATCATTCATCGCAGTAAGATGAGGATATACTGATTTGTCTTCTAGTTCCCTACGAAAAACTAATTGTTCACGTAGACTTAGCTTATTAAAATTATCACCTTGTTTGTTTTTTTTAAAAATCGTCTCGAACCGTTTTGAATTTTTATGTTTTTCAAAATAATAATTTGAATCTATGGTATAAAAACCACTTTTCAGATTTTTGCAAACTATGCTTGGATATTTATCCCCATATTGCTTATTGTATTTTTCAACGATTCTTTTGATGAGGGGATTACTCATCAGTGAGTTTAGAATATAATCCATAGTCTGATATCCATAAGCAGGATCATTAAAAAAATTCACTCCTGAACGAAAATTAGGAACGCCCTCTGCTCCTCCCATCAAGTCAGTAAAACCATTAAAGACTTGCAAAGTAAAGGCCGGATCTTTTTTTTTCCTAAAGCCCATTTTTAGAATTTTCTTCACATGCAAGTAAGGAAGCGCATGTGTTATTTCTTTTTGATCATCTTCTTGGGTAACTTCAAAAGACAACTTTAAACAACATTGATTACCTTCACTTGGTCTATTTTTAAAGAATCTCAAGCGGGAGTTACCATATGTAATAGATGATTCACTATCTCTACACAAAAAGTTTTCACTCTTTTCGTAAGTTTTACTCGTTTTCATTTCAATAAATTTTTTTAACGTTTCATCTAATTCTTTTTTCTCATTAATAGTTGGTTTAATAAGATATTTTGTATTGAAGGAGTCAAAATTTGCTGTATGATCAAATCTAGATAATGCCTTTCCGCTACAACCTAATATGTCAATTTCACCTATTGGGTCCAAATATAGCGCATCAATTAATTGAGGTGGTCCCTCCATCAAAGCAAGTGCTAAGACTGCATAAGGATCAATCCCAAGAAAAATTGAATTTTTTATAACCTTTTCAAAATCATTTTTTTTCCCAAGAGTACAATTTTTCTGATTAATTCTGTTGCATCCCAAAATATACATATAATTGCTATAATTAGGATAAAATATTTTAATCTGTCCTTCCTCGTTTAAGAAATGATCCGTGTTCAATTTTGTTTTAGTCTTTGAGCAAGCAAGGAGAGAATTGAAATAAGGAATCTTTTTATTAAGTTCAAAAAGAGCTTGATCTATCTTACTAATTCCTTCATTCATATCTCTAACTGACTTATCAAAAATAGTTTTGACAATATTTTTATTTGCATCAACAAGCATAACGATTTGATTAAGCTGTTTTAAACACTCGATATTCCCCTTGCAAACTTCTTTCAATAAAGCATTTTTGTCGTCCTCCGTTGCTCTAGTAAACATTTCTAATACATGCTGCAACTGCTCAGAAATTTCAACATCCAGCAATTCTTCATTATCACCACATTTAAAAAAAAGAGGATAGCAAAACAGTGTTGTGGAATAAATAAAACATATAAGTAATACTGGTAAAACAAGATATTTCATCGGGAAGGCTCCCGATACAGCTTTTTACCATTATCAAAAATCAACTGGTAGTTTTTGTGGATGGATAAATGAGTGTCACGATATCTGACTTGAATTATTTTTGTTGGACCTTTTATTTTATCTAAAATGCTGTAATTTCCTTGGAATTGTCCTGAAAATTCATAACAATCCCTGCCTTTTATATAAATAGAATACTCACATCCTCTCGTTCCACATTGATCACGTGTGGTGACAATATAATCCTTTTGATTGTCATTATTAAGATCCACTTCATCAATGATGGGAGTTAGAGGTAATACAAGGTTGTAATTTTTCATATGATGCTTAAACGGAGTGACTACATCACAGCTCATAGTCTTCATACAAAAACATATAAACAATATTATACAAAACGATACTTTCATAACAGACGTATCGGATAAATACTATGCATAATTTATCTAAAATCATTGAATTATTTTAGGTAATTTTTTCCCATCTGAAACATTTTTTCATTAGTTTAACAATAATGAATGAGTGTTTGTGCATTGGAACAAAAATTGGTTCGTTCCTTGGTGGCATCCATCACTTTTCTTTACAAAATTTCGACTATAACGCTGCCATAACAGACTTAAATCACATTAAAAAAATACGGTTCGTCCAGCATCAGACGATGGCCCAAATTTCCTACCCTGCTGTTGCCAAGTCATGGCCTCGAATACATATCTATGGCCATCTCATTGGTATAAAGCTTTCTTTCCCGGACAGGTGTTTGAGATTTAAATACTGATCCATTTTTTTAAGTCCATAGTCTTTGATTGCTTTTCGTTGATTACATAAGGAGCACAGCAAATCGATATTCAAAATATCATTAGTTCCTCCCATGGCGAAAGGAATTTTATGCTCATACTCAAGATTATGGGTTGACTCACAATTTTCACATTGTCCATTGGCCCGCTTATAAACCGTCTCTTTCACTTTTCTCGGGATATAGCGACTATTTTTTACCGGAACATTTTTAGTTTTTCGTTTGACTTCAATTTTTTGATTGATAAAGTTGTCTGCCATCAAAGAGATGATTTTATCTAGATCAGTTTCCTTGGTTAAGTTTTTTATCTTTTCAAGTTTGAGTAAAGTTTCGCTTGAGAGATTGACATGTACTCTGGATGAATCATTGGAAGTTTTTTTGATGACAGTTTTCGGCAGAGGTTATAGCACTCCATAATCTCTTTTCAGTTCAAAGATTTTTTCCTCACATTCCTGCTTGGTGGTGTTTTTAATTTCCTCAAAAATCTCCAGCTGCTTTTCTCTGGAATTGATCTTGGCATCTTTAAACAGACTGCTCGCCAGATTGACATTGGATAAGGAAAGAGTGCCATCATCTACATTATGTTTTAACTCAGGTAATTTTTTGATAACCCGCATGGAATTGATTCTTCTCCATGCCTGTTGCTCGCTGTATCGTAATTCTTTCAAACAATAATCAAACAAGGATGAATATCCCAGGTCACAGTAGAGTCTTCTTCTTTCAATTACTTCCAAATGGGAAAGAATAACTGATAGCAGTTTTTGTTCTTCCCTAATGAGATTTTTGGTTTTTAAAAGCAGTTCTTGATCGCTATAGTTTTGAATACTCATATCATTTCCTTGGTGTTTAAGTTTGAAATTATTTATCACATAAAACAACAAAAGAAAAATGTAAGAATCGCCAAAACCAGCATCCAGTACATTCAAAGGCGTTCACAGAAAGCATTTAGAAACTTATTAAATTGGTTTTACAAATCACCAAATTTAAATTTTAACAAACTTGATCAAAAAGATAAATCGAGATTTTTTGGACACGGTTTTTATGATCTAAAATATTTTTCAAAAAAAACTTACAATTAAAAAAATATTTTTTGCATATATGACTTGTCATCTGTAATGAGTTTTGGCATAAGCTTTTGTCATTGCTTTGATCTTCTGTTCGATTACCAAACTGCCAGAAATACACTCCCCGGAAAAGTAAAAATTCAATTCGGATAAATTGATTCAAACTTTTGGAGTAAACAGATTATAGCGTTACATCAAGTTTATCCATCAATTCTTTGGCGGGCAAATAATTTAATTTCAATTGATAGCATTTTGCGTAGGAGAATCTCGCAAATGAAATGGGTGACTGTGGGTCAAGAAAAATCTTGAAAAACTTAAAAATCAGAGTACTGACTGCACGTCCGGAACATTCGGAGTGGAAATTCTAAAGGAATTTTAATATCAAAATTTAAAGTCAGTTTTATCTACCAAGCATTCTAGATAAACATTTCCCAAATAAAGACTCATTTTTTTTAAGTGACGAGGGTGTCAATTCCTCAACAAACTTAATAATCCGAAGTGGAGGCTGTTTTGCTTTGTCAATCATTTGCCGAACCACCTTCCAATCTACATCTTTTTCATTCCAGTTAATATCTTTTTGATTATCCCTCATATATTGAAGGATTGGAAAAATTTTATTCTTTGTTTCTTGGTTATAATTATCAGGAAACCCATTATATCCTGGATACAATTTTTCAAATACGCGAACATCTTTAAGTTCCTCGGCTTTTTCCATAAGTAATATATGAAATGCAAACTGATCTTCATGGGGAGTTTTAATAAAAGAACTTTCGACTAAACTTTCAAGTATATCTGGATCTTTGAGTTCTACTACTGTTTTAAATAAATTAGACATGTCTCTCACGTCAGCATCTCGCAAGTTATATCTTACTAAATTTGAAATCAGGCGCGTATTTTTTTGTTCTTTAGATTTTTCAATCAACCAAGCGTATAATACCATTTTTGTATTTTTATCAGACATTTTATTAACTGAACGCACAACTTCATCAACCATATTATATTTTTTTTGCTCGATACCTTTTTCAATAAGTTTTTTAAATAAGCTAATCATATCGTCTGATGGAAGTTTCGTTTTGACCCAATCCATAAAATAAGTATAATGATATTCCGAATGAAATTCGAGCTTTGAAACACGAAACTCTCGGTCTGCAAGTATTTCTAAGAATGGTTCATACAATGGCACTATATCTTTCAGGTGTGGATTCCACTGATATCGTTTTAATAATGTCTCGAGTAATTCCAAATCTTTATATTTTTTAACTCTTTCAAGTAATAATTGATATATTTCAACAATATCCTCATCTTCCGTAAGATGACTTATACAATTAGAAACAATATTATAAAATGTGCGACTCTTATTTCCATGCTCAATACTTTTTTCAATCATAAATTTAGACAGTTCTTTAGGAGAAATGAAAGCTGATAATTCTTCAACCATATCAAAAACTGTTGCTTTCTCACTAATCCTAATAGTACCGATTCTAATTTTCTCTTCAATAGCATTTTTAATTTGTGGCTCAAGAATTGCTTTTAATGTCACAGGATCAGGCATATCAGATTTATTTACGCCTAAACTTATGTATAAATTTGAATATGAATGAAACAAAGCAGCTCGTTGCAATACTGGTAATGAATCATTCACTATCTGATTAGCAATCCCTATAATCAAAGTTTTAGGTGAACCTTTATGAAACACAGCTGTATTTTGAATCATAACATATACTTCATTTTCACGGTTTAGACATTTAATTAAATCAATATCGTATTTTTTATGAAGTAACTCATTAAGCGTAACCTTCTCCAGTTTCGCCTCGTTATTTAGCTTTTCATATAAAACTGAATTCTGAATTAATTTATCAAGATCTACTATTCGAATGGGGTAATCTTTGCGAAGCTCAACAGGGAGTACAATCCCCACCTCTTTTGTATATTCATTTACCACTTTAAGTTGTGGTGAAGCATAAGCACCACTTCCATGCCATGCTTGACCTTGAACTTTTGAACTTTCAAACATTCCTCCATGCAAGATGGCCAATCCATTCTCAACTTTTGGTGTACCATGATAAAGAACACCATTATCCGTAAATTCTTTTAAAAATGTATCTGGATCAATAAGATATTCTTTAGGAAAAGATAAAACCGATGGACGGTTTTCAATAGGTGCGTGATCAACAAATTTTGGAATCATTATGTTTTTTTTATCTTTTGAAACTTTTTCAGATATTTCTAGCGTAATCGACTCGATTGAACCAGGTGCTCCTCTATGAAATCTATTATGGGCCCCTCCCCATCTAGCATTTCGGACCATTTTATCAAATTGTCCAGAAGCACGCTCTGAAAAATTTTCTAGTGGAATTAACTTCAATTCTCTTTTAAGATCTTCTTCATTTTTGATTGATAAAAATGGTAATTCCATCATTGTTCTTGTCCCTCGTATAACTGTCTCCGTAGGGTCTTTCATTGCAACACGATCTATGGGTAATAAAAATTCAAATTCCCCCTTGATTAAATCCGAAACAACTTGTGGATAGCGTGGTGGGGATTTCAATGCTCCGGAAGTCATATCAAGCGAGAGCAAATCAATACTGCTACCACCTTGCAAACTACTAAGCTCAGTTTGCGTTCCAAGTTCTTTAAAATCACCACGAACAATCAATGATCTTTTAAGTCCTTTTTCGTCAAGTTGTGCAAGATTCAATGTTTTTTCTAAAGCATGGGTATATTTTTTTGCTGCATAACTTAGCTCTTTCAATTTAGTCTGATCACCTGATAAAAAAACATCCATGTCACTTCCAACACCTCTCACATCAAAACCATTAATATCATTTACGTCGGAAGCAATTTCTTTCAATACATCACTAGATGAAAGTTGCGGATTATTCACAATCTTAGTTTGGATGTTATCATACAAATAACTCATACCTGCTCGGACATTTCCACCAGCCGAATGGATTCGAACAGTAGGATCAATTTTTTTTAATAATTTTTCTAAATTTTCAAAATATCTTTCAAATTTTATACTTCCATCTTCTGCAACTGTTGCCAAAGTTATTCTTTTAAAAATTGAATGAAGTGCCTTCTCCACCAATTCTTTTTGCTGTGTTATCACTTCTGGGGGGATTTTATCCAAGGCCATAGTTCGATATTGTTCAGGTAAAAAATAATTTGGGAATTCACGTTTTTGATCAAAATAAGAACGCTTATCCGAAATTGAATTTGCTGAATAAATATGAAATATACTTGTTAAACAAATTAAAAGAAAAATACTTTGAAATATTTTTAATTTGTTCTTAAACATTTACCCTAAAACCTCGATATCCATTTGTAAAAAAATTCAATTTTCACTTATTAAATATCGGATTTTTATGACTTTTGCTTAAAGGTAAAAAATTGTTTTAATTTAGTGATTCGGAGAGGTGGGCATTATTTGCACAGTTAAGAAGGAAATAATGCCCACCTCTCCGAATCACTGAATTTACTCAAGGATAATGAAAGTTGTTTCGATAAACCACAGTGGTGGGGTTTGTATGATTAATAAGTTAATTTTGTCAGCTATGTTATTTTTAGCATCTTTGGGTGTCATAAGTGAAGTGATTGTTAATGATTTAGGTATGACTGAATCTGATTTAAATAAATCAACGGCGTCGGTAGCATCGGACAAATTATGGCCAAGAACGAAAAGCGTGGCTAGAGGATCAGTGCCACAAGTTAAAGCATAATGTGGGAGGTGGATCAAGGTTTTTGAGTTTAGTAACGGATAGCAAAAAAGAGATAACGAAGAAAGATGATATTAAAATATTGAATAAAACCATCAGTTATTTTCACAATAATAATGAACAAAATAGAATGCAATATTATAAATTTGTAGATTCAGTTGTTCCAATTGGTTCTGGAGCAACAGAAGCGGCATGCAAAGTACTCGTAAAAGAACGAATGTGCAAATCTGGCATGAGGTGGAAGCAAGAAGGGGCAAAAATAATTTTATTAACAAGATCTTTAAGGCAAACAAAAGATAGATGGGGACAATTTTGGAGTAAGGTAAATCAGTATGGATTCAATGATGGCGGCATAGTCCATTATTTGAGGGTCACACCCTATTTTATTGGTATCGGGAAATTATCTTGCGCCAAAACTTATTCAAAAATTTAAACAGGAAACTGTAAATAAGTTGGATTGGGGCCTTTTACCATTATCAAAGTTTTCGTCAGAGTTAACTCGTAAAAAATAACGGAAGATATGTAGAGCATCTCTGTTTACAAAATTGCAATGGAAATTTCGAAATTAAAATTGGCTCTATCCAACATAGAGCTAATTCACTATTAGAAAGCATATTATTTCACATTTTGCTTTAACTATTTCTGGTGGCCCATATGAGTTACAAATGGTAAATACATTATAATGAATTTTAATAGATTTCAAAGAGTCAGCCAGCAACGACCTCGATGGGAAGGGATTATATTTCCAGGCATCGATTCAAGTAATAGGCAAATTTCGATTGCTTATGCTACTCCTAATAAAGAGCTAAGTAATTACATTGAGTCTATGTGGTTTATGAGCTGGAATATCGAAAATCCAAATGGCCTGCCGTGTATTATCATACCCAATCCTTGTTGCAAATTTGTATGCCTGCAAACAGGAAATGTTACCAATAGACCCCTCTTTATTGGCACACGTGAGAAAGCTGATATTTTTAGTCTTACTGGTTCTGGCTCAACAATAGGATTAGATTTTCAACCAGGTGCATTTTATCCCATTTTAAAAAAAGCTATAAATAAAGATTGGCCTGAATCAGGCCTATATGCAGATGAGTTTCTTGAGCATTTGCCATTACCTCCAAATGAAAAATGGAAAGAAGAAAACCTAAGTAAATGGCTTAATAGCTTTGAAGATTACTTGCTAAAGCTATTGTTAAATTCGAAAGAGCAAAACTATAAGAAAATAAAATTTGCAACAGAAGGGATACTGGAAGGGTGTTTTCAGGTACCCGAGGAGCTGGCCCATCAGTGTGACATGTCTACTCGGACACTACAGAGGATCTTTAAAAAAGAAGTTGGACTTTCTCCTAAAAATGTTTTGAGAATTGCACGTTTTAATGATGCTATCAGAAAGATTGGCCAAGATAATTTTACTGAGTTTGTTGAAGTGGCATTGGCCAGTGGTTTTTTTGATCAAGCTCATATGGTTAACGAATTTCAAAAGTTAGTTGCCACCTCACCGTCTAAGTTTAGACGATATCTGTAGCTGTCGCGTTTTTACAATACAACCTTCTGCAAATTTAAGTATAAGGCCAACGAAGAGAACGTCTGCGTAAATAACGTATTTGTTGTAATTAATTGGAGGAAGTTATGAAAAGTTTTTTGTTTATCTTATTTTTTTTGTTAGTACCGCAAATATCTTTTGCAAACCCATGCTTCGAGCTATCTGAGGACGGTCAGACATGGGACTTAAATCCATTTACATTGTGTATTGAAATAAATAATACCAGTACGTCTGAGTTTAAAATAACTTTATCAAAAAATAAAAAAACGATTGCAATTTATTTTCTAAACTCTATGGCCGGGGGAGGTGATACAATGGTTTTTGGAATTGACCCCATAAATGGCTCATTTTTAGATGACAGTGTAACTATTGCTATTGGAGGAGGTGAGGCAATAATTAGTGGAGTAACGTACTATTACAAACAAACGATATAAACTAAATTTTAATGAAGTTTCCAACTGCTAATTCGAATCAAGCTGCTTTTTCAAGTGTTACTTTAAAATTTAAATTAGCTCGACGAATTTGTTCTTCAAGTAGAATTGAGATAAAACTTTCAGGAGGATAATCTAGAATTTTTGCAAGTGTTGTCGCCAATTCTATCGTTGCATCACGTCTGTCTTTTTCAATGTCACAAATAAGACCTTTAGAAACTTTGGCTTTATTTGCCAATTCCGTCTGTGAAACTGCATCAGCAGTTCTCAAAGAATAAAGCATCTTTCCAAATGTTGGTGGCCCCTTGATAAGAGATTCAAGAAAACTTTTTGCATTTTTTTTAGTACTCATATATGTTTATTCACCTCAATAATTTCTACAAATTCAATTTGTCCGTCACTATTTTCTATTTAGTGGTTCATCATGAAACCCTTTCGATTGACGTGTTTTTAAAAGACCAAATTCGGAAATAGCCCGAACCCAGAAATAAAGTTTTTCTTGGAGATTTTCTGGAATCTTCATAATATCTTTTTGAGCTTTTTTACTGATTTTTACAACCGTAATATCCATTGCCATATAGTACTCAATTGTGAGTACTGTGTTAAGTAAATTAACCTGTAATGAATTTACTTAGTAGTAAAATATAAATCAAAAGACCCAAGTTTCAGACCTAGTATGATAAAAAATATTGAAGAGAAATTAAAATGTTTTTGAACTAGGTAAATATTTTAATTGCTATAAATTGAATGATATATGTTACTGACTTCATAAGTAACGAAATACTTAGCAATTTTTTTGTGGTAGTCAACTTTTAAAATTTTGCCTTTCGGAAGTTTGAAAATCACTCATCAAATATTTTGATCGCTCTCAATACATTCTCCTTCATTGAAAAAATAATTGTTATCCCATTCAATAGAAGCTTGTGAGCCATTAGACACTAAAACCAACTTCATCCCTGCTTCCTCTGAGAAAAAGGCGAGAGTATCTTCATATTTACCATTAGTTGCCCAATAAACAAATTTACTGTTCGGAAAAAAAGATCGGCCATATTCATACGCATTGGCAATAAAGGGGCACGTCACTTTTAAAGCATCACAAATTTGTTGATCTTGGATTGCCAGAGGAGTTGTTCCTCCAATCATTCCACCCACATCATGAGAAACATTAAACATTATTACAGCATCGGGGTTATGATTTTTTGAGCAGGTCCAAATAGTACCAATTTTATGATCCAATAAAGTATTCAGTTTTTTTTGATTGTATTCAGGTTCAGAAGATGCAAAGGCCGATAGAGATAAAGCTGCAAAGCAAAAAAATAAAATTGATCTCATAAGTTTCTCCTTGGTTTGATATTGTCCTAAAATTGTTGTGGGTTTCATTTTTAGCTGTAAAACATTGTTAAATTTTTTATCGCCATTTTTTATCACAAATAAAAAATATAAAATATAATAATTTATATTTTTGAAAATTTTACTTTTTATGGGTAAACAGGTCGTCTTTTTATCAAGAATCTGTCAGAAAAATGTTGGTAAGATTTTTTGAATGTTTAAATAAGAAGATACTCTTTTGGTTCGGGTGTAAGCGTTTTTTTAAATAAACAAAAGCACGCGTGAAGAGTACTTTTGTCGTAGTAATTTTTTAAGCCTTCACCTTTAATCATATCCTCTGGAGCTGAAGTATTAAATGTTGATAGCTCATATATTCACTTGAAGTTGGTTTGTATTTGGGGTTATTGATTAGTTTTTTTGCTTCAAATCCCATTTTCTTACTAATCTTTGTGCCCAAAATCGTCTCATTAAGTTAATATCAATTTAATGAAAGATAAAAAAATTCAATATAAAATTCTTGCCAATATAGCTCCATCTAAAAGGCTTCTTATTGCTTTAGATTTGATTTATTCTGCTAGAGAGTTAAAGCGAGCATCTTTGCGCAAAAAATATAAATATGAATCAGATAAAGAAATAGAAAGGCGGCTTAAGGAGTTATTCCTCTATGCAACTACATAATCTATTTTCAATTTTTGTTGATCGATTGAATAAGTACAACATTAGTTATGTACGGAAGAATTTTATTGTCCACCGGTTGAAACACTTACCTTGGAGATGAAACGAAGTGAAAGAGGCCATTTTAACTTAATTCATCATGAAACTGGATTTAAAGCAGATGTTTATCTTGTTGGACGCCAAGAATTTCTTGGATGGGCAATAGCGAATGCCCGCCCTATTGAATTTTTAAATACCACCATGAATGTGGCACCTGTTGAGTATGTGATTATTAAAAAACTTGAATATTATAGGGAGGGAGGTTCCGTTAAACATTTAAGTGACATTAAAAATATGTTGAATATTTCTCAAGATGAAATCGATTACGTTAAACTGGACCAATTTTTATTGAAATTTGGTCTTCAAGAGATATTTAAAAAAGCACAACAATTTAATGTAAACTAAGGAATTTACGCAGTAGTAAAATCAAGATCAAAAGGTTCAAAGTTTCTTGTGATAAAAACTATTGAAGAGAATTTAAAATATTTTTGAACTAGGTAAATGGTTCTTAGCTCGCTAACCTTGCACTTAACATATGTATTTTTTACCACTTGCTTCTTTGAACAATTGTTTCCAATATAAAGGCATGATACGAGAAACCACCATTATTAAACAAGATCAAACCAAGGAAAAAAGTATGAAAGTGTTATTAGTTATATTGTTCCTATTATCAACGGTCACTTTTGCGACTGATTATGATGAAAATATTTGTAGCGCTTTGTATGATGAAGCGGTTGATAATTGTAAGGTGATAATGTGCACAGAGTGGTTGTCAGAGGACGGAGTCGCAATCACTAAAGATGCTATTGATGAGTGCATTAATAGTGGTGACGGTGACTTACTTGAAGGGGCGCAAATTTGTGCTGATGATGGCGGCGAGTTTGAATCATTGATCCAAGCTTATAATACCCAAAATCCCACTGACCATATATCTTGTGAAGATTTTTAAGCCGATCGAATGAATTCTGAAATTTAGACAAATAATGCAAAACCACTCCAAAGAGTGGTTTTTTTTATATCAAAAACTTACTGATATGGTTGATAAGTATTTGTTTTATCAAGCGAATGATAAGGTCTGTGACTAAAACACTTGTCGGAGTTTGAGAGTCTTGTCTGATTTGAGTAAATAATAAATATTTGTTGAAAAAATTACACGCTGCGTTAAAATCTCTCTTTTTTTGTGATAATCTCCGTTTATTAAATTAACTCAAAATGAGGGGTTTATATGAAATTATGTAAGTTGATTATTATTTGTTTGGTGCTTGGTACCGTTTTAAGTTGCGGAAAAGATAATAAAGCTGATGGTGCAGCGGCACAAGCGAATGCGCTCAGCTATTCATTAAGTGACGGAAACGGAGGTTGTGTAGCAGCTCAATCTTTTACCGGCAGTACGGCAGAAGAGGCCAAAAGAAATTATTGTCAGGGGTTGATGGATAATCAAGCGAATAATTTTTGTGCTCCTAATGAGAGACAACGGGTGTTCTATGAGCAAAAATGTAATGAGCTGAATATGGCCTATGATTCAAATCATTTCTATCAGTACAACTCCGCACCCTACATGTCCCAGTATAAAGTGCGATATAACAACGGTAATCCTAATGCTTGGTTTTATATCAAAATTCGTGGCAATACCTATGAAGAATATCAGTATGAATTAAGAAGAAGACTCCTTGATGACCAGATTAGGTTTGAAATGGGTGCTCACCGAAGAAGACAAATGTTTTACACCTATTTTCCTGGACAGTCCTACTTCATCTACTAGGTACGGCCTGACATTTGGGGACTATTGATAGATGCAAGATTTTGTGAAAATACTTTGAACTTTTAGTATCAGATTTAAATACTAGAAAATGGAGGCCTGGGTGAAAAACTTATTAACAATGTCGGCTGTCTGTTTATTGTTTCTAATACAGTCAGTAATGGGTAGTGAGGTTGAAATACAATCTATTAGCATTCAAGTAAACGAGATCGCTGTTTATCCTGATTCTGAGGCCATTAATACAACATTTTATATCGTGGATAAAAACGATTATCCACCAGGAACCATCGTACAACAATCCGAAGTCAGAAAAAGAAATTTATCTCTTGTTGTTGACCAATGTACCGATGATATCGAAGATGCAATGCAATGTTCTAAAGTTGCTACTGTATTTTCAAAACGCCAAGTTGAAAGTGGTAAATTTTCTGAAAGATTCTTTGCAGGAGATATAACCACTATTGATCTACCAATCAATCCTGTCAAGAGTAGAATTTATCTAGTGTTAAAGGACGAGGAACAAGTGATAGCGAAACAAAGGCTGTTTTTTTATCACGACTCTCCTCAAGATATTTCGATAATCAGTTCTGGTCATTTAGAAAAAATCAGCATGATTGAAAAAATGGCCCAAGTCTTGGGCCATAAGAAAATTTTTAGAGGTGATGTAGTTGTATCCCTCACGATAGACTAACTTATAACGTACGGCCTGACATTTGGGGAGGCGTTAAGTCAGAAATAGATTTACTTTTTGCGAGCAACTTTTTTGCGAGTGGCCTTAATCACTGGTTTTTTAGAGTGCTTGGCAATTTTTTCTCTGATTTTTTTTTCCACCAGAGATTGAAATTTGGCGAGTTCATTTTTTTGGGCACAAATATATTCTTTTATTTTTTTGATTTCGGTTTGGGCCAGAGTATCAAGTTTTTGTTCGATTTTCTTGCGCTCCTCCAGAACTCTTTTTTTAAGCACCTGGACATCACCGTCAAGAAATTTTTTGATTTCTCGTTCAGCAATGGCAATCTTTTTTTTAAGATTATCTTTTACCATTTTAATCTTTTTTTCATCGATGTATGATTCAAAAATTTTTGGAACGTCGAATTTAATGTGAATTTGTTTTTTCTTGGCCATAAAATCCCCTTTCTTATTAGATTATTGGGAAATAATCTATTTTATTTAATGTTGCATATTTATTTAACTCATTGATTTTGTCAATTAATTGCTGGTCATCCATGTCAATTGTGCCTGGTAGCACTGATAATATATTACTGAGCTTTTCGATATCCTTATGTAGTGAGGAAGGAAAAGCGGTCTTTATCCAGTCATAAAGGTTGGAAAGATTAACGTGTCCAAAAGGACAAAGGGTATGCTTAACGGATAAATGAAGCGGGGAATGCCCCAGTAAAAAATGGGTTTTAGAGGTAGCATCCAGAAAAAGATAATTTTTTTCTTTGACCAGCGTGGAGATGATGGTTTGGCGGATAGAATTTAATGTTTCGCTGGAAGTATGGCCTTTTCTTGCGTGGTTGTTTTCAAGCACCGTCAAATTTAAAGATTCAGAAAAAAGATTTTTATAAAGACCTTGGAGAAACTTGATTGGAATTATTTTTAAATTTATTTTATAGAATTCACTAAATTTGGTAAGGGTCTCATAGACCATTGTGTCAGTGTGGCTGTCCGGCATAAAGATAAGCTGAATCGGGAGATTATGTTTGGAAAGCGCTGGGCATAAAAGAAACAAAGCCAGATCGTGGAGTTGATCACCAAAACTCAGAATGATTGACTGAGCATTGTTCTTTTTATAAAACGAGCTGATGATGGCGGTTTTTTGAACCAGCATATTTTCCAACATAAGCTTATGGTCGTCCGTCATGATTACCTTTTTAATAGGTGTTGTGCTAGACAAAGAGTTGTGCCACCTATAAAACCTTTATGCATTAAATATAGTGTAGGCCAGTTGGTTCAAGGAAACAATATGTTAAAAGAAAAAGTTCTCATAATTGGTGGTGGTCTTGCTGGATGTGAAGCGGCATTCAAGCTGGCAGACAATGGGGTGGCGGTGGTTTTATATGAATCTAAAAAACATAATCCCAATCCGGCACAAAAACTTTCCACCCTGGCCGAGTTGGTGTGCACGAACTCACTGAAATCGATCAATGAATCAACCGGCCATGGCCTGCTGAAATTTGAGATGGAAAAACTTGGATCGCTGATTTTAAAGGTGGCCAATATGACCAAGGTACCCGCCGGAGATTCGCTATCGGTTGATCGAGAGCGTTTTTCAAAGGCGATTACCGAACAAATTACATCACATAAAAATATTGAATTGATTTATGATGAGGTCTTGGATCCCAATTTCTTGATGCAAAAACACGACTGTCAGCGAATCATTATTGCCACCGGTCCACTGACCACCCCAGCGTTAACTGATTGGATCAAAAATACTATTTCTAGCGAGGATTTGTATTTTTATGATGCGATTGCCCCGGTAGTGGATGCTGACAGTTTAAATTATGACAAGCTTTATTTTAAGGATCGTTATAAGGATCAAGTCGAGGGTAATCAGGCCGACTATCTAAACGCGCCTATGAATGAGGCTGAATATAAAAGTTTTGTCATCGAATTAAAAAATGCGCAAAAAGTTTTGGCCAGAAACTTTGAGGAATACATTTTTTTTGAAAGCTGTCTGCCTATTGATTTGATGGCGGAAAGAGGTGAGGATACTCCTCGCTTTTCATGTATGAAGCCGGTGGGGCTTCCAATGGAAGATGGCCAAATTCCATACGCCGCTGTCCAGCTTCGGCGCGAGAACCTGTTGGGTGATGCCTATAATTTGGTGGGATTTCAAACTAGGCTTACTTATCCAGAGCAAAAAAGAATTTTTAGGATGATCCCTGGCATGGAAAAGGCGGAATTTATTCATCTGGGTTCAGTTCATCGCAATACCTTTATCAATGCTAAAAAATTACTCAATTTTGATCTCTCCATCAAAAAAAATCCCCACATTTATTTTGCCGGCCAAATTATGGGAGTAGAGGGCTATACCGAGAGTGCTGCCATGGGATTATATGTGGCCTTTCAGATTCTAAGAAACCTGCACCAACTCGAAGTAGGTCATTGGCCGCTTGAATGCGGGATCGGGGCGCTTATTAATCATATTATGACCCAAGAGGTTCCTCGTCCGACCAATATCAATTTTGGACTTTTGCCCAGGATTGAAGTGGGGAATCAAAAAAGAATTCATCGGTCAAAATATAAAAACTTAAAAAAAGAAATGATGGCAAAAAGGGCCAAGGAAACCTTTTCAGAGTTTTTAAACAAGTATATGATTGATCGGTAATTGAAAAAGTGATGGGGTAGGGATATGGATAAAAAGGTTATTTTAGTTGCTGGCGCTGCGGGGTTTATTCCATCGACATTATCTGAATTTTATCTCAAACAGGGGCATATTGTTCTTGGTCTTGATAATTTTATTACCGGCAGCCGGTCCAATGTTGCCATACTCAATCAGTATAAAAATTTCAAGTTTTATGAATGTAATATCTACGAGTCACTGCCAGATTTTAAAAATCAAAAAATCGATGAGATTTTTTCCCTGGCATCGCCGGCATCTCCGGTGGATTTTCAGGTGCTTCCGATGGAGATTCTTAGGGTGAATTCGGAAGGTACTATGCATTTGCTTGATCTGGCCATGGAAAAGAATGCTAAATTTTTAGAGGCTTCTACTTCCGAGGTTTATGGTGATCCAGAAATTCATCCCCAACCAGAAGAATATTTTGGCAACGTAAACACCATTGGACCGCGCTCGTGCTACGATGAATCCAAACGTTATGCAGAAGCGTTGACGATGAATTATCATATGCATAAAAATGTTAATACCCGGATTGTGAGAATTTTTAATACCTATGGGCCGCGGATGCGACCTAACGATGGAAGAGTTATTCCCAATTTTATCAACCAGGCGTTGCGGGGTGAGGATCTTATTGTGTACGGCGATGGCAGCCAGACGAGATCTTTTTGTTATGTTGATGATCTGGTTTGTGCCCTGGATATTGTGATGAATTCCAGTTGTCATACTCCGGTCAATATTGGTAATCCAGATGAATATTCCATTTATGAGTGTGCCCTTAAAATTATTGAAGTTTTGCATAGTAAATCCAAAGTGGTCTGCAATAATAATCTGCCCAAGGATGATCCTAAAAAAAGAAAACCTGATATTAGGAAATTAAAAAGTCTGGCGTCTTATGAACCCCAAATCAGTTTTAGCGAGGGGATGAAAAGAACGGCGGAGTACTTTAAGCATCTGGTCTGATAATCGATTTAATAATTGATAAAAATTCATACAAAATCATGGCGGTGGCGCCCCAGACCATTTTGCCCTGAAAATCAAAGTAAGGTATATCGTAAAGTGCCTCCCTATGGGGCATGCGAGAAAGGGTTTTGATATTTTTTGGATCGGTCAATTCATCGAGAGAAACATTAAAAAAATTTTTTACTTCCTGCGGGCAGGGATTAAAATGCGGTTTGGCATCCAGATAACCAACCATGGGTGAGACCATGAATTGGCTGGGGGTAATGGGGGTTGCGCTTAGAGGGCCTAGGATGTCTAGATGGGAGCAATCAATGCCAAGCTCTTCAGTGGTCTCTCTTAGGGCACACTCGATGCTATTTTCGCCAGGATTAATTTTACCGCCCGGCAAGGCGATTTGACCGGAGTGAATACCACCATCGGCTGTTCTTTCAATGAGCGGAAAAAACAAAGTGTTATGCTCGGGATAGAGAACAATGAGTACTGATGCCTGGTGGAATTTATTGAAATCTCTGGCCAAATTTTGTCCGCTACCTGAGATCAGTTTCGGTCTCATGGAGTCATGAGCTAAAAGACCGGGTAGCTTTGCAGTGGAAAGTGTGTTTTTTAGGGTTTTAATAAACGCATTTTTCATATATGATCTTAAATATCACTGTAATACCACTATCATGTTCAGAAGGATGTTTCAATGAAACTGGATGATTTGATTGATAAATATTTCTTAGAAGACAATGAACAAGAGAAGATTAGATTATTTCAGGATGTAAAAAATAATTTGGGATATGATGATTTGAATGCAGAGTATTTTTTGGCCTTGGCCTTTAAATATAAAAATGCCATCCAAGAAAAAAAACAGGTTTTGATCTATCAGGATGAATTGTCTGAAACGATGATGACCAACGCCTCGATTGCCTGGCCTACGGCCATTTTGGATGAAAGCATGCTCAAATATCTTCCCCATACTTCCTACCGGGATATCCAGGCCAAGTATGAAGGAAAAAAATGTGAAGAAGTGGTGCTTTGGATAAAAAAAATGCAGGCAGGCACAGGTTCCTCTATTGAAAGAAGACGATATTTATCCCATTTGTTTAAAAAAGAATTTGGCCAGGTGGTGATTGGTGCCAAGGGAACTGATCTTTTTGTGGAAATCAAACCGGACGTGATGGTTAGCATTGTGGAACTCCAATTGTTACAGGCAATTCATCTGGCCGAAAGTAAAGTGTTTGCGGGTGTGATTTTACAAGATATTGTCAGCAAGGAGACCGAGAGGTCCTTGGATGAAATATGGCAAAAAAAATCTGCCCTTTATGGCGGACGAAGCTATCTTGATATCATTCATAATACTGAAGGGCTGGGGGTGGTGGAGAAGATCTTTCAGCATATGATTCCCACCATTGATGAGGATGGTGGTTTTAGTTTTAATCGCATGGCCCCTGCCGGGCATGGATTATTTGGGGTGGAAGCCTTGAAAGCGGCTATCGTTCCCAAGCACCGTCCGGATATCACCAATAAAATTCTCATTTCGTCTATTGGAAATGGGGAAGATCTGGGCAGTTCACCGGATGCAGCCATGGTGGCCTGGATGTCCAATGAAAATATACCGATTGCCATGGTGACCACTACCAAAACTAAAATTGATTTAAAAGGGGGACAGATTTCACTGCTTAAGGAAGATGATAAATACTATGCCACCATTATTGAGAAGGCCCAGGCAGAGCAAAGTAATCAGCTGGAATTATTTTATGAGTTAGGACTGCGGGAAAACGATAAAGAGGCTTTTTTTAACACGAATATGGTGCTGATTAATTACAATGTACTTATCCCTATTATTGAAAATTTCGTTTTTGAAATTGGCCTTAAAGATTTTTTCAAGGAAATCACACCTGATCTTATTGTAAATGGAAAAAAACAACTTGATCCTGACGGGATAGAGAGGAAATATTTTCAGATTGAAGGTGCCCTCGGTTCGGTCATATTGAATTTGGACAAGTTACATAGAAAAAAATATCAAAAACCCCTGGTCCATTTTTTAAATGTGGAGACGGAGTATCGTGACCGGTTTTTTTCTCCGATTAAAAATAGTTTTGATTTTATGATGCAGTTTTATTCAGATCGCTTTTATCTGGATAAAGAAACATTTAAGTTGATTAGTCAAAAGGAAGATCAGATTCCTATGGTGGATTTGCAAGATGACCATTACAAGGATGTTTATAATACCTTGAGCGATTTTTCCTGTGTGTCCATCATGGAGCTTGAAAAACTTGAAGTGGAAGGTAAAGTGAACTTTAGTCATTTGACTTTAAAAGGGCAGATAAAAGTGGTTAATCATTCGGGTAAGTATTTTGATCTAACTGCTTATTTGAAAGCCAATCAATCAAAACTACTCCTTGAAAATGTAGATGTATTAATTGATGTAAATGGTAAATGCCAGATTCGCCCCATCCCATCATCTGTTAGAACACATTGATGTGCCATATTGAGGGTTGTGGCAGGATGAGGATTACCATATGCGTTGATGGAATTAAGGATAGGATTTTGTGTAATCGTATTGTAAGGTGAAGCACTAATATTAAATTTTAAATAGAGGAGTGGAGGAAATATGCAAAATTGTTTGGATGTCTTAAAACAGGCCATTTTATTTGAGCGCAAGGGATATGCATTTTATAAGCAAGTGGCCCAGCAAACCACCGGGAAGGCCGTAAAAAATTTCTTTAATCATATGGCCAATGAAGAACTGGTGCATGAGGAAATTTTATCCAGGCAGTTTAAATCATTTAGTGAAAAAAACAAATTTTCCAAAGAGGATTTTAACCAATACGAAAAATTCCATGGCCCGATTGATGCAATTACGGCAGATTTAAAAAATGAAATTGAATCAGCTAGCTACGAAGCCGCAGCTATTTCTGCGGCCATGCATATGGAAAAAAACTCTATTGAGCTGTATCTGAAAAGATCCCAAACGGCCAGTGATCCAGAAGAGATAAAACTTTATAAATGGCTGGCGGAGTTTGAGCAGGGACATCTGGATGATCTGGTGGATATTGACCGGGAAATTCGGGAAAAAATCTGGTATGACAATAGCTTTTGGCCTATGTAATTAAGCTGCTTTTTTGATAATATTATCGATTTCTTTTCTTCTTTCAGGAACAAATTGCATGGGTTTGGAGAAAAGAAATCCTTGGATGAGTTTAACCCCCAAAGAGGTGATAACATCCAGGTCTTCCTTGTTTTCCACACCTTCTGCGATAATTTTTGCTCCCAGTTGATTGGCCCTTTCAATAATTGATTTGGCCTGTTTCAGTTTATCATTGCTTTGAGAAATGCCCAGTACGACGGAGATATCCATTTTGACGAAGTCCGGTTTTATCAAATTAAGAATTTGTAAATCAATTTTGGTTTCGCCAATGTCATCCATGGCAATTTTAAAGTGATCTTTTTTTAGATCCTGAATATTTTTTAGAAATTGATTGATATCAAAAAATGTATGATTTAGATCAAATTCGATGGTGGTCTTTTCTTTGAGCGATTGGGAAATTTGCATTTTTTTTAGATAATTGGAGTTGGATAGTAAGCAGTTGACGAAAAAAAATGTTCTTTGATGATTGAGTTCATCAAAGTGTGAAAATTGTTCAATGGATTTGAATATATGGTCCAAACAAATAAGATCCAGTTTTTGGTGGTTTTTTTCACTGATAATGGCAAAAGGTGATTTGTTGGCCAAGGGGGCATCAATCGCAGGCCTTGACAATGCTTCAAAAGCGTGAAAATTGTGGGAAGACAAATCAACAATAGGCTGGAATACTATGTTGATGTTCTTATTGATTAGAATTTCCTGATTGTAGTCATAACCGAGATTATAAATCCCTGAAGCATTTTTGTGATGGCCATCTCTTAGAAAACTAAGGGGACTCCGCAGGCGCTTAAGGCGATTGTTATTTTTTGCATTACTCATATTATTTCCACATCAACTTCCAAGATCTTCTCGTCAAAATCTAAAAAAAATTAAAGACTATTTTGGTATTGCTTTGGAAAATAATTGATAACTATTGAATTTCAGTTGGTTATTGAGATTTTTTAATTTCTTCAACCTGCTCTTGTTTCAGTTTTTCCAGATCCTTTATAGACTGATTTAGACGGTCATAAAGGGACTGCGGAGGGAAATTGTCAGCGGTAAAGGTTTGCAAGGGGTAAGCCAAAAGTCCGTCCAGATCAAATAAGTCATTATCACTTTGGATGAAATATTTTCTGATGGCAAAAGGTGAGAAAAGTCCTAAGGTGAACAAGCAGGCATAAAACAGTGCCTTCTGTTTGTTGATCCTGGTCAAAAAAAGAATAAAAAATTGGTAAAGGATGAGATAAATAAAACCAAAATTTATGGTGAGATTGAAATATTTCCAAAAGGATTCATTGCTAATTAGTGAAAATGAAAACAAAGGGTAGAGTTTGAGAATACTGAAATAAACTGACCATTTCAAAAAAAAGAAGAGAAAAGTGTTATAGCGGTATTTTTTGCTATGGACTTTGGAAACCAGTGAGATGAGACCGGCTAAGGCGTAAAGCACACCGATACCTAAGCCTATTTCAAGCAGTAGCAGACCAAAGGTTTTTTTATCAATGGGAGCGGTTGTATATTTCGCAGTAAATGATAATAGAAAAAATAAAACCAGGAAGATAAAAAACGCCTTATTAAAAATGAAATGAGGTTTGGAGAGGTGGTAGGAAGGCAGATGAATAAGTCTCGTTTTATCCAGAAATTCCTCGCCCGGATCGAGCAACACTTCAAAGCGAAGGTCGCCCATTTTAAAGGTGGTGGCATGGGATAAATAAATTCTTTCTTGTTTTTTATTATTCAGGTCAAAAATTCCGTTGGTACTGCTAAGATCCATGATATAGGTGCCATGGTGATCAAAAGTGATAATGGCATGTTCTTTGGAGATGCTATGATCATCTAGGACAATATTATTTTTTATGGAACGTCCAAGGCGGCAGGGAAAGGAATGGATGGGTACAATGGTGGGGACTAAGGAATGTTCGGACTTTATTTTTAGAGTAATCATCGCTTACCCTCAAAATTAATATGATCCAGTTGATGGCGAATGAATTTTTCAATATTGGTCTGGGAGAAACCTTGCATGCTAAATGCGAAAAAGAATGCCTCATTACCTTTTAAGAGGCTGACTCCTTTGACGATGATATTATACAAACCGGTGTACCTGATATAAGTATTCATACAAAAATTAATTTTGAAAGGGATGTTGTTCTGGTTGACGATGATTTGGTTATCACACGAATATCTTGAAATGACTTCCTTGTTGGTGATAAATGAAAATTCATCCCGGAAATCGTAGGTGGTTGCGTTATAGGAGGATTCTAGCACGTTATAGAATTGGATTTTGGTCCGCTTTAAATTGTTGATTGAGATGAAATTGAGATTATAGGAACCGCTGGAGAGTGTATCACTTATATAGGCATCGGCCGGTAGATGGCAGGTTTGTTGTTTGTATTCATAAGTTTTGTTTTTTTCTTTTTCATTTTTTGACCAACACTTTAAAGAAGTGGAGGGAGGGGCAAATGTCCAATTATCCAGCTTGGAATTTTCTCCTTTGTTTTTTTGCATGTCTTCGATCAGAGTTTGTTGAATTTCAATTAACTGGGCCTGTAAAAAAAGGTGAATCTTGTCTTTAAGATTATTGAAGGTGTTTTTCTTATAGGCATCGATCAGATCGTAAACATGTTTGATGGGGACACAAAAAGAAATATTTTGAGACTGTCTTAAAACCGAAACGTTGACCCCAATGACTTCGGATTTGGTGTTGAGGGTAGGTCCGCCACTCATGCCCGCATTAATGGGACTTGACATGAGAATTCGTTCATAGCGAGTGTGTTTTAAAATTCCATTGAAGGTGCCTTTGATTAAAGACAGTTTTAAATCTTTAGGAAGGCCTAGGGAAAAAATGGTTTCTCCTGTTAAGGGAATTTTTTTGGTTAGTTTGAGCGTCCTTTTAAACGTATAGTCGATTTTTAACAAGGCCAGATCATGGATGATATCCACTGCCACAATCTGGGCCGGGATGGGTTTTTCATCGACTAAAACGTAGATATTATATTTTTGCTCCTCTTCCTGTAAAGAGGTGGCGATGACGTGATAGTTGGTGATCAACAGGCCAGTTTTCTCAATCGCAAATCCGCTGCCATAGGACGCCTTGGAGGAGGCTTCGTCAGTGGAGGTTTTAATTTGAAAAATGGCCGGACTGACCTGGTTGAACAAGGCCTGTTCACTTTTCGCCCAACTACCGGTGCTTATCAAAAAGACCAGTAACATGAAAAAATATGTATTTTGCACGGGACAATTTTTTATTGTACTTCCTCACGAAGATTTTTTTCAGTAGTTTTGAGGGCATTTAAGACACTGTGACCTTCTGAGGAGGAATTAACAATTTGTTCAACGGCAGAATCAACTTCATTTACCAGTTCGCCGAGGTGTTGGGCAACCACCGCAAAAGCTGCCCCATTTTTTCCTGCCTTACAGGCCTCGATGTTGCCGTTAATGGCAATCATTTGAATTTTGATCAGGATGGATTTGATGTTAATGACCGTCTTATCTACAATGTCCATGGCATTGACCATCTGTTCGGTCAGATTATGTAATTCGTCTGCAATCCGGAGGGTATTGTGGGTGATGGCGTCTAAAATCGTGCACATCAAGCGGCCACCACCGGCGGACATGATGTCCTGATCATTTCTAAGCAGTCCCAGACACATTTGTCTGACTTTTTCATTACCGGTTAATTCCACCACCAGGTTAACATTGGATCGGGTCACCATTTCTTTCATATCCTTGTAGGTGGGAATGCCCAGTTTTTTGGCCTTCATGATTCCTGGAGCTGTTTCAGACAGATCACAAATGCCCACAACGTGCAGATCCTTTTCTTTTGAAAAATGGTTGATCATTATTTCTGAAGCCTTTCCACCACCGACGATTGCAATATTCACATATTCATCCTTGTAAAGAGTTAATCTTAGCCCATTTTGGTGGTACGGAAACTGTTTAAGGTTTCCACACCGAGTACATCATTAAGATTGATCAAAGTGATCAAATCATCATTGAGTTTTCCAATTCCCATTAAATATTTTTGAGGGAAATCTGATGAGATATTGGGGTTGCGGTCAATATTTTTTTCTTCAATAATTGATACTGATTCAACCTTATCCACCAGGGCAGCCATGGGGCCTACGGCGGTTTCAAAAATGATCATGGCCATGAAAGGGGTTTTTTCGGCGGGGTGGCTGAGTCTGATTCTTAAATCAATAACACCGATAATTTCTCCACGAATATTAATAACTCCCAAAAAATGCTTGGAGGTATTGGCGATAGGTTTTACTTTTTGAGGCTCGGTCACTTCGCGTACACCCATCAGTGGCACTCCAAAAATCTCCTTGCCGATGGAAAAAAGCAGGTACTTGTTATCATTTTCGTCCTTGGCGGTACTTGGTTTGGTATCGGGAGTTTTAGGGGTAACTTCATTATTGGTAGTATTCACGTCAAAATTCCTTTTTTAATTGTTTGAATATTTCTCAAAATATTTTTGGGCCAAATATCTGAGGGTAACGATCATGCCAGCTTCGCCATCGGCCATGATGCTGCCTCCGCAATAACCAGGCAAGGTGGAGAGTTTGTCATTCAAGGGTTTGACCACCACTTGCTGCTGGCTGACGATTTTATCGATTTCAAAAGCAACTTTACTTTGGTTCATTTCGATAATCAGTGCCGGTCGGACAAAATTATCATTATTTTTGCTGTTTGGATCGTCGTGTTCATCCAAAACACCGGTGATGCCTGGGTGGGGGAAATAGTCGGCAAGTTTTTGGACCGGCACCACTTTGCCCCTTAAGTTGAACATGGTTTCACCCGTAGAGGTTCTTTCCAAATTATATGAATTCAAATCGAGCACTTCAGATAATTCCAAAAGTGGTATGATGTATCGTTGCCCTTTAACCATAACCACTAATGCATCAATGATGGACAGGGAGGTGGGAAGGCTTATAGAGAAGGTGGTACCTTTAAATTTTTCAGTAAAAATATCAATGGAACCTCCTACTGAATCCAGCGTTCTTTTAACCACATCCATGCCGACCCCTCTGCCGGAAAGATCGGTAATTTTATCGGCGGTAGAAAAACCAGGCTCTAAAATAAGCAGATTTAATTCCTTGTCAGAAAGATGAGCTTCTGCTTTGATGAGTCCTTCTTCGATGGCCTTTTTTTTGATTTTTTCTCGATCAAGTCCTTTTCCATCGTCTTCAATAATTAATACGACTCCGGTGGCGTCCTGGATAGCTGCGATTCTCACTAAAGCCGTGGGATTTTTTTGTTGCTTGACTCTTTCCTGGGTGGATTCCACGCCATGGTCGATGGCATTTCTGACGATATGAATAAGCGGATCGGTTACTTTTTCAATGATGGTTTTATCCAGTTCAACATTGCTTCCTTCGATTTCGATTTCGACCTGTTTTTTTAAAGAGCGTGCCAGATCCCGGATGATCCGTTCTAGTCGTTGAAACAATCCTTCAATGGGAAGCATACGAAGGGAAAGCGCATTGGTTTGGATTTCACTATTGATCTTACTGGCCAGCGAAATGGCATTGCCGCAGGCGGGTGAATCAAGGGATTTGTTTTTTTTGGCGTGGGTGATGATGGATTGTTGAATCGAGAGTTCTCCAATCAATTGGATGAGACGGTCAATTTTATTGGCAGAAATCCTGATACTCTCATCAGTTTTTTGCACGCCTGCTTTCTTTTGCATGATTTTCTGTTTTTCTAATATTTCGATTTTTTCTTTCTCACTGATGATGCCTTCATCAACCATGATCTCGCCGATTTTTCGATTCTGTAGTTTAATGGCCTTTTCCACTTGGTGCTGTTCAATCCCTACCTCTACGGCAATGGTTCCGAAATCTTTGGAAATGATTTGAGAAGCTTCACCGGTTTTTTTCTTGGCAAAATCCTTGATGGCCACGGCTTTCATGGAATGGGATTTTGTATTGGGCACATAGTTGACGTCTTTATTTAATTCCTCTACCCATTTGGCAAGTAAAGCCTGGGCGTCTAATAAAAACTCCAGGATTTTAGGGATAAGTTTGATTTCACCATTACGGAGTAAATTAATAACATCTTCGACTTCGTGGACAAACTGTCCCAGGCTTTCCAGCCCTACCGATTTAGCCGATCCTTTGATATTATGGGCACAGCGGAACAGACCATTAAAATCGGGGTGGTCTATATTTTTCTCAAGTGTCAGACATTCTTTTTCCCAATTATGTAATATGTCGGTGGCCTCTTCCAAAAAAATCGCCACTATTTCAGGATCAATCATCGCTATTACCTTGGTTACAATATTAACAACCTAATGAACAAAAAAATTATATAATAAACTTATCTATTTTACCAACAGATAGCAGTTACAATTTTATAAAAAGGTTCATTTGGTTTCTTATCTGAGTAAGATCCCCCACGAATCCATGTGCATTACGCTTGATCGCTTCTTTGGGCATTCCAAAAACCACGCAGGAATTTTCATTTTGCACAAAGGTAATCGCTCCTTTGCATCGTAGTTGTGAAAGCCCTTCAGCTCCGTCGGCACCCATGCCTGTCAGCAGGATCCCGGCAACCCTGTCAGCAAAACCGGTGCAGGTTTTGTAAAGGTAATCAACGCTTGGGCGATGTCGATTTATGGGATCACACTTGTCGGTTATTAAGGTGTAGCTGTTTTTGTTTTTGGCCACTCCGATATGAAAATCTTGGGTGGCTGCATAAAGATGGCCAGGCTTTAGGGGAATACCATCGGCGATATTTTCAGGGGACAGGGTGGAAACTTTGCAAAGTCTTTTATAAAAGGCATCTGCAAAACTGGGCGCAATATGCTGAACGATTAAAATGGGGGGGGAATTATGATTAAAGTTTTCCAGCAACTTGGTAAGGGCCTCAGGGCCTCCGGTACTGGCCCCAATTAAAATAACATCCGGGCGAAAAAGAGTTTGGCGACCGGTGACTTTGTGAGAAGGGGACTGGCGTAATGGGTCGCCTTCTTCATGGGATTCAATGATGGCCTTGACTTTTTCAACCGCCAGGTTGGCATCCTGATGCAATTCGGATTTGTTGAGATAATCCTGTGCTCCCCGTTCCAAGGCACCCAAAACTTCAAAGGCTTCGTCAGAGTGGGCATCGGTGATGACAATCACCGGAATGGTGATACCCCGACTGCGTATTTGAGATAACCATTCCTGGCCGGAAATTTCGGGCATATGTAAATCAAGGGAGATCAAGGAAATATCTTTCAAATATGTGGTCAATAAAACGTTTGCTTGTTTGGCGTCCTGGGCGAGGAGAACTTTAAAACCGTGTTGCTGGTAGAGTTTTTCCAAAACTTTTCGGACGGTGATGGAATCATCCACCACTAAAATGGTTTTGGGTTTGGTTTCCTTCGACGGGAGGGACGAGGAAGAAGTGTTTTCATTGGCCAAAGTGTCATACTTATTGGCATCCTCCTTTAAAGATTCATGTAACGCCTCGGAGGTGGAGGGCGGATTGAGTTTTCTTTCTTTATTTTTGGCATCATCATTACTTTTGGCCACAATATAGCTGCTATTCCAGGTCAGTTTGAGTCCAAAAGTTTCGGGTGAATTGAGGGCCTCGCTATGGCCTAAACACAAAATGCCGTTTGGTTGAAGTCGGCTTATAAATACGTTGACTATTTTTTGAATATTCTCGAATTCAAAATAAATGAGCACGTTTCTACAGAAAATGATATCAAATTTAACTGCCGGATCTAAATTGAGATGAAGAATATTTTCGTTGGTAAAGGTGATGCGTTCACGGATATTTTTTGCAACTGTAAAAAAATCTTCGAATTGGTTTTTTCCAATCAGGATATCGGGGTGATATTGTTTGGGAATGGAGGACACTTCGGCTTTGGGAAAAAGTGAGCGCTTGGCATGCGAGACACTGACCGGATCAATATCGTTGGCGATTAGCCGATAATCAAATTCGGGATGTTCCCTTTTAATTTTTTCCATCAAAAGTCCAAGCGAAAAACTTTCCTCGCCGGTGGAACAAGCGGCGGACAGGATGACAAATGGCCTGGATATCAACTTGGACATATTTCTTTTGAGGTATTTTTCCAATTCAACGAAATGAGGTGGTTCGCGAAACCAGTTGGTCGTATGGATGGTAAGCGCAGAAACAAAATGACAGTATTCCATTTTATCGCTATTGACCAGATTCAAATATTCTGAAAGGTTTTTTTTCTTGGTTTGGGAAATTCGCAGTTCAATATTTCTAACCAAAATGTTTTTTCTAAATTTACCTTTTTGGCTGATGCCAAGAATTTTTTCCGCAAGGCCATAAATAGTTTCTTGTTCAGCTGGGCTTAACTGTATCATCATTCAACTCATTTAGCGTTATTTCAAAAGGGTACTACCCATCTATGTTAACCTGAGCAAGCAATATAAATAAATAAAAAAATAAAAATAATACCCAAATAAAAGCAAAACGCCAGTATTTGATCCAAATGGTCTGCTATTATTATGGATGGTTTTTTTTATGTTGCTAGCGTCTTAATTAAAATACATGTAGAATTCACTATAAATTGATTATTCATAAGGAGTTAAAGATGGCACGTGAGACGATTGTTTCCAATTTTAGTTTAAAAGGCAGAGAGATTTTATCCTCGTATGCGGCTTTTACTTTGGAAGGAGTGATGAGTGCTTCGGTGAAAAGAGGCAAAGAAAGTTTTATTATAGAGGAGCGCAATGGTATTGCCAAAGGGACTTCCGATGGAGAAAATGAGGCCATTTATATTCCAAACGATAAGGCCATCCTTTCCATTGCCAAAAATATTGCCCCTCTTTTACCAAAAAAAGTGGTGATCAAAACGCCCAAAGATATTTTAAAGGCCTGTTATGAGTTTGATTTGCAGTTGGTGAAAAAGGCCGGGCCTAATAAGAAAAAGTGGGGGGGCAATGCCACTTTAGCAGCCTCTACGGTTTTTTTTCAAACACTCTTAAAAGCCTCTGGTTATAAAGCGTGGGAAGTCATGGCCGGTAAAGGGATGAAAAAATTTTACTTTCCCAATATTGGCTTCAATATGGTATGCGGGGGGGAACATGTCCCCGGGACCAAACAAGATATCCAAGAAATGTTTTTCTTTTCGATGAAAGATAAATCTATCAAAGATGTTTTTAAAACAGGGGTGAAGTTTTTCAAGCAATTTGAAAAGAATTTGGTAAGAGATGGAAAACCAACCGGCACGGCGAAGGAGCGCGGTTTTGTTTTTCCCGTAGAGGATAATTTTGAAGGACTGCAAAGAATTAGGGAATGTGCTACTCAACTGGAACTGCAAGATAAGGATTATGCGGTCGGGACAGATAATGCTTTTAGCGAAATTCAAAAAACACCGGAACTTCGCAGTGAAGGAAAATATGATCTGCATTTTTCCAAAGGCGGCATTAAAACTCGGGAAGAAATGGTGGAATTTAACTGGTCGGTGGTTTCGTCTTCTAAAAATTTTGTAACCATGGAGGACCCGGGGAGTGAAGTGGATTTTGAAACTCATAGAATGATGACGGAAAAATATGGTGATCGAGTGCAAATTGTTTGTGATGATGCAGCGGTGACCCAGATGCGTTTTATTATTCCGTTTTTGGCCGGTAAAAATAGATCACAAAGATGTGGGAACTCGATCCTTATAAAACTCAATCAAGCGGGTACTTTCACTGAAACCAGACTGGCTTCTGATATTGTTTTGGGACTTGGAAGCTTCGACGAGGTCAATGAATATTTAAAGGCCAGGGGAGATTTAAAATATGTCATGGGTGAACTTGATAAATTAGGGATCTCATCTTTGCAGGAAGCTTTGGATAATATCAAGCAGGGCGGGTTCACGGCTTTTTTCTCCCATCGGTCAACTGAAGGTTCCAGTGAATTTTTGCCATATATGCCTCTTATGTATGGAGCGGTTACCAATAAATTATGGTTTAAGGCCGGAGCCCCTAACGGGGAGAGAAATTTACAAAACTATAATCCTTTGATTCGTGCAGAAGAAGAAATGAGAGAGAAAAAAATCAAGACATTGGTGGCCGGTTTTGAGGGATTACCAAAGGAAGTTAAGCTTTCATTGTTTGAATAAAAAGATAAATAGGGAATAAAGAATAAGAAAATGCCTCTTTTTTTAGAGGCATTTTTTTAACCACCAAAGGTTACTTTTAATACAAAAATAAATACCACAATTACAAATAACCACCTACTCATACCGTTAACCCTGATTTTTAAGTTATTAATCAGTTAGAGTATAATCAGGTTTTAGTTGGGAAGCAACACTCGTGAGTGGTTTTGTAAAATTTTTACCCGGACAGCATTGGGCCACCTGATCACTAATCTGGTGGTTGGCAAAAGATTTATCAAAATGGATTTGAAACTGTTTGGCCAGTTCGTGGGCAGTGGTGAGAAAGAGAGTCTCATTCCCCCACATGTTTTTGGGGTTTAAAATTTCAGTGGGTACGTCTGGGCAGGTTTTGGGAATATTGACCTGAAAAATTTCATCAAAAGAATATTCAACCTGGTCAAGTTTACCACAGATGGCAGCCTCCAACATGCTTCTGGTGTAGGCCAGTTTAATCCTTTTACCCACTCCAAATTTGCCGCCGACCCAGCCGGTATTAATTAAAAAAACGTTGGTTTTATATTTATCGATTTTATCTCCCAGCATTTTGGCATAAATAGCAGGATTGCTGGGCATAAAAGGAGCACCAAAAAAACGGGAGAAAGTGGCCTGAGGTTCCTTGACGCCTCTTTCTGTTCCGGCAAGTTTACTGGTATAACCCATTAAAAACCATAACATGGCCTGGTCATGGTTGAGTTTGGCGATGGGAGGAATGACCCCGTAGGCATCAGCGGTTAGAAAGATAATGGTTTTAGGGGGAGCGCCCATGGAGGAATTTTTAATGTTTTTTAAATAGGTGAGAGGATAGGAGGCGCGGGAATTTTGGGTTAATCTGGAATCAAAGAAGTCAAACTCGCCACTTGGATACATAAAGGCATTTTCAATAATGGCACCATGGTTTTGGTAGTCATCGGGATGCATGATGGCCTCCCAGATTTCCGGTTCAGCATCTTTCGTCATATCAAGCATTTTGGCGTAGCACCCGTTTTCAAAGTTAAAAATACCATGATCGCACCAACCATGTTCATCATCACCCAATAGTTTTCTTTTGGGATCGGCGGAAAGGGTGGTTTTACCGGTACCTGAAAGGCCTAACATGATGGCAGTATCTTTGCTTTGCCCTTCATTGGCAGAACAGTGCAGTGGCAAGACCCCTTCTAACGGAAGATAATAATTCATCACCGTGAAAATGGTTTTTTTCATGGTGCCCAGATAGCTCGAACCGATAATGATTGCTATCTTGCGATCCAGATCCATCGCAATGACCATGCTGGAGGTTTGTCCACTAGGCAGCTTTCTTAATCGATTTTGGTATTTTTCCGGTGATAGTTTGTCAGAAGGCAGGGTAATCAGGGTAAAAGTTTTATTGAAAAAGCAGCTTTCCTTAATGTTGGCCGGGATTTCCCGGAACATATTTTCCGAAAAAACCCCTCCCAAGGCCCGGTCGGTAATAATTTTAAGAGGGAGTGCAAAACGATGATCAGCTCCGATGGCCTTATCTTGAATGTAGAGTTTTTCTTTTTGTTTTAAAAACTCCAGGGCATCATCAAAAATCATATCAAAAGTTTCTTCAGTTATTGCGATATTGTTTTTACTGGACCAATCAATACAATCGTTAGCAGATTGCCTTCGAACAGTGACGGTATCATCAGGACTTCTACCAGTGGAATCAGGCGCGGTCCAGGTCGCCAGATTGCCCGTTTTAGTGATAAAAGCTTCCTTGTTTAAAACACTTTCTTCGATTAGTGCACTTTTAGTTAAATTATATTTTTTGTTGGGATAAACATTGAGAAAATCATCAAGGGATTTTTGTAGATGTTTCATAGATACTCCGAATAAATAAGTCAGATATTCAACATAATAGGAGCAGTTATTCGCTTGATCAAGATAATTAATAGCGTCCCATATATATAAAAATAAATGGCCCGATACTGCCACTAATTGTTATATTATAGGCATAGGTTTTAATTCAGTTTACCTGGAGTTTGCTATGGCCATCAAAAATTTAAAAGAATGGAAAGTGTTAGAGGATCATTACAGGAAAATAAAAAATGTCAGTTTAAGAGATCTTTTTGATGAGAATAAAAACCGCATTGATGATTTTAGTATTGAGGCGAGTAGTATTTATTTTGATTTTTCTAAGCAGCTGGTGACCCAAGAAACTATTAATTATTTGATTTCTTTGGCCAAGGCACGTCATTTGTCAGAGGAAATAAACAAGATGTTTAGAGGGGAAAGAATTAATAATACGGAGAACCGTCCAGTACTGCATATTGCTCTGCGAAATCGAAGTAATACCAAAATCATGGTGGATGGGAAAAATATTATGGATGATGTGAACAGGGTCATCGAACAGATGATTCAGTTTTCAGATAAAGTTCGTAATGGAAGTTTAGCGGGGTACACCGGAAAAAAATTTAAAAATATCGTTAATATTGGGATTGGAGGATCTGATCTGGGGCCTCTTATGGTAGCTGAGGCCTTAAAATATTATGGTAGAAATGATATTGAAAATTATTTTGTATCCAATGTAGATGGTACCCATATGGCGGAAACTCTTAAGAAAATCAATCCAGAAGAAACGCTCTTTATTATCGCCAGCAAAACCTTTACGACCGAAGAAACCATGACCAATGCCACTACCGCCAGGAAATGGCTGCTGAGTATTTTGCGGGATGAAAAAGCGATTGCCAAACATTTTGTGGCCCTCTCCACCAACCAGCAAAAAGTGGAGGAGTTTGGGATTGATGTCAACAATATGTTTGAATTCTGGGACTGGGTCGGAGGGCGCTATTCGGTAACTTCCGCCATCGGTCTTTCGGTCATGATTAAAATTGGTTCAGAAAACTTCATCGAGCTTCTAAAGGGTTTTCATGAAATGGATAATCATTTTAAAAATGCGCCCTTTGAAAAAAATATTCCAGTTATCATGGGGTTGCTTGGAATCTGGTATAATAATTTTTTCCAATGCGAAACCCATGCGATTTTGCCTTACGATCAATACCTGCATAGATTTCCGGCCTACTTTCAACAAGGGGATATGGAATCCAACGGCAAGTCGGTGACCAGAGATGGTGTCGAGGTGGATTATCAAACTGGCCCGATTATTTGGGGAGAGCCGGGTACTAATGGCCAGCACGCTTTTTATCAATTGATTCATCAAGGCACCAAACTTATTCCTTGTGATTTTATTGGTTTTTTTAAACCTCTTAATAATCTGGGTGATCATCACCCCAAGCTGATGGCAAATTTAATTGCCCAATCACAGGCCTTGGCCTTCGGTAAAAATAAAGAGGAGCTCGAGCACGAAGGGGTTTTGGCCCCCTTGATCCCCTTTAAAACCTTTAGTGGCAACCGTCCTTCCTCAACGATTATGGCCTTGCAACTCAGTCCTCGAACGCTTGGCAATTTAATTGCTATGTATGAACATAAAATTTTTGTTCAAGGAATTATTTGGGATATTAATTCCTTTGACCAATGGGGGGTGGAACTGGGCAAGGTGCTCGCTAAAAAAGTTTTGCAAGAACTAAAGAGCACGGAAAAAACCAGATTACAGCACGATTCATCCACTAATAAATTGATCGAGAAATTTAGACACTATAACCATGCATAAAACTGCTGATGCAATTGTTTTTTTCAAGTCGCAAACCAGGCATAAGGTATTGCTGATTAAAAGAAAAAATCCTCCTTTTCAAGGAGAGTGGGCCTTTCCAGGCGGTTTTTTGGAACACCACGAAGATCCGCTGGATGGATGTTTACGGGAACTCTATGAGGAAACTGACCTGCTGTTAAAAAAAGAACAGGCGATTGTTTTAGAGGTCAGACAAAAAAGTGGGCGTGATCCCCGAGGGGAAACCCACACTTATCCGTTTTTGTTTATCTTGGACAGTTGTCCACCAATCAAGGCCAAAGACGATGCCCAAAGGGCGGTCTGGGTTGATCTGGTAAAAATTGAAAAGCTGGCTTTCGATCATGGTGCCATCCTGTGTGAGGCCTTGGGCAGGCTTTTTCCCTTGCTCGATACTCCGTTTCCAACGGAGGTGGTCTTTTTTGGAGGGAGTTTCAATCCCTGGCATGAGGGTCATAACGCCTGTATCAAGCTTTTTTTAAAAGCTCATCAGGATAAACTGTTGGTGATTGTGCCTGATACCAGTCCATGGAAAAAAGAGGTAATTACTGAGGAGCATTTTTGTTATTACCAGGCCTTTAAGCATCTGCAAGCTCAACTTAAACCTAATGAGGTCGTTATTTATCCAGGGTTTTATGGCAAAGAAAATTCCAATCCTACGGCGAATTGGTTTTTAAAAATAACTGCCAGGAAAAAAGGCTTATTGGTGGGAGATGATCAATTTGCGGCTTTAAAAAAATGGGAAAACGCCCCTGCTTTAATGGCGGCGATGGATTTTCTGTTTGTGGTTCCCCGTGATTTAAACGATAATGAAAGGGGTCTTATTAAAAATGAATTACTGATAATGAATAAAAAAATGGAGATCACTATTTTAGCAGACCATGAATACAGACATGTCTCATCAACCAAAATAAGGAACGGTCATGAAACAAGGTAATTTGCTCATCATTGATGATGATCCGGCGATTATTTACTTAGTGGTCAGGGAGTTAACCAACTATGTGGAAAAAATTTTTTCCGCCAAAGATGGTCTTGAGGCGTTGGAGATCTTTCGGACCGAAAATATTCACTGTGCTATTTGTGACATGGTCATGCCTGGGATAAACGGGGTGGATGTGATAAGGCAAGTCAGGGAGGAGGGGTATCAGTGTCCGATTATTTTTTATACTGGTTTTGGTACTGAGAATTTGATGTTTGAGGTTTCCCGCTACGGGGCCTTCGATTTTGTGCAAAAACCGGATATCAAAACCTTGAAAGAAATTGCTTTGCGGGGAATTGAATGTGGGTTTAATGCCAACTATTCCATGAAAATTTCGGATGTCTTGCCCCCCAAGGAGCTGTCCGCCTATTGGAAACTGATCAGATCCAAGCACTAAATTGATATTCAAAAAAACATGTTGAAATTGAGATTAATTGATAATTGACGGATCGTCTTGGGTATTGAGATAATTCGCCCAAAGGATTTAATATGTCAAAATCTGTAATCGTGTTTTTTACCTGTCTATGGTTTTTATCCCGAGCGTTTGGCGAAATCGTCACGCCAAACGGAACGGATAAGATTGATCCAACTATCCGGGTTGGAACGTCGGTGGTTGATAATGATAATTTGATGATCACCGAAAGAACTTCCTCGCAAAAACCCAATAGCACCACCCGTCCCCAAAAAGTTTATATTGCGGCCCATACGGGGGTAGGGGAAGTCGATTATGTCAGGTTTCCTGCTCCTAAAAATTTATTGATCCCCGATTTGGCCAATCCGGCCAACACTTATGTTAAAGTCAGTTTGGAAGCTTATAAATCGGATTCTACCAATTATTATTTATTTGCGTCTGTCAAAAGAAACAATGAATCGACTTGGGTGGTGGTAGGGAGCCCCCATGCAGATAAGTTTGTAACTAACAATGCCAGCGCCTCTTATACCTTTAATCTTAATGTTGATTATTTATTAGAGAAGGCCAATATTAATAATCCTGTGACCGAGAGCAAGTTCACGGTGAGTGTATTCTTTTTTTTGGCACCGGATTATGATCTGGGTAATTTAGCGGATGGGGTCACGGTGTTGCCCAGTAAATATGGAGAAAAGGCCGCTTATTATAATTTTTATTTTAGTGCGAAACTGCCGACCAATCGGATCACTTTAGTCGATCTTAAAAAAGGTGATGGAAGATTGAAGGCCCTTTTTGAAGGTGGTAATACAGTAACAGAGATGGGATCGGAGGAAGCTTATAAAACCCTGGTTATAAAATGGCCCGATGAGAATCCGCACGCTGATGAGACTTATCAGGGCGCTATGGGTGTGCCAGATGTTATTGTCCAGCAGGAAGTTGATATAGTGAAAGAAGGGTATTTGAATATTACCGGACTGGAGAATCGGACAGAAGAGGGACCTAATAATTATAATTTGGCCTTGGCCTTGATGAATAAGTATCAATTTGTTAGCCATCTTTCCAATGCGGAATATGAATCACCCGAAAAAATTGAAGTCTTGTTGGAAAAACAGGCCTGTTTTATCATGACGGCCGGCTTTGGTGAGGAACATTTTGTTACCGATTATTTTAGAAATTTTCGGGATGAATTTTTACTTACCAATATCCTTGGTAAAAAAATAGTGGGATTATATTATATGTACTCGCCCAAATATGCCAAAATGATCTATCAAAATGAACAGGCCCGTCTGATCGTTCGAGGGATCAGCTACGGAGCTTATTATTTGATGAATTATTTTGGGCAACTTTTTTTGGTCCTGGGACTGGTCATAATAGCGGTGAAAAAATATCAAAATATCAAGACTTATGTACAGCGTTACCAGCCGTTTAAATAGTCAACCCAGATTTTTTAGGATATAAAATTGAACAAATATTTTTAAGGAGTTTTTAAATGTCAGGGCATAGTAAGTGGAAAAATATTATGCACAAAAAAGGTGCAGCTGATGCGAGAAGAGGGAAGATCTTCAGTAAACTAATTAAAGAACTAAGTGTTGCCGTTAAAACTGGTGGTGGCCCTGATCCCGATGCCAACCCGAGACTACGTGCTGCAGTTCAAAATGCCCGTGCTCAAAATATGCCCAAAGACACGGTCGAGCGTGCCATCAAGAAAGCAGCCGGGGTCGGTGGAGAAGACTTTCAAGAAATTGCTTATGAAGCCTTTGGCCCCAACGGTGTGGCCTTTTTTATCGATTGTGCCACTGATAACCGGGTGCGGACGATTGGTAACATTCGCAGTTACTTTAACAAATATGGTGGAAATATGGGCAAGGATGGTTGCCTGCAGTTTTTATTTCTTCGTAAAGGTATTTTCACTATTGAAAATCTTGAAATGGAAGAGGATCAATTTACTTTGGAAATGATTGATGCGGGTGCCGAGGATGTTCAAAATGAAGATGGTATTGTTACGGTGACTACGGCGATGGATGATTTTGGCAGCGTTCAAAAAAAATTACAGGATCTTAATATTACTCCCCAGGAATCTGGCTTGCAGCGTATTTGCACAGAAACTAAAAAATTGGATGAAGAAGCCTTTATGAAGTTTATGAAGCTTTTGGAGGTTTTGGAAGATGATGATGATGTTCAAAAAGTTTATCACAACGTCGAGTTTGATGAAGAACTTTTAAATAAAATGGGATGAGTGATTCGAAACTCGGCCGGTGGGCCTTAATAGATATTGAAACTTCCGGGATTGATCCTTCCAAGGATTCTATTATCGATGTGGGTTTTTTGGAGTTTGAAGGAACAAGACTCGTACGGGAATTTTCATCACTGGTCCGCTATGAGTATAAGTTGAGTCATTTTATTCAAAAACTGACTGGGATCACTACCAAAATGATCAGTGATGCTCCACCTTGGGAAAGTGTTTCCAAAGAGGTACTTGATTTGATGGGCTGTGCTTTACTGGCACATAATGCGGACTTTGAAAAAGGTTTTTTAAAAGAATATTTTGATAAAATTGCCGGAGATTATAAAAGGGAATCCTACGAAGATAGTATCTTTTATCTGGCCTTGCTTATGCCAGGAAGAAGCGTTTTTAATCTAGAAAGTTTTATTACCCAGTGGCAGTTGCGCAAGACGGAAGTTCATAGGGGATATGAGGATTCGCTAGATCTTTTAAAAGTTTTATTGATTGCGACGGCGCTGGTGAAACAAGATCAGGGGCTTCATCAAAGAATTTTTGATTTGTTTTTAACATATCAGCTAGAGGATTATTGGTACTATCACTTTTTTTGTTTATCCCATGAACAGCTGGAGGAAATTGCTGGGCAGATCGATTTTGATTTACAGGAAAAATTGGATGAAATTGGCCATTTGGTCAAGCAAGATGAACTAGCTCAAGTTGGGATCACTTCATTTAAAAAAGAGTTTAGCGGCGAAAACATTAAAGAGATCTTACAAAATGAAGAGGAAATTCGCAAAATTATTCCTTCCTATCAATTCAGACAAACCCAGATGGAATTGGCCCATAAAGTCGGGCAATCTTTTAAAAATAAAATTCACTGTTTGGTGCAGGCCCCCACTGGTACAGGTAAGACTTTTGGCTATTTATTACCCAGTTTGCTCTATTCACTCAATCATGAAGATAATCAGATTTTAATTTCCACTGGAACCAAAACCTTGCAACATCAGATTATGAAAAAAGATGTACCTCTGATTAAAAGGATTTTGGGCCCTTTAAAACATGAGCTAAGAATTAAACAATTGGTAGGGTCAGGCAATCATTATTGTGAGCTGATTTTCAGACAGACCTTGAATGAACAAGATCTCTTTAATATGAGCAACGATTTTGAGGAAAATTATCTTAAAATGTATTTTGATCTTATTTTTTATCATAACTCGGTGGCTTTCAGTGATGATATCTGTACCAGGGATAATTTTCCTTACGTTTTAAAAAGATCCTTTAAAAAAGCTTCTAAACTAGAGCGAGAAATTCTGGTTGATTTTCGTTCTTGTGGCGGTTGGAAATGTCCATTTGCCGCCGAATGCTCCTATATGCAAGGGCTTAAGGAGGCCAAGGAAGCCTCCATCATTATTGGTAACCATGCGCTGATGTTCACCTGGCCTAAAGCGTTTACTCGTCCAGCGAATATTATTGTGGATGAGGCCCATAAAATTGAAAATGAAGCCACCAAGGCCTATACTCTCGAAATTACCAAAGACTCTCTTTTACAAATTAAAATGTCTTTGGAAAATTTGCAAGGAATCGGGGCGCTTTTTTATTTGCTGGCGAGGAAAGAAGAACGGGTGGGGGAATCGACCGCACTCATTAACGATTTAAAGACCAAGATTCAAGAGCAAGCTGCCCAGCTAAATGACCACTTAACTGATTTGGAAGAATTAATTGAAAAATATTTCAAAATCAGGCCCCGTTATACAGATTTATATTGGAACGAAGCTTTGATGATTTCACCCAAAGATCAAGACAGCCTGTCCATCGGCATAAGAAACCATATGGAAACGCTGCTTATGAGTTTTAAAGATATTTATAAAATTCTTATTCCTTATGTTAATAAATGGTCTGTTGATCAATTGGACGATGAAAGAGAAGTTCTGGCCTTTACCCGTTTTGAAAAATTTGTAGGCCCGCTTGAAGACCATGTGGTTAGTTTTTCCCAACTGCTAAGCGATAATGAAGAATTTTCCAAGTCAATCCGCTTTCACGAGGAGTATGGTTATGAATTCCTGGTAGTGCCGATCAATATTGGAAAAATTGTGCATGATCAACTGCTGGCACCCACTGCCAGTGTGGTGATGACTTCGGCCACCCTTGGAAATTCTAGTGGGGATAGCGGGAGCAAGGGCATTGAATGGGCCACTGGTTATCTCTATTTAAAACCGGAAAAGCGATTTAAAACCGGTTTCTATCTTCCGGCAGTCTATGATTATGAAAATAAAACCAAAATTTTTGTGTGTGATGATGTACCTAACTTTTATCAAAAAGATTTTGTTAAAGTGGTCCTTACCCCTATCATTAAGCTGATCCGGGATATTAATGGCAGAAGCTTGCTGCTGTTTTCGGCCCGTACCAGATTTGAAGCGGCCAGGGAAATCATGCTTAGCGAGTTTGAAGGGGAAATTCCGCTTTTTATCCAGGATATGGGAAATTTTGTGGTGGAAGAATTCAAAAAAAGCCAGATGGGTATTTTGCTTGGCATGGAATCTTTTGGTGAAGGGATAGACATTCCGGGAGATACCTTACAATTTATTTTTGTGGATAAAATTCCCGATTTAAGACAAGAGTTAGTGATTGATAAAAGAAGGGATTTTTTTGAAAAATCCATAGGGAATGAATTTACAGATTATTATTTGTCCCATCGATCAAGGTCCCTACACCAAAAACTGGGCAGGTTGCTGCGCACTGATCAGGATTTTGGCGGAGTTATTATTGTGGATGCCCGAATCAAAACCTGGAAAAAGGCCACCTTTGACAAATTTACCAAACTGATGCAACCCTATGTTATCAACCGCACGAATCTTTCCGATGCCTGTGCCAATGTGAAAGCTTTTATCAAACCGGAAAACTAAATTTTAAGCATGAGATTATTCTTGCTCAAGATTGTTAAGAGTTTTGATTTGAATTTTCATTTCTGGCGATTGAATCAAGTAAGGTATGGACGCATGGGGGCTTAAATAGACATCCACCGGAGGCAGCGGTTCAACATCATCTGCCTTTTTCTTTTTTTTATTAAAATCCGTGTTTCTGGCATTATGAATTTTATAATGAGTGGCCTGCACCACACTTTTATTGAGACTTAAGGCTTCCGCAGTCAGCGAAATTCTTTCTAAAAAAACACTTTTTACCACCGGTTCGCTTCTAAATCTCCACTGGTTTTCACAGGCAATAACCGCACATTCGTTACTGGCAGTAGTGTCGAATTTTTTGGTCTGGATAAAAAGCATGCTGGTGGCCGCCGTGGGTGTGGTGATATGAAATTTAGGGCCGGTATTCATGGTATGGGTGTTGACCAGATGCTTTGATTTAAACTCGTAAGTTATAGAACTGTTTTGATTGTTGAATACATAGCTTTCTTTGGCCGACTTGGAACCTAGGAATTTTTCCACGACCACTTTGGTGGGGGTCCAATTTTTATTGATTTCATAATATACCTGGGTTTTAAGCATTTCCCCGGTT